>Ga0182024_10000506_pt1 | contig 100431 bp, 85 predicted proteins | sample P32metaG_FD_120480 | JGI IMG/M metagenome (GOLD analysis project Ga0182024, IMG submission 120480) | Permafrost microbial communities from Stordalen Mire, Sweden - P3-2 metaG (Illumina Assembly) | ecosystem: Environmental > Terrestrial > Soil > Wetlands > Permafrost | place: Sweden: Stordalen... | reverse complement strand
CTATCGCGACATGGCGGCGGCGCGGCGGGCGGCCGAGGCCGCGAATCGCGTGAAGGGTGAGTTCCTCGCCACGATGAGTCACGAGCTCCGCACTCCGCTCAACGCGATACTGGGCTACGTGCAACTGCTCGAACTGGAGATCAGCGGAAAGGTGTCCGAGGCGCAACGCGATTACCTGCGCCGGATCGCCTCCAGCCAGCAGCACCTCCTTGGCCTCATCGAGGACGTCCTCCAATTCGCCAAGATCGAGGCGGGGCACATTGACATCAATCTGGCAGAGATCTCCGTGAACGACGTGCTCGTGGAGGCCGCCGGGTTAGCCATTCCGCAGATGCAGCGCAAGGACCTGCAGTATATCTACCGGCCATGCGACGACAGCGTATGCGTGCGTGCCGACCGCGCACGTGTGCGGCAGGTCGTACTCAATCTTCTCTCGAACGCGATGAAGTTCACGAGTGCAGGCGGCCAGATCACCGTCGAATGCGCTCCGAGCGATGTGGACGTCGTCATTCGCGTCACCGATACGGGGATCGGCATCCCGCTGGACAAACTGGAACTCGTCTTCGAGCCCTTTGTGCAGCTCGACAGCAAACTGACCCGGAAAGCGGATGGCACGGGGCTCGGACTCGCGATCAGTCGCAGCTTCGCCCGTGAAATGGGCGGCGATCTCACGGCCGCGAGCGTCGTGGGCGCAGGCTCGGTGATGAGCTTCCGCCTGCCGAGGGCCGTCCCGCCAGGCATGAGCGTCACCGGCTGAGCCCACTGCGTGGAACGCCTCGCCATTGCCGGCGGGAGAGGGGTCAACACCGACGACCACGTTCGACTCGGCCGTCGTGGGTCCTAGCCACCCGCGGCCGCTGGCGGGAAGAGCGAAACCACGGCGATATCAGGGCCGCGTCGATATCAGTGAGGGAGCACCCGCGTCACCAGAGTCTCAACACCCCATAGCCGTCGAACACTGTGTCGTTGCTCACGAGCGGCACGGCGTCGGCGTGAGCCTGCGCAATGAGCATGCGGTCAAAGGGATCCCGATGTGACCCCGGCAACGATCCGGCGCGCTGGGCGTGCTCGACCGTGATCGCGAGTGGCGTGAATCCCTGGGATGCGAGGTGTTGCGGCAGATCTGCTGCGATGCCGGCGTGGTTGGGCAGCTTGCCGGTCCGTACCTTTGTCGCGATCTCCCATGCGCTCGCCGCGCTCACCAAGATCTCAATGGTCGGATCGCCGATCGTGGTGCGAGCCGCAGCCGAGAGTCGCTCGTCGTCCGCAAGCCACCACAGCAACGTGTGAGTGTCTAGTAGCACTCGCACGTGATGCTATCGCTCCCAGGCGGCCAGCTCGTCTGCGGACAGCGGCTCGAAGAACGCGTCCGTAACGCGGAGGTGATCGCGAAGCGTACCCGGCATTCGAACGGGCGGCGCGGGTGCGGCCAAGGGAACGAGGCGAGCAACGGGCACCGGCCCGCGGGAAATGATCACTTCCTCTCCAGAGAGCGCGCGCTCGATGAGGCGCGATAGGTTGGTCTTGGCCGCGTGAATGGTCGTTCGGTACATCGGGTACGCTCCAACGGGCGTGTCGGTTAGCTAAGCAAGCTAGCTAATAGTGACGATCGGAGCAACTGACTGGCCCCATAGACTATTCCGTTGGAGTGCGACTCAGGGTAGCGAAATGCATCGTGGCGCACCCTTCGACGACCGAAGCGGGCGGGGCCGGCTACTTCCGGACATTTGGCATCCCGATCATTCGCGGGCGAGGGTTTCTCGACACCGACCGCGAGAACACGACGAAGGTGGTGGTCGTCAGCGACGCGGTCGCACGTCGCTACTGGCCGGGCCAGGATCCGATCGGGAAACGCTTCCGGCTCAACGACGAAGGCGAGTCATGGATGACGGTGGTAGGCGTGGCGGGCGAGAGTCATTTTCGCGGGCTGCGAGAGTCCACGCCCATGGTCTATGTGCCAGCGTATCAGAACAGCTGGCAGGGATACCTTGCCATCCGAACGCCGCCGCCCGTCGGTGTGGCGCTTCCTGCGGTCCGGCGTGCGATCAACGACGCCGATTCGCGGGTGACGCTCGGCATCACCCGCACAATGGATGACTTGCTCGACGAGCAGCTGGTGCAGCCTCGCTTGAGCGCGGTGCTCTTGTCAGGGTTCGGGCTCGTCGCGCTGCTGTTGGCGGCGATCGGGCTCTATGGCATCATGGCCGCTGCCGTGAGCGACCAGACGCGAGAGATCGGCGTGCGAATGGCGCTGGGCGCGACACCGGACCGGTTACGGCGCGACGTGCTCGGGCGGGCCCTCGCGGTCGCTGGTGCGGGCACGGCAGTGGGCCTTGCGTGCGCGCTCGCGACGTCGCGACTCATCACGTCGATGCTCTACCGGGTCAGTCCCACCGACCCCATTGCGCTCGTGGGCGCCTGCGGGATCCTGCTCGCCGTCGCGCTGCTTGCGGCGTATATCCCCGCGCGCCGCGCGACGAGGATCGAACCCGCGCTGGCGTTGCGCGCGGAGTAGCGCGCAACGCCGTTACTGGCCGGCGCGCCTGGCGAATGCGCCGCCAAGACGCCTCCACCCTTCTCGCCGCGTAGAGCGCTGCTCGCGCCACGATCGCACTTGCGGGCTTGCCGGTCGTTGTCCTCTACGATTGCCCTCTGCCGAAGGTGACGCTCAGGGTGTTGAGCACGGTGAACCGCGGCCCATAAGACGATTGGAATATGCCGATCCCCTCGGAGGGCCGGATCAGATCGACCCGGTCCAACAGGTTGAGGACGGTCAGCCGGTCGCTCACCGTGCCGACGCCGGGGACGTGAAGGCGTCCAACGCGTCGCACAATGATCTCGACAACACGCTGCAGACGGATCTGACATACAAGGCGGGACGGCCAGCGAGAGCTCCTTGACGTCTCCCACCACATGACCGACCCACGCGCGGCTACCAGTAGCCGTGCCGTTCGCCCCATCGATAGGCCGCGAGTCCGGTGAACAGGACGCCGCCATTGCCGATCCCCAACCCGGCCCAAAACGCGGCCTCGCCATACGACTGATTGCTCGTATGCATCGACCAGGCGAGAAAAAAAATCCCGAGCCACGACCAGCCGCAGCAGGCCAATATCCAGAGCGCGAGTCCGCGGCGCTTGTCACGCTCTGCGTGCGCAAGCTCGTCGCGCCGATTGGCCGCCATCTCATCGCGGAGCGCTCTCGGCAACGGCATGATGATAGATAATGAAGTTGGCGATCATTGTGACCAGTCGATGGCTCATCACGCCATGACCAGCCGTCGAGTCCACGAAACGCGCGCTATTCGGCAGGTGCACCGCGGCGGAATCGGCCCAATCCGGCGGCGTTACCGGATCGAGCCCCCCCGACACCAGCAGCACGGGCACGCCCCTGCGCGGTAGGCGCGCCATGTAGCAACAGGTGCGGCGGTCCTGGTCGCGTGGATCCTCACACGACGAGGACCGGTCTCGCCGACGATCCTACGGTCCGAGCGGGACGGTGACGATGGGGGTGCTGCCGCGTGGCGGGACGGACTGCAGTGAGACGAGGTGCGTCAACAGGTCGAACGTCGTCTTCGACTCGAGGTCGGCGTCGTCGATGTAGAACCAATGCCCGCGATAGCGTACCGACACGAAGGCCCGTTCGGGTCTGGTCTCTGTCGAGCGGACGCGAAAGATCCCTCCGGTGACCTGCTGCCAATCGACGGGTGAGCCGTCGGTCATCAGGGACTGCGGGACCAGTCCGTTTTTCGCGTCAGCATCCGGCACCTCGACCGACTGGGACAGGAAGAACATCGTGCCGAGAAGCGAGCGTTGTCGAACGCGGATCTGGGCGCCCGATCTCGCACCCGAGGGGCCGAGGATGTACAGATCATGCTCGCCCTCGATGCCAAGGAGATCCCGGAGCCGTGCCGAGGCCGCCGCAACGGCCGTGGACGTGTCGCCGGGCACGGAGAGGAGGCGCATCGCGCTCACGGAATCGCCATCCGTGTAGCGGATGATCTCCAATCGCCCCGTCTTCTGCAGGGTGCGGAACGCGACCGCCATTTCATGAAAGCGCGGGTCGACGGACACCGTCGTAGGGGTCGGACCCGCGGCCGATGGCACGTTCGTGAGATCGTTGACGGCGTCCACACAGCAGTCGAACACCCGTTCGATGCTCCACCCTGAGCCGGCGAGCAGCGCCAACGTGCCCGCCGCGATCGGCGTCAGGAAGCGGCGAGCGAACGCCTCACCGATGAGTGGTTGGTAGGTAATTGTCGGGCGCTCGTCGAACTCCCGGTCGTACTCCAGGCTTCCGGTGGCACTCGGGGAGGCGGCCGGCGCAGTCGAGCCGATCACCGCGACGCGGCCCGTGATCTGATATTGGACGAGCACCGACCCGACTTCGAGGAAGTACGGCGTGTCCCGATATCGGAGACGGACGAGGTTGAGCAGGACCTGGTCGTTGGTCGATTGCGACAGGCGCTCGTTGTAGTCGAACCGGGCGGCGGGGATCGTGCGCGGCCCGGCGTTGGTCGCGCACGCCGCAAGCGCCAGCACCACCGCCGCGGCACCCGCCATCCGTCCGGCCGCGCGTATCCTGGGCGCCGGCATATTCCCGGAGTGCCGCGGACACGGCGCCACGTCGTGCGAAGCCAACAGCGTCTGACGGATGGGGGCGCCCGGGAACGATGATGAGAGCAATCGGAATCGGCGTCAATCTTAGCAGGAGGTGGCGGAGACCTCCAGCGCGGCGAGGTCGCGGCATCCCGCCGGGAGTTGATAAATAACCATAGTGGTCGTATATTCTGCAATAGTGGTCACATTTCCGTGAGGCGTCTATGGCATCGGTCCGTCGTGTCCGCCCGGGAAACCGTCGCCCCCGTCGCGCGCCGTCCTCATTGAGCATCCCGGCTGCGCAGTTCAAGACGCAGTGTCTGGCGCTCATGGACCGAGTGGATCGGACGGGGGAAGAGATCATTGTCACCAAGCATCGTCGGCCGGTTGCCAAGTTGGTCTCGGTACGGACGGCTGCGCCCCCGCGGCCGTTCTTCGGACGCTCGCGGGGGCTCATGCAAGTGGTGGGCGATATCGTCGCGCCCATCGACGCGGATTGGACGGTCGATGGGGACCTCTAGGCCGGAGGTCGTTGCCGCGGCTCGTGACACGTGAGGCTGACCAGCATCGGGGCGATCCCGCCTGCCGCCCCGATTCTCCTCGATACGCATATCTGGGTATGGCACGCCCAGGGCGCCGGAGGGCGGACCAGCCGGGAGACGCCGTCCCTGGTCGACCGGGCGGCGGATGACGGGCGGCTGTTCGCGTCTGCGGCATCGGTGTGGGAGATTGCGCTCAAGGCGGAGCGAGGGGATCTGCTCGTCGGGACGGATCTGCGCTCGTGGCTGGAGGAGCAGCAGGGCGCGCCGGGCATTCGACTACTCTCGATCACGCCGACACTGGCGATCGACGTGACGCAGATGCCGGCGTGGATCCGTCGGCGCGATGGACTCCCCCATCGCGATCCCAACGACCGGTTTATCGTGGCGACCGCGCGCAAGCGAGGCGCCGTGCTCGTCACGGTCGATGCCGCCATCCTCGAGTACGCGGAGGACGGCCACGTCGTCGCATATGACGCCAGGCCGTAGCTTCGGGGGGCCGCCTGTCGGATGGGCGCCCACCGTCGGCGGCCGGTGCCCCGTGGGGGTCCGTGTTCGGTCGTCGTGAGTCGCACGGGCTCACTCAAGAGAGGTCGCATGCATATTGCCGCTTCACCGCCATCTCGATCCGCCACCGCGCTCGCCGCCTTGCGGATCGGGGTCGGGATTCTCTTCCTGATCTTCGGTGAATACAAGGTCTTTGGGACGGCGTTCACCCTTGGCGGCGGCTTCCAAGGCTGGATCCACCAGTTCATCGACGGCGGCACCGCGTATCCGTTCGCGGTCCCGGTGCTGCAACACGTCGTGCTCGCGCACGCCACGCCCATCGCTTTTCTGGTTGCCTACGGCGAGCTGGCGATCGGCATCGCACTCACCAGCGGACTGCTGACGCGGGCCGCGAGCGCGTGCGGCGTCGTCTACATGGTGACGCTGCTCTTCTCCTCCGACTACCCCGGTCCGCACGCGCCGGGCTGGCAATACTTCGGTGCCTCGCTCGACCACCTCGTGCTCGCGATGTGCTTTGCGGCGTTCCTGCTCGGCGATCCCGACCAATCGCTCTCGGTGCGCGCGTATCTACGAGGGCGCCGCGCCGACCCGCCGCGCGCCGCGTACCAGTCGCGGTGACGACGCCCCCATCGCAGTCGAGAATGGTCGGCCACTCGACGGCGTTCGGGGTGCACGGGGTCTCACGAGCCAACCCCCACGTTGCGACGCCCAGCGCCGGCCTGCAACTTCTGCCGGCCCTGAGCGTTTTCCACCAACCTACCGTATAGGTGGCATGACTCGACTCTCCGTACTCGCCGTCGTGGCACTGTGTGCCGCGACCACCGCCGCCGCCCAGCAGCCGATCGACTCGGCCTACACGCGCACGATCCGCGAGCTGACGCCGACCGACGCCAAATGGAAGTTCTCGACGGAGCTGGTGGACTATCTCCCGGCGTCGACCACCGTGCCGTCGCCGCTCAAGGTCCTGGGCTACGTGCCGGGCACGATCGGCAGACTCTCGCACGTCGCCGACATCAATCGGTACTTCCGCGCCCTCGCGGCTGCCAGCCCGCGGGTCAAGGTCTACTCGGCCGGGATGAGCGACGAGGGGCGCGAGATGCTGGCCGTGGCGATCAGCGACGAACAGACGATCGCGTCCATCGACCAGTACAAGCAGACGATGGCGCGACTCTCCGATACCCGTGGCCTCGGCGGGGACGAGCGCGCGCGACTGCTCAGCGAGGCCAAGCCGATCTACTGGCTGACTGGATCGATCCATTCGCCAGAAACGGGGAGCCCCGAGATGCTCATGGAGCTCGCCTACCGGCTCGCCGTCGATGAGTCCCCGCACGTCAAAGCGATCCGTGCCGGCGTGATCACGCTGATCACACCCGTGCTGGAGGTCGATGGGCGAGACCGCATGGTCGATGTCATGCTGGAGTCACGCGCGCTCAAGGTCGGCGAACGCGGGGTCCCGCTCGTGTACTGGGGGAAGTACACGGCGCACGACAACAACCGTGACGCAATGGTGTTGTCGCAGAAACTGACGCAGAACGTCATGAAGATCTTTCTCGACTGGCACCCGATCGTCGCCCACGATCTCCACGAGTCGGTCCCGTTTCTGTACACGAGCACCGGCACGGGCCCGTACAACGACGAGTTCGACCCGATCTTGACCGACGAGCTGCACACGCTGGCATACCAGGAGATCACCGAGCTCACGCGACGCGGGCTCCCCGGCATCTGGACCCACGGGTTCTACGATGGGTGGGCGCCGAACTACACGATCCTCTCGGTTGCCAGCCTGCACAACGCGATCGGACGATTCTACGAGACGTACACGTCGTTGGGCGCCGACTGCCACGTGGTGCATCTCGGGAGCGACGACATCGACCGTCGATGGGACCGTGCCAACCCCCCGGTCAACGGCGTCCGGTGGTGCATCCGGTCGAACATCAACTATCAGGAGTCCGGTGTCCTGATCGCACTGCGGTACGTCGCCGACAACCGGCAGACCTTCCTTGCGAACTACGTGGCGAAGGTGGACCGCATCATCCTCCGTGGTCGCACGACGGCACCCTATGCGTACGTCATCCCTCGCGATCAGCGGCACGCCGGGGAAGCGGCGGCGCTGATCAACCTGTTCCGCGCGCAGGGTGCCGAAGTGCACGTGGCCAGCGCCGATTTCTCGGCCCGGGAAGCGCCGCGGCCGGTGGAGTTGGGCAGCAACCTGGCGCCGCGCGATTCGTCGGGCGGTGGTGGCGGCGGCGGTGGGCCGAAGCCCGCAGCGGCGGACACCGCCGCAAAGCCCATTGATGTCCATCGGGGCGACTGGATCGTGCGCATGGATCAGCCGTACACGGCGACCGTGCGGACGTTGCTGGCGAAGCAGAAGTTTGGCTCGAGCGAGCCGACGCCGTACGACGATACCGGGTGGACGCTCGATCTCCTGCGGCACGTCATTGCGCGTCCCGTGGCCGACTCCGCGGTGCTCACGAAGCCGATGGACCGCCTCGACCGCGACGCCGTCGCGGTTGGCGTGATCACCGGCGACTCGGCGACGCACGGGGCGAAGCGCGAGCTCGTCGTGCGTCACAACGGCGACTGGCGCGCGGCGGCGTTGCCGTGGAAGATCGGTGGTGCGCGCGTATCGGTCGCCGACACCGCGTTCGCGGTCGGCGGGGAATCGTTTCCGGCTGGGACGTTCCTGGTCGATGGCGGCACGGCCGATGATGCCAAGATCGTCACGGGGCTCGGACTCCACGGCGTGGCCGCGACGGGCGCGATTACCGTGCGGAAGCACGTCATCGCCGTCCCGCGGATCGCCATCCTGCACACCTGGCTGGAGACGCAGAACGAAGGGTGGGTCCGATACGCGTTCGACCAAATGGGCATTCCGTACACGTCGATCTCCGACCAGTCGCTGCACAAGCCAGGTGCGCTCGACCGGTTCGACGTCATCGTGTTTCCGCACGTCGGGGTGCCGACCACGACGGTGCTGCTCAACGGGCGTCCGATGAACGGGCCGCCGGTCCCGTGGAAGAAGAGCGCGCTCACGCCAAACCTCGATAAGTGGGACGAGACGGACGACATCCGTCCCGGGATGGGGTTGGGTGGCGCGGCGGCGCTACGCGACTTCGTCGAGCGCGGCGGTCTGTTGATCACAGAGGGCTCGACCAATGCGATTCCCGTGACCCTTGGATTCAACTCGACACTGCGGCTCGCCGAACGCCACTCACTTCGTGCGCAGGGCTCGATCCTGCGCGCACAGGCGGCCACGCCGACCAGCCCGATCCTCTACGGCTACGACGACGCCGCGTCGTTCCCGGTGTATTTCCCCGGCGACCCGATCCTGTCGGTCCAGCCGCGTGACACCCTGGCGATCACATCAGACGTGGACTCGGCGTTCCTGCGCGAGGCCGAGGCCCGTCGGGCGCGGGTGATCGTCAAGTTTCACACCCGACCCGATTCGCTCCTGCTGTCTGGTCTCTTGGCCGGCGGGTCGGAGCTGACGGGCAAAGCCGCGGTGATCGAGGCGCCGGCGGGGAAAGGGCACCTCGTCCTGTTCGCCATCCGTCCCATGTGGCGATGGGAGTCACAGGGCACCTTCGCGCTCGTGCTCAACGCGATGGCGAATTGGAATCACCTGGAGGCAAGCGGCCCCGACGTAGCGAGCCCGTAGCGCCGTTTGCCACTACCGCGACAACGTGCCATCGACCAACCGATCATGCCGAGCGGCGGGCAGTGTCCCGATGCGGAGCGATAGCACTGCATGACCAACAGCAGCCCGCCGGCGGCGATCGGGATGGCGGTCGAGGAAGTGGACACTCCGGCGTTGCTCGTCGACCTCGACGCGTTCGAATACAACCTCGCCCGCATGGCGTCGGCCGCGGCCCACGGGCACGTGCGATTGCGCCCGCACGCCAAGACGCACAAGTGCGCGGAGATCGCGCGCCGCCAGATGGCGCTCGGCGCCGTTGGCGTCTGCTGTCAGAAGGTCAGCGAGGCCGAGGCGCTCGTCGATGGAGGCGTCACCGACATCTTGGTGAGCAACGAGATCGCCGATCCGCACAAGCTGGCGCGCCTCGCCGCACTCGCGCAACGCGCCGCCATCGGCGTGTGCGTGGACGATGCCGGCACGATCGACAATCTGAACGCGGCGGTCGCCGGGTCCTCGGCGAAGCTCGCCGTGTTCGTCGAGATCGACGTCGGCGGTGATCGCTGCGGCGTGGACCCGGGAGAGCCCGCGGTGCGGCTCGCCGAGCAGATCGCTTCCTCGCCCAACCTCCGCTTTCACGGGTTGCAGGCCTACCAGGGCCGCGCGCAGCACATTCGCGCCGCGGCCGATCGGGGGCGTGCGGCCGACTTCGCCGCCGCCGCCGTGCACCGCACGGTCGGTCTGCTGCGTAGTCGCGGACTGTCCTGCGATGTGGTGACGGGCGGCGGCACGGGGACGTATGCGTTGGAGATCACGAGTGGGGTGTACACGGAGCTACAGGCGGGGTCGTACATCTTCATGGATGTCGATTATCGCGCCAACCGGACCACGCAAGGCGGCGAGTACGACGAATTTCGGCAGAGTTTGTACATCTACACGCAGGTGATGAGTGCGCCGGGCCGGCACTATGCGATCGTCGATGCGGGCCTCAAGGCGCTCGCGATCGATGAGGGCATGCCGGCCGTCGATGGGCTACCCATGGTCCCATACTGTCGGCCGTCGGACGAGCACGGGATGCTCGACGTGCGCGCGAGCCCTCGTACGTTCCGCGTCGGCGATAAGCTCACGCTCATTCCCGGTCACTGCGATCCCACGGTCAATCTGCACGACTGGCTCGTCGCGGTGCGCGGGGGGCGGGTCGAAGCGCTCTGGCCGATCGTTGCCCGCGGTGTGGGGCGGTGACCGGGCAGCCGCGCCTCGGCGCCGACCATCACGTCCCGTACTAGACAGTCGCGGGGGTCGCGTCGGACCACCAGAGCAGCAGGCTCCGGTTTCCCTCGGAGGACGGGCGACTCCGCCGGCGACTCCATGACTGCAGCGGATGGCCGAGGTGAGACTAGGGTCGCTGCTGGTACATCTGGTCCGCCCAGCTCGCGAACTTCGTCGCCTTGTCGAGAAGATCTCGCCCCTCCTGCAGCGGATAGTATCTCCCCTGATAGGCCACGCCATCCTTCGCTTTGATGAGTGATAGGAGCAAAGAATCCATGTTGCCTGGCAGCCGCGCGGCCAGTACCCTGCGGAGCACGATCGCGGCTTGCTCGTGGTCGCCGGCCGTCGACTTCCGTTCGCCATAGGCGATCGACACGGTATCGGCGTACGCGATAGCCGCGTGAATCGAGAGCAGGCCGATCGCATTGCCGTACGTCTCGTCGTCGTCCGCCACGGCCGAGAGCGCCTCGGCAGCCTCGAGGAACGCGCGTCCGGCCTGCCGATATGTGCCAGCGCTCAGGCGGTCAACCTGCCGCGCGCGACTGTGCCTAATCACGGAGCACGTCCGCGATGTCGGCGGCGCCAAGGAGCCGGCGCGCGTCGGTCGCGAGTGCCGTGACCAGAGGGTCCTTCGCGGCCGCGAGCCGCCGGATCTGTGCCAGTGGTTGAACGAAAGGCGAGAGCCGCCGTCCAAAACGGACTGTGAACTCGAGTGCTCTGTCGCTGATAGCGCTGTGGAGTGCCCGCGCCTCGTCGCGCGTGCGCGTAATGACGGCAAGGTCGGCATCGCTCCCCGAGTCCTCATCGCCACGTGCAATGCTCCCATATATCCCGGCCCACACGACCTCGGCGTTCGTCGCGACGGCGGCAGCGGAGAGGAGATCGCGTAGGGCGTGAAAGAGCGCATCCGTCCAGCGCTGTTCGGCGGCGAACAGCGGGATGAGGGCCATGGCCACGAGCGCGTGGTCGCGATTGATTCGGTACAGTGCCTCGGCGCGTGTGTCCTCCCGCACAACCAGTCCACGTGCCAGCAGGTTGCGGAGTGTGAGATCGGTCGTGCGCTTGGCCATTCTGATTCGCCGGCCGGCTTCCCGTCCCGAGACGGGTTCCGTGCTCGAGGTGAAGAGCCGGAGGAGGCGTACACGGCTCGTCGATGCCAGGGCGTCATCCAGCGGTGTTGATAGTGTGGACATGGGTCTTTCGCCGGGTGAGAGAATAGCCCATGTGGGCTATAAAAGCGGCCACATGGGCTATGATATTATCCGCATCCATATGACCTGTCAACCCTACCTCACGTGTTGGCGAGTGTCGGATGCCGGGTATGCCACAGCGTGGCCTGCTCGTACGCATACGCGGCGCGGAGCACGGTCGATTCGTCGAAGGCGCGGCCGATGAACTGCAGGCCGATCGGGAAGCCGTCGTGGGAAAAGCCGCATGGGACGGAGATCGCGGGCAGGCCGAGCACGTCGAAGGAGAAGGTGTAGCGGATCGCGTCGTTGGCCGTGAACTCGCGGTTCTGGACGCGTGGATAGGGGCCGAATGGACGGCCGGCGAGCGGATAGGTGGGAGCGACGACGACGGCCGTGTCGTGCGTCGCGCGCGCGTAGGCGGTTTGCAGCACGCGGCGCTGCTGGGTGGCGCGGATGTAATCGACAGCCGGGATCAGCGCGCCGGCTTTGATGTCGGCGCTGCTCGCCGCTGGTGGAATCGCCGCGTCGAAATCGCTCGGATGCGCGCGGAAGAGATCCGCGGCCGCGACGGAGTACTCGCAGGCCGCGATCGTGTTGCCGACCGCGAGGAGCTGCTCGAACGGGGGCAGCGTGACATCGACCACCGACGCCCCGAGCGAACGGAGCACGTCGAGCGCGGCGTCGAAGGCCGAGAGGACGTCGGGTTGCCCGACATTCACATACGCATGATCGACGCCGATGGTCATCCCCTTGACGCCGCCGCGCAGTCCCACACTGAAATCGGGCACCGGGCGGCGCGCCGTGGTCGTGTCCCCGGCATCGTGGCCGGCCATCACCTGCAGCGCGGTCGCACAGTCTTCGACGGTGCGGGTAAGTGGTCCCGGGTGATCGAGCGAGTAGAGCCGCGGGAAGATGCCTTCGAGGCTGATGCGGCCGTGTGTCGGCTTGAGACCAACGACGCCGCACAGTGCCGCCGGGATCCGCACCGAGCCGCCGTTGTCGGTGCCGACGGACAGCGGGACGATGCCGGCCGAGACCTGCGCGCCCGACCCGCTGCTCGATCCACCGGGCGAGTACGCCGTGTTCCAGGGATTGCGGATCTTGCCGAAGTCCGGGTTATCGCCCGACTCGCCATCGGCGAACTTGTTCATGTTCGCCTTGCCGATGATGACGGCGCCGGCCGCCTTCAACCGTTTGACCACGGGGGCATCGGTGGTCGGGACGTGGTGCATCCGCGACTTGGCGCCGGAGGTCGTCATGACCCCCGCGGTATCGATGTGGTCCTTGATGCTGATCGGCACGCCGTGCAGCGGCCCGCGGTAGTGTCCCTGCGCGATTTCGGTGTCCATCTGCCGCGCTTGGTCGAGGGCGGCGTCGGGCAGCAGTGTGATGAACGAGTTCAGTGTTGCCTCGAGGCGATGCGCGCGATCGAGCGCTCGGCGGACCATGTCCAGGCAGGTGACGCGACGCTGCCGGATGTCGCCCGCAACCTCGGTCAACGATTGGAACGCGGCGTCGGCGCTCATGCGTCCACGGCCGGGTCGAAGTCCGACTGCGGCTGGATCGTCGGGTCCACGGCGGCCGTGTACCGGTTGCCTTCAAGCGACGCGAGCACCGTCGCACCCTCGCCGGGCCGCAGGGTGTAGCCGGTGAGCTGTTGGAGCAGGGGGCCGATCTGCGACTCCGACGGACCCGCGTTGGCCGCGGCCGGCGGTGCGCATCCACCGAGCAGCAAGCCGGCGCCGGATGCCGCGAGGGAAGCCAACGCATCACGACGCTGCATGGTCATCTCCATAAATCAGAGGGCGGGATCCCGTGTACCGGGTCGAACCGTAATCGCGGCCAGATGGTAGCCGACACGCAGACGGTGGGGCCGGAGAAATCTTCAGGCGGCACCCGGAGTTAGATAGAGTCGGGGCGATTGGCGTTGAACGCCCGATGACCTGCCAACGCCGGCTCGTACCCGGACCATCCATCGGCGGCGGCGACGATCAAGGTGCTGCGGGCCCCGCCGTGGAGGCGATGCTGGCAGGCAGCTTGGTCAGCGGGGCCGCGGACGGTCCCATCCCCGGACCCAAGGCCATGCGCGCGAACCTGACGGGTGGGACGGCGCTCGATTGGGTGCGCTCATCGTACGGCGAGCGGCCGAACTCGCGTGACGAGCTCCTTCAGGAATTGATCGGACTTCATGAACACGGCGAAGTGCCCGCCGCCGACGATGGGCACGAACGCTTTGCGGGGCGCCGTGATCGCATCGAGGTAGCCGCGGGCCAGCGCAGTAGACGTCGTGAAGTCCTCGGCGCCCTGAATGATGAAGACTGGGATGGCGAACTTGAGGCCCAGATCGTTCGGTGTGAGCGACGTGGTCTGTGGGACCAGGCGCGCGGCGCTCACCCCTTGTCCTTCGAATGAGTCGTTGAAGTCGTCCACCGAATTTCCTGGCGAGACCAAGGTCCACCCGATCGTCGAGTTAATGAACTGATCGGCGCCCTCAAAGGTGTTGGCCCATTTCCGCTGGACGCCGTAGCCTTGTCCGGACGGGTATGGCGGCGGACCGATGCGCGCCAACTCGTCGAGCGCCTGCCGATTGCCGAGTGCGCGCGCCTTTCGTACCAGCGCATCGAAGGTGGCGGTGTAGTTCTTCGTCGCATCGGCCACCTGACCGGTGCCGACATACGCGAAGAAGAGATCGGGCCTCGCGCGTGCCATGCGGACCCCGACGATCGAGCCGAAGGAATGCGCGACGATGATGATCTTGGTTTTTCCGAGATGGGTGCGCAGGTATTCCGCTAGCTCGATGCCATCCTGCGCCATACGGTCCACGGTCAGTGTGGGCGCGATGGACGGACCGGATTTCCGAAGGGTGCGTCCGGCGCCGCGCTGATCCCATTGCACGACGGTGAACTGTTCTTCCCACGGCGCGAAGAGCGCGAACGTCCACGGATTGGTGACGTCGCCGGGGCCGCCGTGCAGGAACAGCAGCACCGGATTGTCGCGATGCTGGCCGCGGATCGTGACCCATTGGTCGATGCCGCCGATCGGCAGGTAGCTCGCTTCGTCGATGCCGTTGGCGGACCGTATGGTGTACGACGCCGCGTTCCGACGCCGCACGTACGCGAGCGCGTCGTCGAGCTTGCGGTAGGAGGTATCGGTCGCTCTCGGCTGCCGTGGATCAGTGGGTGCCTGGGCGACGGCGGGGGGCACGATGGCCAGTTGCAGGAGCAGGAGAGGCCAACCCAATACCGAGCGCGCCACGCGTCCTCACTTGTTGGATGGGCCGAGAGCTGGAGCAGTCTCTGCAAAACGCGCCCAGCTGACGAAAAGTTGCACGGCGCAGCCGACGCTCGCTCGAGTGTCCGCCGGGCCGCAGGGCTTGCGCGGTCGCTGAGTCCACGGTAGATATAGCCACCATGGTTATATCCAACGCGGAGCGCGTGCCTCCGCACCGGGACGCGGCCGCGGGGGACGCCTCGACCAGCGCGAGCATGACGCCAGCAGTCTTTCACATCATGCTCGCGCTCGCCGACGGCGACGCTCACGGGTACGCGATCATGCGCGACGTCGAGCAGCTGAGTGGAGGCACGATGCGGCTGGGGCCCGGCACGCTCTACCGGTCGGTCCAGCGGATGCTGGTCGATGGGCTGATCGAGGAGCGGGACATCGCGCTCGACAATGAGGTCGATGACGATCGACGCCGGTACTACCGCCTGACCGCTCGAGGCCTGTTGGTTGCCCGAACCGAGGCGACGCGGTTGGCGGCGCTCGTTGATGCCGCGCGGGCTCGGAAGCTGTTCAGTGGCACCCGCCGACCGGGGCGCCCACGGTGACGAGTCGCGTACCGGAGGATTTTCACACCATCACCCCGCACCTGGTGGTGAAGGACGTGGCGCGCGGGATCGCCTGGTATAGCGAGGCGTTGGGAGCGCACGCGGGCGCGTGAGTCGCGCACCGGCCGCGACGACACACGGGAGGAAGACGATGGCGCGCGCACCAGTCAGCGCGGCGGGAACGGTCGAGGGGCTGCTGGCGGCGTACGCCGCGGACGTGCGGGGACTGGCACTAGCGGCCCGCGCGTCACTCCGGACGTGGCTGCCCAACAGCGAGGAGGTGGCCGATCCGGTCGCACCCGTCATCGGATACAGCTACGGTCCCGGGTACAAGGGCATCGTGTGCACGCTGCTCGTGAGCAAGACGGGCGTCAAGATCGGTCTGGCGCGCGGCGGTGAGCTTGCCGACCCCCATGGGTTGCTCGGCGGGAGCGGCAAGGTGCACCGGTACGTTCAGTTGCGGAGCGCGGCAGACCTGCGGAACCCCGACGTGCGCGCGCTGGTCAAGGCGACGTACGCGGCGTGGAAGCAACGGATGTAGGGGTGGCTGGCGCGCCGACGGCGATCACGATGAGCAGCGCTCCGAGTCGGAGATTTGGATCGCGGCGCGCCTCATTACACCGTCCCTTTGACGCGCGGCGCGATGCGAAAGGGTTCGACCAGCTGAGTCCAGTCCGGCTCTTGCGCCGCCGATGCGAAGATTGCCGCGCTCCAACAGCTGATTGCGGCGACCCGTGCGGCGACGCGCACAGCGGTCCAAATCCTAGTCATCGTTTTTCCTCATGGCGCGTTGGGCTACACACGACGGTGCGCTCCTCAGCCATAAACGAAACCGGCGCCACTCAGCAATGCTAAGTGACGCCGGCAGATAGACGAGTCGGGGCGACTGGATTTGAACCAGCGACCTCCTGCTCCCGAAGCAGGCGCGCTACCGATCGATGTACGGCATCCTGACGGGTTACGAGGGAGAATCGGGCATCGGCGCCGGATTCCAGACCCAGAAATGCCGGGTCAGGCCGGGAGAAACGGGCCAAGAAACGGGCCACAACACCGTCCGGATCTTCCTAGGTCTCAGACGCCGCAGGTGGAACGGCCGGGCCATCGCCAGGCGGAGGCATCGGATCAATACGCGGGCCGCCCGGTCCGTCGCTGGGTGGCGGCATCGGATCGCCCGGCAGCAGCAAGCGATAACCGTCCGGGAGGCCCAACCCCTTGGGCGTGCTCCCCGGGTCTAGGACACGTTCGATGACCTGCGCCGCGCCCGGCGGGATCAAACCAAACTGCTCGGCGACGCCGATCATGTAATGGGTGCCACCGGCGACGGCCGACAGGCCGCCATACACCTCGGCGAGCAGTCTTAGGCGCCGCCAGCCCACGTGAATTTTCTTGACGACCCGGTCGTTCGTGTATGGTAAGAGGGCAGGCGGCGCCGTGAACCATTCCACTGCTGCGGCGTCACGCGATGCGCGGAAAGCCTCGGGCCCGCGAAGTGGAAATTCGCGAAAGCCCCGCTCCATCAATTCGACCTGACCGAGCAGGAATTGACGCACCACATCTGGCAGCTCGGCTGCCATAACCGCCTTTCGGATCCGGGCCACCAGACTGCGCGCCGACTCTAGCGCCTTCGGGGGAACCGGGCCTACCGTTTCGGGAAGAAAATCACCCAGCGTCTTAAGCGTCGCCAACAGTCCGTCGTTGAGGTGGGCGCGGACCGTTGAATCCCACCGGTTGCTCGGCTCGTCGTAGGAGAACATTCCCTCAAGCGGCTTCAGCACCCATTCGTATCTTGCCCCTTGCGGGGCGGCTTCGATGTCCCGGCGTAGCCCATCGACCTGTTGCCGGCACAATCCGACCATTCGGGCGATTTCGACATTCTTTTTCCAGCCGTCGAACCCCGATACGTCTAACACCCTCGGCCAGACACGTACAGCGGGATCGCTGCCGGCAATCTTCCAGATCTCGTGCGCGACTTCACTAAGGCGTGTGGCAGAATTATTCGGCACGGCGTCTGGGCAATGGTTTGTCCCCTCGGGTCCAACCGCATGCGTGGCTGCAGTCGACCCTAGGCGGTCTCAAGTAATGGTACGAGGACTACCGCGACGGGGCCATGGCGGGGCCGCTCAATCAGGCTGAGTCGTGCCGGGTGCCGTCCTCCTAAGGCGGGTGCACAACTACGAAGCCGGTCTGTTCGGTGTAGCGTCGTTCGGCATCGACTTGCGCCTGCCGGTCCGCGCGCGTGGTCGCAGCTCGACCGAGCTCGCGGACGATCCGGTGCGCCGTCCACATGACCGCTGCCAGCGCGGGCCCCCAGGTCGCGAGCGCCAGATCCGCTCTTAGCTGGGGGAAAAACGCGGCAAGCAGCACACAACCGGCTATTGTGCCGGCGACCCAACCGAGTAGCCAATACGCCCCTGAGCGGTCCCCAGGCGCACTGTTTGGCAATTGCCACGGCTGAGCCCGAGGGACTGGCTTTGGCACCCCGGGCAGCCGACGCTTCACCGAGCGAAGGCTTGTGTACGACACTCCTGTCCCGGGAATACCCACCGTCGTACGCACTCCCGTCCTCCCGACGGTCACGTGCGCCCCGCGGATGCCGACCGATGCGCTGACGCCGCGCTTGCCGATGTTGAGCCGCACACCCGGGAAGAGCCGGACGGACCGTCGGAATCGAAATCCCATAAGGCTATTGGGCGTTGAGGGGTGGGTGTGGCGCAACCCTAGTATGCGGGACGCCCCGATGGCGGCGCCGTTGGCCGGCCGATCTCAAGGCCTCTAGCGGTGAGACGCGATCGCGCAAAGCGCGCGAACCGCTCGCCCGTATGGCTCCATGCCAGCGCGGCACGATGGTGACGACGCGCCGCCACTCGGCCGTGTACCCTTCCCAATACACAGCCTTGAATCTCGGCGACGTGAAATCGATGTAGAGGCGGTACACCGACCAGTCGTAGAGGCGGCCAGTTAAGGCAGTCTCTTGGTGCGGCGCCCGGCTCATGACATAGCCCACCAGATACCCCGAGTCTTCGGACACCCTCGTCGTGTCGAAGTAGGCGCGGGTTCCCGCTTCCAAACCACAACAACGCGTAGCCCACATTGCCCTCGGAGTCGGGATCCGCTCGGCCTATGGGCCCAGCCCGGCAAATCGTTCCCAACAACCTACGGTCCGGGGAATCGATCCACAGTTACGATTCCGTCATTCGCGGCGCCCCTCGCATCCAGAGTAACCAATCCGCACGCTATGTAACCGCCCGCGCTCGCGCAGTCCTCATCGTGATGTCGGCTTGCGCTTCCGTTTCGCGGTCACGGTGCCCCTTGCGTCACGAGTATCGCGTGGCGTTGCGGGCGCTTTGCCTCGCGGGCGGAGCCACTTTGTGCGCGTCTGCCGCAATCGGCGTCGCTCAGCCTCCATCAGCTTTAGAAACGCGAGCAACTCACGCCTCAGGAGAGGTCGATCGTTCGGGTCGCCCGGTTGCGGGCCGCGGCGCGATTTACGCGGGGCTCGCAACCGGGCGCTCAACAATCCGCGGTCAGCCATGGCTTGCCCCCTGTCGTTGGCCAATATCTCCGCATCGAAGTGGGCGACCATCTTGGCGGCAAAGGCCGCGAGCCGCTTCGACGTCTGGAGGCGATCGCCTGATTTGTGAGTGCCTCTCACGGTCATACCGGACCTCTCTGATGGCGCGTACTGCCGCGGCCGGCCGGTAGTCGCTGGTTAGCGTGCGTCGGACTGGCCGTGCTTGCGACCCCTGAGCGTTTTCGGACGCGCACGCTCCGGCACGTCCTCGCTCGGCCCTTCCCTCTCGGTCTCTTCCACGACCTCCCTCAGCCGCTTCCCTTCGGCCCTCAGCCGGGACGCGTGTTCGTCAAAGAGCATCGCGACCCTGCCGAGCACTTTTGCCGACGGTTGGTGGGGGCTCCCGCGGCGCAAAATCTGATAGAGTAGCCGAACCCGTGTGGTCTTCGTGCCGCCGGGCTCCGCGATCCCAGCGCTTTCGGCCAACTGCGTCGCAGTCAACGCCGAAGCGACCTCCCACGCGTGAATCAGCGCCTCCTTCCGCCTCTGACCCGCGCGGTTCACAGGACGACCCCGACCTGCCATGTCCGCCGACTCCTGATGGGTGATCGGCAACAATACCCGACTCCTAGAGGCGGTTGCAGTGTGGGCGCCCACTCCATGGCGCGCGGTGATCGGCATGGGTCCGAATATACTCACAGTGTTTACAGAAGACAAGACGGCGACAGCTTGGTCCCACGAGACCGTAGAGGGTCCCACGGGACCCTCTACGCGGTAACTCTTGCGCCGTCGGTAGCAATAGTGTAGAATTACGTGCGTATAGTTCTACCGATGCTTCTACAAGGGGGTTCTATGGAAAACCCGAAGGAGGCCGCAGCCGAGAGCCAGTGCTCGCGGTGCCAGGGTGTAAGCGGGGTGATGTACAACGGGAAAGCGCTTTGCTGGACCTGCTACGCCGAGCGCACGGCGGCCGACGCCCGGTCACTCGGGCTGTTCTTGAACACGGTCCACCGGATGATGGCCGCGGGCCACGCCCAATCGACCGGAGGGCGCTGACCATGCCGCAGATATGCGATCAACCCAGCGAACAGGCCATTGAGTTGCTCGGAGATGTAACCGAGGCCAATTGCCGACTTGGCGAGGAAATGTTTACCCCGGGCAGCTCGACGCGGCGCCTGAACGCCATCACCGCCGAAGCGCGAGCAGCCAACGCGGCGCTGGCCGCCTACATCGCGCGGATCGAGCGCACGGCCGGGGGTAACTGATATGCGTGCACAGCGAACGACCAGAGCGCCTGCCGGCGTTGAGCATGACCTGTGCTCGCGGTGCGGACGTCCCGCCTGGGTCCAATACCGCCGACGCAACTATTGCCGGCGCTGTATTGACGCCCTGGTGGCCACGCGCGCACGGGCGCTGACGAGCAAGACGCCACCGACGGCGGTGTATGCCGCCCAGATGCGGGGAGTCTTCGCCACGCGGGCTCAAGCGCTCGGATTCCTAGACGGGATCATCGAGAGATCCGCACGGGCCGTCGCTGGCGCGTCGAACGTCCACTCGGCGCGAGAGTCCCTTGCGCTCTACCGCGCGGTGCGCGCTCGGATCGCCGCGGGCCGGTAGCCGTGGCCGAGACGCCATTCGGGGTCAGCGAGCGTGGGCTGTCCATCGTCACTAGCGCGACGAATACCGCCTACCAGGCTGGCTACGACTCCGGTGCTGGGCGGCGTACGAACACGGAGGCCGCCGCCCAGCGGACCGAACTCGATTTGCTGGCCTTCGTCGCGCAATTGGAGCGGCTCGTCGCGCGAGGGGCGCCTCGCGCGGCCACGGCGGGTGCCGTAGCCACCGAGGGTGTACCGTCGCCTCGACGTGTCGAGCTGGCTGCGCCGGCTACGTCCGTACGCGCGAGCGGCATCGCCTGGCGTCGCGGTCACTAGCAGTCGCAGGATGGTGGAGACTACAAGTCCCTGTTATTGAGAGCAAGCCCGGCCCGCGATTCTTGCGACGTCGGGCTGCTCTTTTGGTTCGCGTTTTACCACCGCTGCGTCGTATTCGTCTTTGATTTGCACGGCGCACCACTACTCGCGTGACGACCGCTCGACGCACCGCGACCACGACGACGACCACCGCTCGTCTGCGCCCACCCGACCACCACCGACCATCACGACGGGACCGGGGGTCCTGTGCATGGGGTCATCTCTTGTGATCGTGCTTGCGCTTGTTCTTCGCGACATTGTGCGCGACCGCCTCAAGACTGAACGATTCCGGCTCCGCCTGGAGTCTCGACGCCGCCGAATGAGAGGAGGTAGGCGCGCGGGTCGATGTAACCGGCTCTAGCGGGCGTTTGCGTGGTTGCACACCGATCGCGCGGCTAACTCTTGCTCGGTCTGGTTGAGCACATACCAAAACCCGCTCACCACGTTACCTGCCGCGTAACCTTTGTGATTCCGGGAGTAACCGCCGAAGTGAAGCCATCGTGCATCGCGGGAGCGCACACCAGCCGTCGGCCAAAGTGCTTGGCGACATCGCGGGCATGCTGGGAGACCTCGGGTCCCGGCTGGGTGCCGAAGCCGCTCGGCTCAAGACCGTGCTTCAGGAGCCCGAGTAGAGCGCACCAGGCCGTGCGGGCCGCGCGTTCGGTGCGCCACGAAGCGGGTCCCGCTCGCCCCTCAGATCCGGGGACTCGCCGTCGGAATGTCGCTCCCGCAAAAGCGGCACTTGACGGCCTCCGGCTGCACCAGCTCTGCACACGCCGGACACTTCTTGGTTCGACCCTCCGCCTTCGCCGCGCGATCCTTGGCGGCTGGCCACACCCCGACGATGATGACCCCAAGCGGGCCGAGGAGAAAGCCGAATATCGCGCCGGCGCATCCGCCGTGGCCCTTCCGGTCGGCCATGGCCATCGCGATAAACACGCACGCGAGCCACAACAACGCGTAAAGCACATTGCCCTCGGACGTCGGGATCCGCTCGGTCTATGAGCCCAGCCCGGCAATTCGTTCCCAACAACCTACGGTGCCGCGGATCGGGCCACAGTTACGATTCCGTCATCCGCTGCGGGGCCGCCACATCCAGAGTAACCAATCCGCACGCTATGTAACCGCCCGCGTCCTCGCCGCACGTGCCGGTCGTAGGGGTGACGACCTAACGTCGCTGCTCGCCTAGATCCCTGACACGAGGCCGGGCTGTCGCGCTAGGCCCGTGCTGCGCGGATCGCTTTTGCACGGGCTGAACCGACACCACTTGCTACACCTGAATGATTCCCGTTGGCGCTCCTTGCTTTTAGCGGGAAGAAAGATGTAGCATCGAGGTACGGTCCACGGGACCATCGCGGGAAACAATTAGTCCACCGCAACTGCGGGGCCGGGTGCCGGAGACGGCACCTACGCCCCGCGTGTCGTTTCCGAGATCATCTCGCGGGACCGTGCGGGCCCGCACCGAATCGGTCGAGGAGGAGGGAGTGTTGTCCATGTTGCTGCGCGTTTCCGAGATGCAGGCGTATCTGAAGGTGAGCAAGACCACCGCATACACGTTGCTGCGCACCGGGGCGATTCCCTTTGTGCGGGTCGGTCGCGGGATGCGAGTGGACACCGACGTGCTCCACCAATTCGTCGCTAACGGCGGGGTTCAGTCACCGGTGCGTAGTGCCGGGCGGTCTGGGAGGGCTGCATGATCAACAGCACCCCCTTTCCCGACGACTCGATCCCCAACCTAGACGCCGTCGGAGCGTTCGAGCCCTCGGGTCGTCCGGCGCAAGCGTATCTCGCGGCTCGCACGGCACTCGCCGAAACTGAGGTGGGCGCCAGCGGCGATATCGGCGGCCTCACCGACGCGCAGGCGCTCGCTCGCTTGGTCGACTTCGATCGACACCACCACGCGTTCTGGACGTTGTGGCTTCAGAGTACCTGGGACGGTCGCGCCGCGTTGGCCGTGCTCGCCGGACACCCCGTCGCGCCGCGTGACCGTGTCGCCGCGATCAAGCGGGTCGCCGCGTCAGCGTTGGCCGTCGCAGCGGCGGAACAGCAACGCATCGGGGAGGCAGCCCGATGAGCCGCGCATTGACGCCAGACGAGCAAACCGTCGCGAGATGGCTCGAGGACCGCGCGCGGTTTCCCCTCGTGATAGATACGGCCGCAATCGAGGGGAGCCGTGTCCGGACTCTGGTCCGCGCGACCCTCCGCCGCGGACGGGCTGCGGCGGCGGAGGCGCGGCGAGCCGTTGACCGCCTCGCGCGACGCCGCCGGTCGGGCCAGGACATCGCTCTCAGTTCCGAGGGCGTGACGAACACGGGCGCGGTCGGCTCCACAGGAATCGGCAACAGCCAGCCGTCCGCGTCGGAGTACCCGCGCCCCGCGCTGAGCGGCGAGGAGGCATGCGGCCGGTGCGGCACTCGTTGCTGCGCGGGTTGCCCGGGCGAAGCCTGCTCCGGCTTGCGGACCGCGTCGGGCTACTGCTGCGACAGTTGCGAGTCCATAGACAACGAGGGTGATGAGCAGGGCGATGAGCAGGGCGCGGGTTTCAACGCGACGACCGGTGCGGGCGCTAGCGGGAACGGCGACCTCCGTACCCGCTTAGTTCGCGTCGGCCGGCGCAACGTGCAGATCGTTTGCTCCCGGAAGGCATATTCGGTCCCGCGTACCACCGACCGTCGAGCCTCGACATGACGACCCGATCCGTCACCCCGGCTGGCCCGGCGCGGCCTCGTGGACCGTCGTTCTCGGCCGCGTTGCTCGCGTATCAGCGCGCCCGCCAGACAACCGTCATCGACTTGGATGCGATCCTTTCCCACGTCGATGGCATGGACACTGGGCCACAGCGCGACAGCCTCCTCCAACTGATCGCCGACATGCGGCGTCTATTTGATGCTGCCGACGAGATCACGGACGTGATGGGGAAGGCCCTGCGACTGGGTCTCGAATATCTCGAAGCCATGCGGGTCGAGATGCCCAACGACTTCGTGACGAAGGATTTCCTCGACCCCGTTGATGCCGCCCTCGGCCCACCACGCGGGGCGCCATTGCGTCGGCCAGGGACAACCCCCAGTGAACGACGCGGCCCTCTCGGCCGGCGTGGTCCTGCCTATCGACGCGCGGCGATGTCGCACGAGGGGGTGGCGTAACATGGGCCTCATCCTCGCCGGGCCCTCGCGCGGCAGTCGGCCGCTGACACCGGCCGCGCCGTGGCAAGTGTTGAACGCGGCGATCGCGCCGAGCGCGATCTATGACGGCTCAACAGGAATCACGCAGTCGAGCGGCGTGACGGCGTGGGCGGACGCGCTGGGCGCAGCGCCGTCCCTCACGTCGCAGGGCTCTGGCTCGAATCCGAGCTACACCGCGGGGGCGGTCACCGTCACGCAGGGCCAGAACGTGCTCGAGACGGCCACGGCGACCGCGCTATTCGATACGTCCGTGCCGATCAGCCTCGCGCTCATCTGTGCCGTCGGCGGCGTGAGCGGCACCAATCTGTGCGCGATCAGCGAAGCCGGCGGCTCGGGCGGGTATACCCGGATCTTGGGCGTGCAAGTTGGGAGCGGCGACTACATATCGATCGGCCCCGGACTCGTGAACGCCGGGGGCGCTGTCGCTGCTGGCGCGACGGTCCGACTGGTCATCGTGTCGCTCGGCGGCGGCGACCTGAACATCGACATCCCGAACCAAGCGCGCGCGTCCAACCCCGCGTCGGCCGCCGCCGCCGGGAGCAACTTCCTGACGCTCGGTGGCTACTACATCGAAGCGTCGGAAGTGACGGCGACGTTATACGGCGTCGTGGTGATCCCGCGCGTGGTTGTCGCTGGAGACATCACGGCCCTCAAAGCCTACGCCACCTCTCTCGGATATACGGCCGCGTGACGCTCCCGGCGTGGGGATATTCGAATGATAGGTAGCGGCGCTGAGTATCCCATTGCGCGCATCACGATCGACTACTTGGGAGTCCGCCAAGCGGTCGATGAGTCGAAGCGCGCGCTCGCGGAGTTGCAGGCCGCCGCCCAGTCGTCCGGCGCTGGCATCCGCGAGGGGTCCCGCGCCCTGGGCGAACTCACCGGCGACAGCGCGGCGACCGCGCAAGCGTTGGCTGGCCTCCGGGGCCGGCTAGACGACGTCACCGCGGGGATGGCTGCCGCGGGGCGTGGCGCGCGCGAGGATCTCGCGGGCGGACTGAAAGAGGCCAGCGCCGCCGCGGAAGCGATGCGCGCGTCCACGGGGTCCGCCGCCACCGGGCTCGAATCGGCTGGCGCACTCGAATCGCTGGCCGGCGTCACCGACGGGATGGAAGCCGCGAGCGCGGCCGCCGTTGGGATGGGTGAATCCGTCGGCGAGTCGATGGATGTGGTCGCGGCGGGGATGTCCAACGCCGGCAAGATCGCGACCGGTGAGATGGGCGAGATGTCCGCCAGTATGGGCGCAGCGAGCGCCGCCGCCGCCAATACGTCCAAGGCCAGCACGGACTCCGCCGCGAGTCTCGCGCAACTCGACGTCGTGGCCGCTGGCATGGGCAAGTCGGGTCGCGCTGCGCTCGACGACGTGGCGTATGGGATGAGCGAGGCCGGTGCCGCGGCGGCGGCAATGCGCGCCACCACGACGGAATCGATGGATGCCGTGGCGCTCGGCATGTCGAAAGCCGGCGGGGCCGCGCTCGACGAGGTCGCCTATGGGATGACGGAGGCCGGCGCGTCCGCTGCGGCTGCAGCATCGCAAACGGCGGAGATGACCGGCGCGGCTGCAGCCGCCGAGACCGCGACGCGATCGCTGGGCGGCGAGGTCATGGGCAGCATGCTCAAGTTCGTCTCGGTCGGCGCCGCAATCCGGGAAGTTGTTTCCGTCTTCCACGATTGGATGGGCGCGATCGAGGAAGCGGAGCAGGCCGACGCCCACTTAAACGCGATGATCCAGGCGACGGGAGACTCGTCTGGTATCGCGGCGGTGCAGGTGCGGGAGATGGCGACCGCGCTCGAGGGCACCACCCTCTTTAAGTCCGAGGACGTCGAGCAGGCGGCCGCGCTGCTCATGACGTTCACCTCGATCCGCGGGGATGTTTTCGCGCGCGCATTGAAGGACGCGACGGACCTCGGTCAGCAAATGGGGAGTCTCTCGGGCGCAGCCCGCTCCCTCGGGTTCGCGCTCGAGAGCCCGGAGATGGGCATGGCCCGGCTCCGGCGCGCCGGGATCAAGTTCACGGACGAAGAGACGGCCGGCATCAAGGCGCTCCAGGAAGCGGGGAACCTGGCGGGGGCGCAGGTCGCCGTGCTCGATGCGATCGACCACCACATGGCCGGGATCGCGGCCGCCGCGCATACCGGTATCGCGGGTGAACTGCACGACCTGTCCGACGCGTGGAAGAACATGCTCGACTCGCACAAGGACGACGGGCTGGTCACGGCCGGGATCGGTGCGATGACGGCGGCGCTCCAAGGGCTGACGAAACTCAGCGCCGTGGACACGATCAGGGCGCAGTTCGGGGCGCTGGCGGACCAGATCGACGAGGTCACACGTCGCGCGGAACGGGCAGGGATGCTGTCGCCCGCGCACCCGCAGGACAACCTCCGGACAACGCTCGCGTTCGAGCAACAACAGATCGCCGCCAACCACGGGCAACTCCTCTACCCGGGGCAAGAGGAGGATATCGGGGTCCTCCGGAAAGCCATCGGGCTGCAGGACCAATGGCTCGCGATCAATCATCAGGTTGCCAGCGAGAAGCAGAAAGCCGCCGACGCGGGCGCAGCTGCGGCCGCTAAGGACAAACCCACCGCGACAGATCCCGCGGCAGCGGCCGGCCCAGCGGGCGGCGACCGAGCGGCCGAGCGGAACTACACAGAGGGGATGGACCAGGTCCGGACGCTCGCGCAGGAGAACATGGCGCTCCGGGAGCACGCGACGGATCTCCATGCCGCCGCGGCGGAGCAGGCATACCTCACCGTCCTAGAGAAGACCGGCGATGAACAGCTCGCCGAGATGGCGCGCACGTACACGCTCGATAACGAGGCCATCCGGGAGAACGCGCGCGCGACCGAGGAATTGGCGCGCAAGAAGGCGGAAGCGGCGGCGCGGGTCGCGGAGTACGTCCAACGGTTGAATGAGGAGGCGGATGCGCTCGCGGCCGGCGGGAAAGCCGAGCCGTCTGGCCACGCGGCCGCGATGGCCGCCGCCGGATTCGACCCGGTCGCGCAGCAATCGATCATCGACGCCGAATCGCGGGTCGCGTTCTACAAGGCAGTCGATACCGCGCGCCAGGACGACCTGAAGCGCGAAGAGGGCGCGACCCAGACCGAAGAGAAGTTGTGGAACACGACCCTGACCGGGATCGCCCAGTCGTTCACCAGCACGTTCGACCAAGCGCTCTCCGGCAAGGTGAAGTCGTTCCAAGACTTCTGCGCGGACATCCTCAAGGACTGGTCCAAGACGATGGGCCATCTCTCGAGCGAGATGCTCCACGCCGACCTGTCGCCCAAGCATGGGAAAGACGGCGAGGTGCCCGGACCGGGCGAGGCCGCTGGCGGCGTGTGGTCGTGGCTCACGGGACGCCACATCCCGACGACGCTCACGGAGCCGCAGCGCAAGGAGATCGAGGGCGTCCGTGCCGAGAGCGCACTCGCGGCTGAGAAAGCGATCCCGGCGTCGGAGGGGGGCTTCGCCAAGCCGACCGCGGCGGAAGCCGCCGCGCAATCGAGCCATGTCGGGACGGGTGGCCCCAGCGCGTTCAGCTCGGTCGGTGGCGTGGTGGCGAGCGGTGTCGCGATCCCGACCGCGCCGCCGTCGGCGGAGTCGGCCGCGACCGCAGCCTCGATGCCGCCCGTGCCGCAGCAATCACAGTCGGATACCGCCGCCGCCGTCGCGCAGACCGCGCTCGTCGGGTCGCCCGCGCCGGTCCCGTACGCCGCGACGCTGGGGCAGGTCGCGCCGAGCACGGATGCGGCGGCCGCTGCTGCGGCACCGAACGCGCCGCCATCAGCCGCGCGGGATCTCGCGATCGCCTCACACGCCGCCAACGCGGCCGAAGCCGCCGCTGCGGCGTTCGGCGCCCCCGCCTCTGCGGCCGGCTCGCTCATCTCGCCCACCACGCCGGAAGCCGCCGCCGAATCGGATCGCGCGCCAGGTCCGAGCGTCGGCCAGACGTCAGGGCTCGCCGCCGGCATCGCCGCCGCGACACCGTTCCTCAAGATGGCGGCGGGCGCACTTGGCGGCGGTCCGTCGGTCCCGCAGGCGTCGCCCTCAGACATGGCGGCGGCCGCCGCGCAGACGCAGCTCGTCGGACCGAGCGCGCCCGGCCCCGACCTGACGCAGACGATGGCGCCGGACGCACCCGCGCTCTCGGCGTTTCCGATGTTCCATGCAGGCGGCGTGGTTGGGGACCACGCGAGCCACGACACGAAGTGGGCGCCGGTCGATGTCTTCGGCGACGCGCCGCGGTTCCACTCGGGCTTAGGGGGCGACGAGTTCCCGGCGATCCTGCAACGCGGTGAACGGGTGCTCACCGAGCGGCATCAGCAGCAAGCGATCGCCGCAGCCGACGGCGCGGGCGCGGATGCGACAGGAGATGAGCAGCACGTCCACGTCCACTTCAACATCAGCGCCATGGACGGGCGGGATGTTAGCCGCCTCCTGCAGGAGCGGCAGGGTGACATCGTCCGGATGGTGGGCGATGCGGTTCGCCAGAACCGGTCGTTCGCAAAAGCGATGGCGGGGACATAACGCCATGACGCTCCCGGCCTTCCCGAGGACGGTCCTCCCGAAGCGCGTCACGTATCCCACGATGCCGACCGGCTTGGTCTCGATCGGCCAGTCCGGCATGGCGCAGACGCGGTCCATGGCACAGGTGGCCCGGACCTGGGAGGAGACCTACCCGCCGCTCCGCGCCGGTACCGACCCGATCGCGCGCGCGTTTCTGGAAGTGCTCGCCTTTTTCTACCGGGACCAAACGTCGTTCACGGTGAGCCACCTGGGACAGATGGACTTGGGCGGCACCGGCGGCGGCGCGCCGATCGTGAACGGCGCGGGCCAGACCGGGTACGTGCTGACGACGAGCGGGTGGCCAGCGACTGCGACCGTCCTCAAGGCCGGCGACGTGTTCACGATTGCAGGGCTCTCGCTGGTCTACGACGTCACCGCGGACGTGACCAGCGACGGGTCGGGCAACGCGAGCATCCCGCTCAATCCACCGCTCATCGGCAACACGGCGACGAGCGCGCCCGCCAATGGCGCGGCGCTCACCATCAACAGCACGCCGGGCGCAGTGCAGTACACGTGCTTCATCGAATCGCTCGAGATGCCGCAAGCATCCGCCGGCCCAGGCTACTACCAAGGGTGCCGCGTCAGGTTCCGCGAAGTGCGCGCGACGTCCCTTGTCGTGGTGCCCCCGACCGGATTTGTCGTCATCCCGCCGGGCACGTACCTCGCTGGCACGCTGCCTGGCTTGGCCGGCGGCGGCGCCGGGCTCCCGACCTTGTCGGTCCGGATGCGGTTTCTGGTCGATTCGTTGCTCGCGGCCGGCACGGCGAACGGCATGTTCTGGCTGGGGGGCGCCGGCGGTGATTCGATCGCGGTGACCGCGATCGTTGGTGGCGGCGATGTGGACTTCCGCGGCACGTTCACCGATGGCGTTGTGGGCTGGGACTTCGGCTCGGTACCGCAATCGGCACTCCCCGCGGCCGGGACCGGCGTGATCCTCTACGCCGTCTATCAATCCGGGTCGGGCGCGATCGTGCTGACCGACGACGAGGATAATGTGCTCTTCGTGAACACGATCACGAGTGCGGCGATCGGGACGGGGAACACCCCGCCGGCCTTCACGACGCTGCATGTGGCGGACGGGTCGCACGGGTCTGACGTCGGAGGTCTCTCGGTCGATGGTGTGGAGGTGACCTCCGCTGTCATCGCCTTACCCGGTGTGAAACCTCTGCTGACGGATCCGGGAAGCCTGGGCCTGTACGGGTTTACAGGGTCGGGTGCCAGCTCCGCCGGAGGCGGCGGCACGCTCACCCAAACGAAAGTCAATCTCGGCGCCCCCGACGTGAGCTACTTCGGCCCTGGCCTCTGGGATTATTGATGCTCGCCTTGCAGCACCGACGCGGACCTAGGGCCACCACCTCGCAGTTCTCCCCTCCACGTATCTAAGGACCCGACCGATGGCGATTGACGTCTTCTCGCAAACCAGTACTACGCTCACGAGCGGAGCCGCACTCCAGCTCGGGGCGGACATCACGACACCGGGCGTCTACCAGCTGATGCTCGACCTGACCAATATGGCGTCCGGCGACTCACTGACCGTCACGATCTACGGCTCGGTAATAGGCGGTGGCGCGTTTCGGTTGATGGACTCGACCACGTTTATCGGCGCACAATCGATTCCGGTGGCCGCGCTCCCAATCGTGTTCCCATTCGAGGGCCAGGTGTTCATCCAGCAGACGGCTGGCACCCTCCGGGAATACGATTGGAGTATCACGCGGCTCGACGCGTGATTTACTCAGCGGCCGACTACCGCGATGGCCTCAATGCGGACGCGGTCGATGCGTGGGACACGCTCGATCGGCTCTGGGCGCTCTACGCCCGGTGCGCGGACGCGCCGGGGGGCCGCCGTCTCGTGCTCGACGCGCTCCGGAGCATCGCGCGCCTGTACCTCGGCGCACGCATCCGCTACCCCGCCGCGGACAGCACCCGATCGACGGCCGAGGTCCGCCAGGCCACCATCCTCTCGATGTTGACCCTCGACGATTGCGTCACGACGAGTCGTGGCACGACGCGCGGCCAAGCGCTTAATATCGCGGCCGATTGCCAGGGGATCACCGCGCGGTTCGCCACGCTGCCGCGACGTGACCTGCCCCTCCTGGCCCGCCAGTCATGATCGCGAACGCTCACATAGCACCGACCCCCGAGGCCCCAATGTTCGAGTTTGCGCTTTTCTTCAACGAGGACGGCTCACCTGCGCCAGTCGCGTCGGCGTCTCTCCCGACCGGATTCCGAGAGGCTCCGCCGCTAATTGTGATCTCCGCCCTCGAGCGCGTCGGCAAGCAGATGCAGCCGCGGCGCCTTGTGTTCCGCCGTGACCGGGTGCCCGCGGGCACCGATTCATGTCAACGTCGGGTCTGGCGCTATACATCGACGGATCCACTGCCCATCGGGGAGAGCGTTACCCAGATCCAGTCGCGGTGCAGGTGCTCGTACGATGCGATGGCCATGTTCTCTCTCAGCGAAGACGCCAGCTCCGACGCGACCTGTGTGAGATGCTACGCGCTTGGCGCGGCTGCGCTCGCGTCGGCCCGGTGACAGCGACCGTCTGCTAGCAGGTCGGACTTCCAGTGACGGGGGTGAGCCGGTCGCTGCGCGAGGATGCGCGCACGGCCACAGCCGCGCACGCGACGGGGCCCCGCGTCTCCGCGAAAGTGGCGGTGCGACGGGCCGTCATCCGGCGCCTGATGCCGCGGCAGCTCTCGGCGCGCGAGATCGCGGATGTCGTCAAAATCTCGGTGCGGACTGTCTGGGTGGACCTAGCTGCACTCCGCGCAGAAACCCGCGAATCGCTCCGGACACAGACGACGCTCGACGTCGCGGCCGACATCGTCCTGGAGGGCGACGCCCTGCGTCGGGAACTCTTCGGCGTGATCGCGACCGGCAATGCGCGTACCAAGGTGGCGGCCGTCCGCGCGATCGTCGCGATACGGGACCATGAAGTCACGGCCCTGCAAGCGCTCGGCGTGTACTACCGGGCCCCCGCGCAGATTTCCATCGAGCACGAAATGGTCGAGCGACTCCATGGGCTGTCTCCAGACATCCTGGCGCGGATCGCCGCGGCGTCGGACGAAGTCGAGTTGCGCGCCGTGCTGACCATCGCGTTCGGCGAGGAGACCGCTCGTCGCTTCCTCTCGCAGCCGGGCGACCCAGTAGGCGCGGAAGTCACCGCGGATGGTGAGGTGGCGCCAGGGTAACATGGCCGCCGTCACTCTCAAAAGTTAATGCAATCGTAATGCTGCTCCGGTTTAGAGAGAAAAGGCGGCACGCCACAATCGAAAATACGCTCACCGCAATCCGTGACGCGCATTTCGATAGTCCGCGCGCCGAACTACTCGCATCCGCGTTCAGCGACCGCGTGGGCCGCGTTGGCGGTTAGCGGTCACGGCTAGATAAATAGAATAGGTAGCTCCGTAGGCCCTACTTCAAACCGTCGAGAACGCCGATCATGACACCAGCAGTCGCGGGACCCGAATCGAGAGAGGGAGATCTGCTAGCGGCGGATGCTGGGCACGCACTCGGGTGGACATATCAGCGGACACACAACGCGATCTTGAGTGGTAAACTCCGCGGCTACCGAGACCAGGTGACCCGCCGCTGGAAGGTTGAGCGCGCGAGCCTCGACGAAGCGCTCGGCCGACTGCCGCCATGCGGCTTGCCAGCGCCCTACTCCAAGATCGACGACGCACCTCAAGATGGCGTCTCGGCGCAAACGCCGGGCTGACCACCGGAAAAACAAAAAAACGGTCCCGCGGGGGCGAACCCGGGGACCGTCACAGCGAGGTGCGTTTCTCTATGTCAAAGATACACAACGAGGATGACGAGGGCAAGCCGCCGCCCGGGGCGTTTCCGCTCCTGATCGCTTGGCGCGCGAGCCTTGGCTCACCCGTCAGGCATCGCGCGCCACCGGTCGAATCCACCCCAGCGCGACTCGACCTCCTGCGGCTGGTCGCCGACGTTCGCACGAGGCACGGCCAGACAACGGTGTGGTTGGTGGACGGCCGCTGCGCGGTCGCCGCCACCTGGGCAGCCGCGATTGATGCGTTACTCGAGCGGGGGGCTGCGCGATGACGCTCCTCTCAACGGACGAGACGATCGACGATCGCGCCCTCCGCGACCTCTGCACGGCGGCCCGAGACGACGACGTGGGCGTTGACGGGTTCGCCACCCGGTCAGTGGCGAGCGTGGTGGGGGCGGGGCTCGCGCTGCTCGACCGCGGCGATGCTATCACGGTGGACGACATCCTCGCGGAACTAACTGCGGGGGGCTCGGCGAATAACCCGATCACGGTGACATCACTCCGCGCCCTAGCACGGCGAGCGGCGAAGCTCATGGCTGGCCGCGCTGACGGCTTCCCCGACGAGCTGCGTAGTACGCCCCCGGAACTACTTGGCCGCGCATACGCCACCAACCCTATCCCTCAAACGAGTGGCGGGAGTGGCGTCAGTGGCGGGAGTGGCGTCAGTGGTCCTCGTCTTTCCGTGGTACGCGTCGCCGATGTCGTTCCAGAGCGGGTGACGTGGCTCTGGCCCGGTTACATCCCGGCCGGAAAACTCACGGTGCTCGAGGGTGACCCCAGTCTCGGCAAGAGTGGCATTACCATCACGATTGCGGCCGCGGTGAGTCGTGGATGGGCGCTTCCCGGCTCGGAGCTCACTACGCCGGCGGATGTGCTCATCCTCAACCTTGAAGATGGGACCGCAGACACGATCGCTCCTCGGTTCCGTGCGGCTGATGGCGACGTCGTTCGGTGTCACGTGGTCAACGGCGTGGACGTTGCCGGCGGCGATCAGCGCACCTTCACTATTCCTGATGATCTGGGGTTGTTGCGAGAGCTGATCGCGAGCACGGGCGCCGCCCTAGTCGTCATCGATCCGCTCGCCGCGGTGTTGAGCGAGAAGATCGACGGGTACAAAGATCAGCACGTCCGTCGCGCCCTTGCTCCACTCGCCCGGTTGGCCGAGGACACCGGCGCGGCCATCCTCGTCGTGCGCCATCTCAACAAAGGCACCGGCGGTCGAGCTATCACCGCTGGGGGCGGATCGATCGGCATTGGCGCGGCGGCCCGGTCAGTCCTCGCGGTGGGCGAGCACCCGGATGACCCCAGTCGTCGGATCCTCGCGCAGGTCAAATCGAATCTGGCTGCGACCGCTCCAAGCCTCGAGTACACCATCGAGTCGGTGGCGCTCACGATTGATGGTGAATTGTTCCCCTCCCTGCCCGTAATCGCATGGGTCGGTCGGTCGGCATTTACAGCAAACGATCTCGTAGCGGCGCGTTCAGAGCAGAGTGGAGCAGATACGAGCCAGACGCACGTCAGTGACGCGGCTGGTCTGATTCGGGAGTGGCTTGCCGAGGGGCCGGTGAGATACGAGGAGGTCCGGCGGCTCGCCCGGGCAGAGAACATCTCGGAAGGCACGCTCCGCCGCGCGGCAACGCGGGTCGGCGTCGTGAAGACCCGAGAAGGATTTGGTAAAGGCCAGCGTTCGCAATGGAAGTTGCCGAGCACTCACGCCACTCCCGCCACTCCCGCCACTCCCGCCACTAATTCCAGAGAGGACGACGTGGCGGGAGTGCGCCAGGACGGCCGGATCGAGGAGGAGCTATGACGGTCCCACTCGACCTGCTGATGCGGTGCGCGCGCGCCGGCGTGGGCCTCTCGCGTCGAAACGGGAGTCTCATCTACTCGGCCGCGCCAGACACGCCACCGGATATCAGGAATGCCGTGCGGCAGTACCGCGCGGCGCTCCTTCCGCTGCTCGAGGTGGACCGCATACGGGGCAGTGGTCGATCCCAGACTCGGAGCCGATCTCTCCGTCCCTCGCGGTCGTGCTCCTGTGGCTCGCCGCTGACCGCGATACGTGGAGGGCGGCCGAGTTCGCGGAGTGGACGCGATTGACCGCAACGCACCGCGATAGCGGGTCCCCGCGATACGTCGCGGCGATCTTGGGGGCTGAAGACATCGCAGTGGCGCGCGCCCGCGATGCCGTGCCCGTCGCAGCGACGGCGGCGGCCTAATGGCCCGGGCGCGAGGCTGCGTTACCTGCACAGTTTCCGAGAATTGCACGCCGCCGGGCGAGGAGGAGGTATGACACTGTCGCTCGACTCTGCCGAGGTAGCAGGCGTGCGCGACCTCCCAGCCCGCTGGCGTGCAGAGGCCGCCTCGCTCGAGCAGTACGGCGCGCTGGGGAACGCGGTGGCCCTCCGTAGCGTCGCCGACCAACTCGAGGCCGCGATCGGCGCGGCCGACGCGACGCCGCTCACGCTCGCACAAGCCTCCGCGGCGTCCGGATTCAGCGCCGATCATCTGGCCCGCCAGCTCCGCCGCCGCAAGATCCCGAACGCTGGGCGACCGCACGCGCCGCGTATCCGCGCAGCCGACCTACCGCGCAAAAATCGCGCAATTGCGAGAGCAGGCGCGGGACCCTATGATGTCGATGCCGATGCCCGGTCTCTCCTCGCTGCCCGTCTCCACACTGGAGGCGCACATGACGAGTAAAGGCTGGCACCAAGTAAAGGGGAAATGGGCACGCTCGCTCGGAGAGCGAGGGATCCGCGTGCGGCTGTTTCAAATGCGAAGGGGTGGGACATTCTTCCGCGCTGTGTGGCAGGCGGGGCGCGGGAAGAACGGGAAGAATCGGAAATCGCTGGGCACCACCGACCGAGGAGATGCGGAGCGCCAGGGAAAGGCGCTACTGGCCGCTCTACGGGCCGGCGAGGTGGGCACCGTCCTCCCGGACCGGCTCACGCTGGGTGACCTCTGGGAGCGCTACCGGACGACCTGCCAGGCGTACCTTGGCCATTCGCGAGGCGCGCAGGTCGATGCTGCGAGTCGGGTGAGCGTGCTCGTGGCGTACTTCGGCACAGAGTGCGACGTGCGAGCGCTCGATTCCGACGACGTGGCCGCCTACACGGCGACGCGCCAAGCTGGTGGGATCGTGGTCAGTGACGATCGCACGACAGGGACGGTCCGCCCGCGATCAGCGGCGGCCGACCTGACGGTATTACACCGGATGCTCAATTGGGCGCGTACCGTGCGTGTTCGCGGTGCGCGACTGCTCGACGCCAACCCGCTCGCTGGGGCTCGGCGCGTGAGCGACCCGAACCCGCGCCGCCCCGTGGCGACGTGGGACCGGTATATGGCCACCCGCACCGCCATGCGGGATGCTGGGACGGCCGCAGCGGACGAGACCGACCGCCGGCAGTGGGTCAAGGCTGAACTGGCCCTCGTGCTAGCTGAGGGCACCGGCCGACGACTCGGCGCGATTCGCCAACTCCGGTGGGAAGATGTGAATTGGGATCAGTGCACCATTCGGTGGCGCGCCGCGAACGACAAGAAGCGAAAGGAGTGGGTCGTCCCAGCCGGCGAACAACTCATCGGCGAGCTGCGACAGTTTCGCCGAGCGCTCGGTGCGGTGGCCGGGTGGATCTTCGCCACGGAACGAGATCCGATTGCACCAATGGACCGCCACGTGCTCGCGCGGCTCCTGGGAACCGCCGAGGAGAGGGCAGGGCTGCCGAAGCTCGATGGTGGGCTGTGGCATGCATACAGACGGAAGTGGGCCACGGAGCGGAAGCATCTCCCGCTCGTGGACGTGGCGGCGGCCGGTGGGTGGCAGGGGACGGCGACGCTATCGACGTGCTACCAAGCGCCGACGAACGACGTACTACTCGCGGTGATGACCGAACCGCGGAAGGTCCGAGATTTGGCGGTCGCCGGGGCGATGTAGCGGACAAACGGGCCACGGAACGGGCCATTGTGGCCAGGCGACGAAAAACCCCGCGCGTCGGAAGTGACGGCGGGGAATTGAGATGAATCAGTCGGGGCGACTGGATTTGAACCAGCGACCTCCTGCTCCCGAAGCAGGCGCGCTACCGGGCTACGCTACGCCCCGAAAAATCGGTAGCTCTCTCTCGGCGCACCTGTCCCGAAGGTGCGTCACCACAAAACTACATCGAACCCAGTCCTAAAACAGTAGGACTCGGTCGTCGCTAGGCGAATCACTCGACTTCACCGCCCTGGCCGAATCGATCAACGGCATGACGTGATCGGTAGTCACCGCGAGTTGCCGCGGTCCTGCGCCAATGGCAGTTGGCACATAGCACCACGCACTTCGCGATCTCCTCGGCCACAGTTCCCCAATTATACGAACCCGCAACAAGAGACCCCACGTTGTCGCGCTTGCGGCCCCGAACGTGATGAAACTGCAGCACCACTGGATCCCGTTCCCCACAATCAACGCACGGATGCGCCCGCAAGTATCGCAATACTCGCTCTCGAGTCTCCTGGCGAACCCCCTTCACACGGTGCTGCGTCCGTAGCCGCTCCGAATCCGCGTTGCGGTCGTAATATCGACGCTGTACCCCGGTGTGGCACTTGCGACACTGAGAACTCAATCCATCCGCTCGCGCCGCATTCGCGTAGAACGCGGCCGCCGGCAACTTGTCGCCCACCCGGCAGCAAGTCGGACACCGTTTGAATGCACGCGCAATCACACGGGTATCGTGTCGCTGCATCGGTCCTAACACCACATCATTTGACGGCGGCCGGGTCCCACAAACGCGGCCACAAAAAAGCGGCGCGGCACCGCCTCTTGGCGCCACGCCTTCAGCATTCTACCCGCTGCTATCGTAATAAGATGATGCCAAGTGCGCCCGGACGGGGTCGAACCGCCAACCTTTCGGTCCGTAGCCGAATGCTCTATCCAGTTGAGCTACGGGCGCTTACGACCAATTCGTTCAATTCACTATCACAAATCTGCCGCTATCAACTCATTGCACAGTAATCTACCCGGATTCCACCATGTCGTCGTGTAGCCGTGGATGGGCGGTACAAGACTCGAACTTGTGACCTCCACGATGTCAACGTGGCGCTCTAACCAACTGAGCTAACCGCCCGAGCCCTCTGACACCCGCGCACAAACTCGTGTACATCGTCCCAAAAGCGGGGAGTGGAGGCGAGGGGGATCGAACCCCTGACCTCGTGAATGCCATTCACGCGCTCTCCCAACTGAGCTACGCCCCCCACTCCCGTCGCCAATCAGACTCAATCGAGACACCACCGGTGCCAGTACCCACACCGATTAACAACGGCTCATACCAGCCACATCTCGACCGGCGCCGGCGAAGCCCCAGAATCTCCCAGTCGGCACCCTCGCCGCCCTCAGATGCCACCCAGCGGCACGACTTTTGGCGCTATTGGGCGAAATTTCACAAGGAACCTCTGAAGCTATGCATGCGTATCTCGGGTGTCAATTCACTGGTACTGGCGGAATTCATCTCGGCCGGTATTTTGCACGACCGTCCACACAATTGTCCGCGCCATCTCGTCGTCTCGGTAGCCGCTCGGCATCCCCCGGATGCGGCCATCCTTTGAACGCATAGTAAGGACCATCAATCATGCCCGATCTCCAGCAGGTCGCCAAGTCAGGTGCTTCGGCTGCCCGGTCCGCCAAAGGCGCGGCTGCCAAGGCCGCTGCCCCGCCACCGCTGCCGATCAAGACGGCCCCCCCTAAATCTCCTGTCCGCCGCCGGCGTGGACCCGCGGCGCCCTCCGGGATCGCACCAAGCGAACCCGAGCGAGACATCCTCGATCAATACCTATACGAGGTCAGTACCTACCCGCTCCTCAAGGGCACTGAAGAGCTGGACCTCGCCCGCAAAATCCGGAGCGGCGACCAGGACGCGCTCCAAGAACTGGTCAAACGGAACCTGCGGTTCGTCATCTCGGTCGCCAAGAAATACCAGAACCGGGGACTCCCGCTCATCGACTTGATCGGCGAAGGCAACGTCGGACTCCTCACTGCGGCGCGGAAATTCGATCCCGATCAAGGGGTCAAGTTCATCTCCTACGCGGTCTGGTGGATCCGACAGGCCATCCTCTCGTCCCTCGCCCGGCAAGGACGTACCGTCCGCGTCCCGCTCAACCGCACGGCCGACCTCTCGCGCATCATCAAAGCATCGGAGATCCTCCGCCAAAAGTTGCGGCGTGAGCCGAATCCGCACGAACTGGCGCACCTCACCGGCCTCTCGGTCGATGTCGTCCAGTCGCTCGCCGCACTCAACACCGGCGACGTCCGACTCGACGCCCCCATGGATCCCGAGGGCGATCGCTCGCTCATCGAGCGGTTCGTCGCCGATGAGATGCCGGACGCGGAAGAGGAGGCGATGAACCGCTTCCTCAATGACGAGATCGAACAAGCGCTCGGGACCCTCCCGGCACGTGACGCCAAAGTCCTGCGACTCTATTTCGGCCTCGAAGGCGGTCGGGAACACACGCTCGAGGAGATCGGCTCGATGCTCGGCGTCACCCGGGAACGCGTCCGCCAACTCCGCGACCGCGCCCTCAAACGCCTCCGTGAGGGCGATGTCGGCCGCGCTCTGGGCAGCTTCGCGGCGTAGAACGGGCGGCGATTGGCGAGTGGCGAGCGACTGCTAGCGCGGTTCAACCAATCGTGGTTTGTCTATAGGGGCCGGTTGCACTACACTGCGACCGGCCCTTTGACGTTGTTGCCAACCGCCACTCGCCAGTCGCCACTCGCCAGTCGCCACTCGCCCGCCCTACATGATCTCCCTGCGCGATGTCTACAAATCCTTCGGCGACAAGCACGTGCTCACGGGATTCTCCCTCGATGTCCAGGATGGGGAGACGATGGCGATCATCGGGTTCTCCGGGAGTGGGAAATCCGTCGCCATCAAGCACATCGTCGGCCTGCTCGAACCGGATTCCGGCGATGTCATCGTGGATGGGATCAGCGTCCCGTCGCTCACCCGCCGCGACCTGTACAAGCTGCGGGCGCGCATCGCGTATGTCTTTCAGTTCGCCGCCCTCTTCGACTCGCTCTCGATCGGCGCGAACGTCGCGATGGGCCTCCGCAAGCAAACGGCGCTCACCGAGCCCGAGATCGTCGAACGCGTCCATGAAGCGCTCGAACTCGTCGATCTCCCCGATGCGGCACCCCGGTTCCCGGCCGAACTCTCGGGGGGCATGCGCAAACGCGTCGGGATCGCCCGCGCCATCGCCCTGCGCCCCAAGTACATTCTCTACGACGAACCCACGACCGGGCTCGACCCCGTCACGAGCGCCGTGATCGACGATCTCATGCTCCGCATGCAGCGCCAGTTGGGAGTCACCAGCATCGTCATCACGCACGACATGCGGAGCGCGTACACAGTCGCCACCCGCATCGCCATGCTGTACGAAGGCCGGATCCGACAAGTCGGCACCGTGGACGAGATCCACCACACGACCGACCCCGTCGTCCAGCAGTTCATCGAGGGGCGCGCCTCGCTGGCCGCGGCGTCCTCCTCATTGTGACCAAGCGACCGCCCAAAGAGAACGTCCGGCCCGCCGACTCCGATCTCACCAAGCCGGCGGCGGCCGCGTCCACGACCGGGGCCGCCACACGACCCAAGGCCCGCGTCCGGCAGGAACGGTCAGCCGGCGGTGTCGTCGTGCGACGAGCCGCCGAGACGCAGGTGCCGCTGTTCCTGCTGATCCGCGATAGCTACGAGAACTGGGGTTTCCCCAAGGGCCACGTCGAAGCCGGGGAACGCTCCATCGCCGCCGCCCGCCGCGAGGTCGAAGAGGAGACGGGACTTCGTGACCTCGACGTTCGGGCCCCGATCGATACGATCGATTGGTATTTCCGCTTTCGAGGTCGCCTCATCCACAAGATCTGCGATTTCTATTTGATGGAGCTCGAGCCCGGTGCGTCGGGCGACACCATTCCTCAACGCGGCGAAGGGATCACCGCCTGTGTCTGGGCATCCTACGACGAAGCGGCCCAACGCATCTCGTATGAGAACGCCCGCCGCGTGCTGACCCGCGCGCACGCGATGGTCTCTGAGCCCAGGGCGTGACGCATGCCGGGACCTGCCGGTACCGCGCCCACGCTCCCGTGCGTCGCGGTCTACGCGCCCCGTGACCGGGTGCGAGCGCTGGCCCGCGCGGCGTTCCCGCGACGTCGCGTCCGACTGGTCATCGTGCGCACGGCGGCCGAGCTCGCGCAGACGTTCCATGCGGGACTCGTCGATGCCGCGCTGATCGACCTCGGCACGGCGTCCGATGATGCGTGGGCCGCCGCGGCCTGCGCCCGCGACTTCCCGAGCGCACCGTTCTTCGCGGTCACGCCACTGCGATCCGCCGATGGGGCGACGCTCGCTCGCTGCGCGGCGCTCGACTTCGCCGACGTGCTCGTCGAGACGGTGGACGACCAGGCGGTCCGTGGACTCGTCCTCCCCCTCACTTTTCACGCCCGCTTCGTGGCCGCATTGCGGGAGCCGCCGGCGGGGCTCGCGCTCTCCAGCGCGCTGCAACGGAATACGTGGAATTGCCTCATCTCCCACGCCGGGCTCCCCGTCCGTACCGACGCCGTCGCCCGCGTCGTCGGCGTCACTCGTGAGCATCTGAGTCGGGCCTTCGCCGCGGCCCACGCCCCCAATCTCAAGCGGGTGATCGATCTCGTCCGACTGGTGGCCGCGGCGGAATTGGCGAAGAACCCGGGCTACGATATGCGTGATGTCGCCAGTGTCCTGGGGTTCGCGTCCCCCTCGCACCTCTCCAGCACCACCCAGCGTGTGCTGGGACTCCGCCCGGCGTCGCTCGCCCGACTCCGCGCCGTGGATCTCATCGACCGCTTCGTCGGAAGTCGTGGCCGCAGCCGCATGACGAGCCGGACCCCGGGCCGGACCTCAGGGCGGACCCTCGCGGGCCGTACCCCAGGTCGGCCAGCGGGCCACACTGCGCGCGGCGGACTCTCCTAGCCATCCACGCGGACCGCGGCCCCGCTCGCGTCGGCCGATCGACGGAATGTCAACTCTGTGTGAAGATTTGTCGCCGCTGCTATCGCTTGACGGCGGCAGCTCGCTTTGACATATGGTGTAGTCGTCGCGACGGCGCTATTGTCGTCGCGACGTGGGTTGGACGCTCGGATACCGTGGGATTCACCGGACATCTCGGCGACGCCGATCCGTCCGCTCGGTTCCGGTCCGACTCGTCACGGGACGTGGCGTTGCGCCCGCTGTCCGGACTCACCGGCCGCAGTCGCACCGTCGAACGGACAACACGGAGGGCCACACATGCGTCAATTTCGTCAATGGCTGGACCCGTCGCGGTCGAGACTCGGGGCCGCAGTGCTTGCGGTCGCGTTCGTCCCGATCGTGGCGGCGTTCGCCCAAGCCCAAGGTGCGACCGGGCAAGGCGCGATTACGGGTACGATCACCGACGCGGCAACGCACACGCCGATCTCCGATGTGCAGATCCGGTTGCTGAACACGACGCAGGGTACGCTCTCCCGCGACAACGGCACGTATCGGCTCAACGGCGTGCGCGTCGGGACGGTGTCGGTGCTCGCGCAGCGGGTCGGATACAAGGAGTCGACCCCCTTGGTGGTGACGGTCACGGAGGGTGGGACCGCGACGGCTGATTTCGCGCTCTCGACCGCGGCCACGACGCTCAGCGAGGTCGTCGTCGAAGCGACCGGCGAGACGGAGCGGTCCCGGGAGGCCGGCAATCTGGTGAACAACATCACCGCCGACTCGGTGCCCGCCGCCGCCATCGCCACCTTCTCGGACGCGCTGTCTGGGCGCGCGCCCGGAGTCCAGATCCAGCAGTTCACCGGCACCACGGGCGGCGGCTCGCAGATTCGCATCCGGGGCGCCAACAGCATATCCCTCGGCAACGCCCCCCTCCTGATCATCGATGGGGTCCGCGCCGACAACGCTGAAAGCTCGGGCGACGCCGCCAACAATACCGGCGGCCAGGGCCCCAGCCGCTTCGACGATATCGATCCCAACGACATCGAGACGATCGAGGTCGTGAAGGGACCGGCCGGCGCGGCACTGTACGGTGCGGCGGGCGCGAACGGCGTCATCTACGTCACGACGAAGCACGGCGTCGCCGGCCACACGCGATGGACATCGCACGCTGAGTACGGATCGGTGCGGAACTTCACGTCGTTCCAGCCGAACTACGACATCATGGGTAATTACGGCACCACGGGAAGCCCGAGCATCGGCACCGGGTGCACGCTCGACGATCAGCACTTCGGCATCTGCACGCCGGTGTCCGGCGTCAACACCTTCAATCCGCTCCAGGCGATCAGTCCGTTCGTAGACGGCTATCGCGATTCCTACGGCGGATCGGTCTCCGGCGGCACCGACGCGACGCAGTACTTCCTGAGCGGGGACTACTACCGCGAGCAGGGCGTCTACGCCAACAACGTAGACCGCCGCGCAAACGGGCACGCCACAGTGACGGCGCACCCCACCTCGACCATCGATGTCAGTCTGAGCGCGACGTACCTCCAGGGGCGTCTCTCGCTCCCGCAAAACGACAATTCGTTCTTCGGTGTGCTCGGCCTCGGCCTTCTCGGCTCCGCGTACAACGATTCCGACCACGGATATTTCGAAGGCATCACGCCGAGCATCATCGCGCAGTTCCAGACGCTGCAGAACACCGAGCGGTACACGACCGGCGCGACCGGCACGTGGCGGGTGCTTCCGTGGTTCACCGCGACCGTGCAGGGCGGCGTCGATTTCCTGAACCGGCTCGACAACAGTGTCCTGCCCTCGAACCTCCTCGTGAACAACGGACCGTTGACCGCGCTCGGCGACGTGACGGCCGATCCCGCGCAGGTCTGGACGTACACGACGAGCGTGACGGGCACCGCGAGCTACGGGCTGTCGCGGACGGTCCAGGCCAAGTCCACGATCGGCGCGCAATACGTAGACAACTCCACCCGGGCGTTCCCGGTGTCGGGTGTCGGACTGGTCGGAACGACCACGAGCCTCGCGGGCTTGTCGTCGCAGTTCACCGCGACCGAGGCGAACACCGACCAGCCCACGGTCGGCATATATGGACAGCAGGAGTTCTCCTACAATGACCGCGTGTTCCTGACCGGAACGCTGCGTCACGAGGCCACCGGGATCCTCGACGAACCGACGCCTTCGACGACCTACCCCTCGGGAAGCCTGTCCTGGGTCATCGGTGAAGAGCCGTGGTTCCCCAAGACATCGGTGCTGAGCTCGTTCCGCCTGCGTACGGCCGTGGGTGTCGCCGGGCAGATCCCGGATTTCCGTGAGGCCGCGGTCTTCTTCGATGCGCGACCCGTGAGAATCGATGGGAGCGACGTCGGCGGGGCCGTGCTTGGCGGCACGGGTGCGCCGCTCGTGCCGGAACGATCGGTCGAGGCTGAAGGCGGATTCGACGCCGGGTTGTTCAACGACCGGATCAACGTAACGGCCACGTATTACAACAAGACGACCCACAGCGCGCTCGTCTCGGCAACGCTCGCCCCGTCGATCGGCGGACTTCCCGGCGGCGCATCGCCGAGTCGATTCGTGAACATCGGCGAGACGACCAACAAGGGCTTCGAGGCGGGGATCAACGGCACCCTGCTCAAGTCGCGCGCGGTCACGATCGAGCTCGCCGCCACCGGCTCGATCAATCGCAACAAACTCGTGACCCTCGGCAGCGCCGTTCCGCTCGGCTATATCCCATTCGACGCGGGATTGGCGGGAGAGATCCAGCGGTTCCAGCCGGGCTTCCCGATGGGCGGCTACTTCGCCCAGCCGTACACGTTCTCGGACGCGAACCACAACGGCATCATCACGTCGGACGAGATCAACGCCAGCAGCGCGCAACAGTTTGTGGGCAACGTCATGCCGCCCACCGAAGTCACGATCTCTCCAACGGCCACGTTCTTCAGGTACGTCCATGTCACGGCGCAGTTCGACCACCGCGATGGCAACAACATCTTCGACGACACCGAGGAGTTTCGGTGCTCCTTCCTCCTCTGCCAGGGGCTGTACGACAAGAACGCCCCGCTTGCCCAGCAGGCGGGCAGCCTCGCGGCGATCGATGGTTTGAGCGACGCGTACTTCATCCAGGATGCCGAGTTCTGGAAATTCCGCGAGCTGACGTTTGCGTTTGACGCCCCACAGTTCGTCCTCCAACGGCTGCGGGTCGCGGCGCTGCGGTTCAGCATATCGGGCCGCAACCTCCATACGTGGACGCCGTACAAGGGCATCGATCCCGAGATCAACACGTCGAATACCGACTTCACGGATTCCGAATTTTTCTCGCAGCCGCCGGTCCGTTACTGGACCGGGCGCTTCGACATCACGTTCTGAGCCATGCGCCCACACACTTACCGGTACTCATCGATGCCACTGCCCAGCGCATCGCGGGCGCCATGGCTCCGCGTTCCCACCGTGCTCCTTCTGGTGGTCACCGCGGTGCTTGCGGCCTGCGACCCGAACACACTTACGAGCGTCCACGATCCCGACACGGTGCCGCCCGCGGACGTCAACTCCAAGGCCGGTCTCCCGTTCCTGTTTGCTGGCGCGGTCCAAACCTTTCAGGTCGCGTATAGCGGCGCCGGCGACGAGTCCAACAACGGCCATGAGGGTCAGATCAACATGACGGGGCTCTTCACCGACGAGTTGATCGACATCGAGTCCTTTCCCACGCGCCAGCAGGTTGACGCGCGGAACACCTTGGCGAGCAACGTGTCGCTCAAGGGGACGTTTGCCGACCTCTCGGCCGCCCGCGCGGCCGCTGACCAGGCGTCGGGTGGCTACGCAAAGTTCGACCCCACCAATCCGATCTGGCCCCGGGTGCTCGACTACGCTGGGTACGGCTATTTGATGTTCGCGGAGTACTACTGCGACGGCGTGCCGTTTAGCACCCTGAACACCACCACTGGGAAGATCACGTACGGCCTCCCACTGACGCGCCCGCAGATCCGCCAGATCGCGATCGCCAAGTTCGATTCCGCCCTGACGCTGGGCGCGGCCGCCGTCACGTCAGACGCCGCAGCCGGCAACTCCACTGTCACCGACAGCAATGTCATCTATGTCGCCCGGGTCGGTCTCGCTCGGGCACTCGTGGATTCCAACGATTACGCGGATGCCGCAACGGTCGCGGCGACCGTACCACCGAGTTTCGTGTATCTCGTCGAGAACTCGACCAACAATCCGATCCAGTTCAACGGGATCTGGAATTACAACGTCGCCGGAAACTTCTTCGGCGTCGGTGACTTCGACGGGGGTACCGGGTTGGACTTCGTATCGGCCGCCGATCCCCGCGTGCTGACGATCGATACCCAGCAAAGCGGCGCGATCGGTTTCGGCCCCGATTGGGTCGAGCAGCAGATTTACTCTCAGCCGGGGTCGAACACCATCCTGGCGAGTGGGCTCGAAGCGCAGCTCATCATCGCCGAGGCGCAGCTCAAAGCGGGAAACGTCGGTGGCTGGGCGGGCACCCTCAACGCGCTGCGGACCAACTCGGGTATACCCGCGCTCACGGCTGATTCCACGACGACAGCGACGCCCGACATGCGCATCGATGTCATGTTCCGTGAACGCGCGTTCTGGCTCTTCCTCACTGGACACCGCATGGAAGACATGCGTCGCCTCGTCCGGCAATACGGGCGGACCGCGCCCAGTGTGTTTCCGTCTGTGAATCCTACGGCCATCGGATTGTCGTACGGGACCAACGTCGATTTCCCGGTGTCGGAAGACGAGCAAAACAACCCCAACTTCCACGGTTGTATCGATCGGAATCCGTAGTCGCGGCTCGCCGGCATTCAATCGCTGGCGGCTCTGCCCGGGGTAGCCGATACCTCGAAAGCCAGCTCCGTAGCAAGGGGCTGGCTTTCGCTGTTACGGCCATCCACTACTCTCGCCTATGCGCGATCCGCCAATCGCCGCTGTTCTCCCCTTCCCCAGCCACTCGGCTTGTGATAATTTTCACAATCTGTACCGGAAGTCGCCGCTACCGCCCACCCGCACCTGTCTCGCCCGGGCGGCGCGTGCGCACCCCGCCGCTCCGATCCCCCTGATTGACCATGGCTACTGATACCACGCTGCGCCCAGGCGAGATCAAAGACATCCTGCTGCGCGAGATCGAAGCGGCGGATCTGCACGACGTTGATGCCGAAGAAGTCGGAACCGTGCTCGAAGTCCGTGACGGCATCGCCCGCGTCTACGGCCTCGGGCGGGCGATGGCTGGCGAGATGCTCGAGATCACCTCTTCGGAGACCGGCGACGCGATCACCGCGCTCGCGCTCAATCTCGAGGAAGACAACATCGGCGCCGTCATCCTCGGCGACTACCTGTCTCTCCGCGAGGGCGACAACGTCCGTCGCACCGCGCGCGTGCTCGAAGTGCCTGTGGGACCCGCGCTGATCGGCCGCGTCGTGGACGCCCTTGGCCGGCCGATCGACGGGCTGGGCGACGTCCGGACCACGGTCAACCGCAAAGTCGAATCGCCCGCGCCCGGCATCATCGTGCGCCAGCCGGTCAAAGAGCCGCTCCAGACCGGCCTCAAGGCGGTCGATTCGATGATCCCGATCGGCCGCGGACAGCGCGAGCTCATCATCGGCGACCGCGGCATCGGCAAGACCGCGATCGCGCTCGATACCATCATCAATCAGCAGGGCACCGGCGTCATCTGCGTGTACGTCGCGATCGGCCAGAAAGCATCGACCGTCCGGGCAGTCGAAGCGAAGCTACGCGAGGCCGGCGCAATGGACTACACGATCATCGTCAACGCGTCCGCCTCCGATCCGGCGCCGATGCAGTACATCGCCCCCTATTCGGGGTGCGCGATGGCCGAGTACTTCATGTACTACGAAGGCAAGCCGACGCTCTGCGTGTACGATGATCTGAGCAAGCAGGCGGCTGCCTACCGCGAGATCTCGCTCGTGTTGCGCCGCCCGCCGGGCCGCGAAGCGTATCCCGGCGACGTCTTCTATCTCCACTCTCGGCTCCTCGAGCGCGCGGCCAAGCTCAGCGAGGACGCGGCCATCGTGGACGGGAAGACGATCTTCAAGGCCGGCGGCTCGTTGACGGCGCTCCCGATCATCGAGACTCAAGCCGGCGATGTATCGGCGTATATCCCGACCAACGTCATCTCGATCACCGACGGCCAGATCTTCCTCGAATCCGACCTGTTCTACGCCGGTGTCCGCCCCGCCATCAACGTCGGCATCTCCGTGTCGCGCGTCGGTGGCGCGGCCCAGATCAAAGCGATGAAAGCGGTCGCTGGCCGGTTGCGACTCGACCTCGCGCAGTACCGGGAGCTCGAGGCCTTCGCCGCGTTCTCGTCCGACCTCGATGCCGCCACCAAGAAGCAGCTCGACCGCGGCGCCCGGACCGTCGAGATCCTCAAGCAGGGGCAGTACCAGCCGATGCCGGTTGAGAAGCAGGTCGCCGGTATCTTCGCGGTGACCAATGGGTATCTCGATGCGATCCCGGTTGCCGACGTGCGCCGGTGGGAACGCGAATTCCATGAGCTCATGGATACCCAGATGCCGCAGATGGGTGAGCGTATCCGGACTGAGAAGGCGCTGTCGAAAGAGACCGAGGCCACGCTCCGCCAGGCCATCGTGCGATTCACGGCCGACTTCGCGGCCCGCGCGGTCGCGACCGCCGCCGCGCGCGCCTAGGACCCGGACCGAGACGCGGGCATGGCCAAGGGTCGCGAGCTCAAGGGGCGCATCAAGTCGTTCGAGAACACGCGCAAGATCACGCGCACGATGGAGATGGTCGCCACCTCGAAGATGAAGCGCGCACAGGACCGCGTCATTGCCGCGCGCCCCTATGCCGCCGCGCTCCGCGAGGTCATCGCCAGTCTCTATGATCCGGAGCTCGCGACGCGGTTCCCGCTGCTGCGTCAGCCGACCACCGTCCGCCGGGCGGCCGTTATCTCGCTCACGTCGAACCGCGGCCTCGCGGGCGCGTTCAACGCGAATCTCATCCGCGAAGCGCGGACGCTGGTCGAGCGGCTCGAGTCCGAGGGCACGGCGGTCGATCTCTACGCGGTCGGCCGGAAAGGCGTCGGGTACTTCCGATACGTGGGCCGGCCCGTGGTGGCCGCGCGGACGGATCTCACCGACCGACCCACCGCGCAGGACGCCTCCGACCTCGTTGCCGCCAGTGTCGCGGGTTTTGCCGCCGGCACGCTCGACGCCGTCTACGTGGTCTACGCGAGATTCCAATCCGCGCTGACCACGCCGCCGACGACCGACCGCATCCTCCCCGTCCAGCCGCCCGCGCGCGATGACGCGGATCGGAAGACCGCCGCCGGGCCAGCGCGCCGGCACGACTATCTGCTCGCGCCGTCCGCGGAAGCGATCCTCGAGTCGTTGTTGCCCGCGTACGTCCGCAATGCGGTCTATCGAGCGCTCGTCGAGACCGCGGCGGGCGAGCAAGGCGCCCGTCGGACCGCCATGAAGAACGCGACGGACAACGCCAATGATGTGATCAACGGGCTCCGCCGCCAATTCAACCGCGCGCGCCAAGCGCAGATCACCCAGGAGATCGCCGAGATCGTCGGCGGAGCCGCCGCACTGAGCGGGTGATGAAAGAACCTGCGATTGGCGATTGGCTGTTGGCGATTAGCGTGCGGCCCGAGCGTATGATGGGTGGCGGCCGGAATTCGCACGAGCGCCGTCGTCGGCAGTATCCCATTCCGCCAACCGTTAACCGCTAAATACAATGCCCGACCAGATGAAAGGCCGCGTGATGCAAGTGATCGGACCCGTTCTCGACGTGCAATTCGAGGCCGAGCACCTGCCGGAGCTGTACAACGCGCTGCGTGTGAACGTCCCGGCGAGTGATGACACGGGAGGCGTGGCGATCAACGTGGTGGCTGAGGTGCAACAGCACATCGGGCGCAACCAGGTGCGCGCGGTGGCCATGTCTAGCACTGACGGCATGCAGCGCGGGATGGAGGTTGTGGATACCGGGGCTGCGATCTCGGTGCCGGTCGGCGAAGCCGCTCTGGGTCGCATCCTCAACGTCCTCGGTGAGCCCGTGGACAATGGTCCGCCGATCCCGGCCGACGCGCTGCGCTGGCCCATCCATCGCGCGCGGCCAGATTTCGTCAACCTGGAGCCCAAGACGGAAGTCTTCGAGACCGGGATCAAGGTCATCGATCTGATCGCGCCCTTCGTCAAAGGCGGAAAGATCGGCCTGTTCGGCGGCGCGGGTGTCGGCAAGACGGTCATCATCCAGGAGCTGATCAACAACGTGGCCAAGGGCCACGGCGGTCGATCGGTCTTCTGCGGGGTGGGCGAGCGCACCAGGGAAGGGAACGATCTCTATCTCGAGATGAAGGAGTCGAAGGTCATCGACTCCTGCGCACTGATCTACGGGCAGATGAACGAGCCGCCGGGTGCGCGCCTTCGCGTCGGCCTGGCGGGACTGACCGTCGCCGAGTACTTCCGCGATGTCGAGAATGCCGACGTGCTGGTGTTCATCGACAACATCTTCCGCTTCACCCAGGCGGGCTCCGAGGTGTCGGCGTTGCTGGGCCGCATGCCGAGCGCGGTCGGATATCAGCCGACCCTGGCGACGGAAATGGGGGAGCTGCAGGAGCGGATCACGTCCACGAAGAACGGCTCGATCACGTCAGTCCAGGCGATCTACGTCCCGGCCGACGATATCACCGATCCTGCGCCCGCGACCGCGTTCGCGCACCTGGATGCGACCGTGGTGTTGTCGCGCGCCATCACCGAGTTGGGGATCTATCCCGCGGTGGATCCGTTGGCGTCGTCATCCCGGATCATGGACGCGCAATACATCGGGGAACGCCACTATCGCGTGGCCACGGAGGTCCAGCGCATCCTGCAGCGCTACAAGGAGCTCCAGGACATCATCGCGATCCTCGGCATGGACGAGCTGTCGGAGGAGGACAAACGGACAGTCAGTCGGGCGCGCCGCATCCAGCGGTTTATGTCGCAGCCGTTCGCGGTGGCCGAGCAGTTCACGGGCTTCACGGGGATCTACGTCAAGCTTGAGGAGACGATCTCTTCGTTCGAGCGATTGGTCGGCGGTGAGTTCGACGCGGTCCCCGAGCAGGCGTTCTTCATGGCGGGCGGGATCGACGACGTGACCGCCAACGCCCAGCGGCTCGCGACGGCCGCGTGAGCCCCCGGGCGCCACACCGACCGGCGGCCCCGTGAAGACATCTATTATCTCGCCGGAGCGCGTGCTGTTCGAGGGCGACGTCACCGCGGTCGTGGCGCCCGCGTTCGACGGGGAGGTGGGGATCCTCCCCCGCCACGCGCCAATGGTGACCCTACTTGGGACCGGCGTTCTTCGGCTGGACGCATCGGAGGGGGGTACTCGTCGGTTCAACGTGTCCGGCGGCTTCCTCCAGGTGGCGGACGACGTGGTCCGCGTCGTTACGGAGTCGGCGACCCCCGCTACGTAGACCCAAGGAGCCCTGGCTGGGACCGCCGGACTATATCATAATAGAAGATCTACGGTAGAGTCTGGCTCGATAACGGCCACCCAGCGCGTCTGCGTTTGGTGGCCGTTCTGTATCCGATTGTCTCACAGATCTTGACAAATAGTGGGAAAACACACATTTCGGTGACGCTGGCGATGAGGTCGTCGCCAGTCAGTGCACGGATTTGCCTACCTTCGGCCGCGTGCGCGTTGCGGCAGGGAACGGTCACGAATGCAGCGACCACCGACATGGCGGGCTGTACAGCCGGCGGACCGTTTTGGCACCGAGTGTGACGGCGCGGACACCGAACGGACACCGTGCCGTCGTTGTGGGTACCGCGAATGCGGCGCCCATCTGTCGTTCACCCATTGGAGGACGCGAGGGATGAAACCATGCGACGTCTGACACAAGTACGAGGGCGGCGCACTAGCCCATTCGGGATAGTGACGTTCGCCCTGCTGGCGCTCGCTCTGCCACTCGTGGCCGGCGTAGCGTCTGCGCAGACCGGAACCATCGTGGGCACCATCACCGACCAGGCGTCTAAGACGCCGATCCCGTCGGTGCAGGTCCAGATCGCCGGCAGTACCCGCGGCGTCATTAGCGGCGAAGACGGCCACTACCGGCTCGCCGGCGTGCCGAGTGGAGCGACGCAGCTTCGCGTCACGCGGATCGGGTATGCCGCGGCCACCCAGACGGTCAACGTGCCGACCGGCGACGTGACGACGGCGGACTTCGTGCTCGCGGCGACCCAAGTCACTCTCGACCAGGTCGTCGTGACCGGCACGCAGACGACCGAGCGGGAGCGCGAGACCGGGAATCTGGTAGCCGTCATTCAGACGGACTCGATCAGCAAAGGCCCGATCGAAACCTTCTCCGACCTCATCGCCGGCAAGGCTGCTGGCGTCGATGTCGAGCAGAGCTCGGGTGAGGCGGGGACGAGTTCCCGGATCCGAATCCGTGGCTCGAACAGCATTTCGCTGAGCAACGACCCGCTCCTCATTGTCGACGGGGTCTATGTCAACAATGGCACCGCGTCGACCACAATAGGCGTGGGCGGGCAGTTGCCATCGCGGTTCGACGACCTCAATCCGGACGACATCGAGAACGTGGAAATCCTCAAGGGCCCGTCGGCGTCCGCCCTGTACGGGACGGCCGGAGCCAACGGTGTCATCTTGGTGACCACCAAGAAGGGGTCAACCGGCAAGGCGGTGTGGACGGCGCACGCGGACTACGGCGGCGTCTACAACGCGGCGACGTTCCCGGCGAATTTTGGCCAGGTCGGCACGGTGGCGGGCGGGGGCGAGACCACGTTTTGCACGCTCCAGGCCCAAGCCGTGAGCTTGGCGAATGGTGGGTGTGTCGCCAAGAAGGATTCCCTGCTGCAGTGGAATCCGCTGGAATCGTCGTTGTACAGCCCCTTCACCAAGAACAACGTCCGCGATCTGTTCGGCGGGAGCGTCGCGGGTGGGTCGGATGTCACCAAGTACTTCGTGAGCGGTGACTACGACAATAATCACGGCCTGTACTCCAACAACTTCGAGACGAAAAACAACGGACGGGCGAACGTGCAGGCCACCCCGTCGTCGAAGACCGATTTCAGCATCAATGCCGGCTATCTCCAGAGCCGGCTCGATCTTCCCCAGAACGACAACAATGAGTTCAGTCCGATCGCGAGCGCCGAGTTGGGTGCCCCGGTCAACAACGCGACACACGGCTACAGCTTCCTGACGCCGGCGGCGACCAACCAATTCACCACGGCGCAGAATGTGGAGCGCTTCACGGGCGGGGCCACGGGTAATTTCCGCCCCACCGGATGGCTGACGCTGACCGGCGTCGGCGGCATCGACGTCACCAACCGCGACGATTTCTTCCTCGCTCCGGTCGGCACCGAAGGGGTTTTCTCGGCGACCGGGAACACCGGGAACGCGGTATCCGATCCGTTCCAGACCTATGTCTACACGGCGCAATTCAACGCCGCCGCGCAGTACGGCATCGGCTCGTCGATCCACGGGACGTCGACGGTCGGCACGCAGTACACGAACACCGTCTTGCGGGGGACCTCGGCCGCGGGCTTCGGGCTCATCGCGGGCACCGGCTCGGTTGCCGGCGCCACCGACCAGTTCTCCGCAAGCCAGGTCGGGAACAATCAGGTCGTGGACGTCGGGTACTACGCGCAACAACAGTTCGGGTGGCGCGACAAGCTGTTTCTCACCGCCGCGCTCCGGCTCGACGACAATAGCTCGTTCGGCCAGGTCTACACGCCGACCTTTTACCCGTCGGTCAGCGGCTCCTGGGTCATTGGCGAGGAGCCGTGGTTCCCGAAGGGAGCCATCATGAGTTCACTCCGGCTGCGGTCCGCGTTTGGTTTCAGCGGGCAGCACCCCGGCTTCCAGCAAGCGCAGACGTTCTACAACAGCATTACCGCCAACGTGTCAGGCGCCGAACTCCCGGCCGTCACGCTGGGAAGTATCGGCAACAGCCAACTCAAGCCCGAGCGGTCTGGCGAGCTCGAGGGCGGGCTCGATGCCGGCTTCTGGCACGACCGGCTCAACTTCCAGGTGACCGGCTACGCCAAGACCACGACGGACGCTCTCGTCGCGGTCAACCTGGCGCCATCGATCGGTGGGATCAACGTCGGGTCCGCGGCCGAAACATCGACGCGGTTCGAGAACCTGGGACAGATCGACAACCGCGGGGTGGAAATCGGCCTCACGGCGAACTTGATCCAGGGCCGCAACACACGGCTTGATCTGACGATCAACGACGCCTACAACAAGAACAAGGTCATCACGCTGGGCCCCGGCGTCTCGCCGATCTTCTTCAACGGCGGGCTCGGGCCGAACCTCCAAGCCATCAAGGCTGGGCTCCCGCTCGGCGCGTGGTACTCGCCAAGCTACAGCTACACGTCCACCGGCGGGATCGTGACGCCCGGCGACGTGACGGTGGCGTCCACGCCCAGCTTCCAGGGCAACCGGGATCCGGGACAGCTGTTCAGCATCAATCCGCAGCTCACGCTGCTCCGGTACTTCAAGATCTCGACGTTGTTCGACAATCAGAGCAGTTTCGTCGATGCCAACCAGACGGCGGCGTTCCGCTGCATCGATTTTGAGAACTGCCAGTGGAACTACGATGCGAACACATCCGTCAAGAACCAGGCGAAGCAGGCCGCGGTGGCGGCGGGTGGGGACTACACGGGCTACCTCGAGGATGGCTCGTTCTGGAAGTGGCGCGAGCTCTCGGTGCGCGCCTCAGCACCTGATGCCTGGGTGAGTCGGCTCCGGATATCGGCACTCAGCTTCACGATTGCCGGCCGTAACCTCCGCACCTGGACCAAGTACACAGGGGCAGACCCGGAGATCAACTCCGCGCCTGGCCTCCTTGGCTCGGCCCAACAGGCCCAGTCGGAGTTCTTCACGCAGCCGTTGGTCGAGTATTGGACCGGCCGCTTCGACATCACCTTCTGACCATGCCTCTCATGCCTATATACGACACAGCACCCGCTCGCGACCGAGCGGCCTCTGCAAAGGCACTGCGGGGGCGCTCTCTCCTGATGAGAGGCTCGCTTCTCGCGACTCTCTTTGCCGGCATCGTCGCCTGCAATCCGGACAATGCTCTCAAGATTCCGCAGCCGGACAATGTCACGTCGACAAGCATCAATTCCCTCGCCTCGCTACCCGCCCTGTTGGCTGGTGTGCAGAGCGCGTTTCAGATCGCCTACAGCGGCGCAGGCGACGAGGGCAACGGTGGGCACGAAGGATACATCAATCTGACCGGGTTGTTCACCGATGAGATGGTCACCATGGAAACGTTTCCGACCCGCATTTCCATCGATGGGCGGACGGCGTTGGGGACGAACGTGACGTTGAAGGGGTATTTCATCGATCTTACTTCGGCGCGTGCGATCGCCGACAAGGCGGACGGCGCGTACAACCAGTTCGCGCCCGACTCCGTGGGTCACGGAGTCGCGCTGGCCCTCGGCGGCTACACCTACATCATGTTCGCCGAGGGGTTCTGTGAGGGCGTTCCGGTCAGCACCCTGAACGCCAACGGGACGATCACGTACGGCCAGCCGTTGACCCGAGAACAGCTCCTGCAAATCGCCGCCGAGCGCTTCGATTCGTCCATTGCCGTGGCCACGAAAGACGGCGATGCGAACACACTCAACCTGGCCCGTGTGGGGCTGGGGCGGACGCTGCTCGACAGTAATGACTATGTCGATGCCGCGACCGCCGTTGCCGGTGTGCCGGTGGGCTTTTTGTATGATGTCGGCGCCTCGACCAACAGCGCGGTCGAGAACAACGGGATCTGGCAATACACGTTCGGTGAGTTGGGGTTCAGCGTCTCCGACAGTGAGGGGACGAACGGCTTGACGTTTACTGATACTCTCACCCCGAGCAACAACGACCCACGCATACCCGTCTTCAATACGGGGGCGCCGGGCGTCGATCGCACCTTGGGCCCGTTCATTCAGCAGTTGATCTACCCGTTGCAAACGACGCCGATTCCGCTGGCCTCGTACACCGAGGCTCAGTTGATCATCGCCGAGAATCAGTTGAAGACTGGCGGCGGGTGGCTGGCGACACTGAACACGCTTCGCACGACGGTGCCCGGTCTGGCACCGCTCGTCGATCCGGGGACCCCGACCGCCGAGCAGAATATGCTCTTCCGCGAGCGGGCGTTCTGGATGTATCTCACCGGTCACCGGGAGGGTGACCTCCGCCGGCTGATCCGGCAGTACGGACGCGCGGTCAACACCGTGTTCCCGATCGGTGTCGACGCGAATGGCATCCCGTACGGATTGGATGTCGACTTCGAAATCTCGCAGGACGAGGACAACAACCCGAACTTCCACGGCTGTACGAAACCCGCCACGACTGCGTGAACCGGAGTGGGCAATAGCTGTGGTTAGTGGTAGTGGGTAGTAGTTAGGAACAACAGACGGGGCCGGCTGCAGCACACCGCAGCCGGCCCCGTCACGTTAACCACTATCCACTAACCGCTATCCACTATTCCCTGACCATAGCGTCATGCCACACCGATAAGCATCTTAGTTTGACGCAGTACCGCGGTGCCGACTCGCGCCATGGCCCGCGAGATCCCCGGTACGACCCTGCGGGCGCCGGTTCAGCTGTGGGATGCGCCGGCCTCGGGGGGAGACTTCGACAGGAGAGTGAATGCACGATCGCGCAATGTTGCGGCGCGCTGCGACCGCATTGATCATGGTCGGCACGGCCGCGCTGGCACTCGGCGCCTTTGCCGCCCCCGTACATGCACAGGCGTGGGCGTATCCGAGCTTTCAGCAGTCGCACGTCGTGGACCGGGAATTCAACTTCGCCGTGGCCACATCTGGATCGGACGGGGGGACGAGCTTTATCGTCCAGTGGCGCGAAGGTGTCGTGCCCGGGAAACAGCAGTTCTCGCTCGATGCCGGGCTGGCGACTGACAACGGCAACGCGATCGGATTCTTCGGCGGGACGTACGGGGTGCAGTTCATCTCGCAGACCGCACAGCAACCCCTGGAGCTCCTCGGCACCGGCGGCGCGAACCTGGCGTTCGGCAGCGGTGGCGTCCTCTTCCGGGTCCCCGTGGCCGTCTCGGTCGGCCACCGCTTTCCGCTGCAGGGCGATCTCGCTGTGACGCCCTATGTGCACCCAGACATCGCCCTCGCCGTCTGTAGCGAGTGCGGCGCGTCCGGGGGGGGCTTGTCAGGGACCCCGATACATAGAACGGGCAATGCCAACCTCGACATCGGCATCGGCTTTGGCGTGAATCTCGAGGTCACACGGCAGATCGCGCTGCGCCTCGATTCGTCGTTCGGCTCGTCGTCGTTCGGCACGTCGAACGCATCTGTCGGATTCGGCCTGGCGTGGTCGCCGATGGGGCTTCGCAAACAGCCGCAATAGCCGACAGCGCCACGATCAACCCGAAGCGTCACCGCGCCCGCCGGATCGGTGCGCCTGCGACCGGGGGACTCGTCGGACCGATGAATGGGATCGACGCATGACCGGTCGCTGATCGTGCTACCCACCGTCGCCGAGGTCATCGAGGAGACGCGCGCGCTCATCATCGCGCGAGGCGAGGTCGTCGTGCTGTACCTCGCCTTCGGCCGGTTGGCGAAGCTCGAAGAGGTCTACGGCTGGGAGAAGCTGGACGCCGTGCTCGCCACCGCTGCGGCCGCGGTGGCCGACACGCTGCGCGCCGAACCAATCGCCAGCGGCCCGCACCAGTTGCGCCCAGCGGTGAGCTATCCGTACGACGAGGACATTGTCTGTCTCCATGTCCCCACGGCGCGGGCGCCGACCGCCGACGCGGGTACCGACCGCGTGCCCGATGTGACCCGCCTCGTCGCGCGACTGCAGGGCGCGGTCTCCGGCCGAGTCGAGGGCGCGTTCGGCGATGAGATCGCAGCCCTCGTCGAAGTGTTTGCGGGGCGGGCGCAGGTGACCGTGGACCCCAAGGCCCGGCTCGAGCGGCAGATCTACCGCGGGGTGCGTGAGGCCGCGGCGGCGGCCCGTAGCGTCGAGCAACGGGAACGGGCCCGCGCCGTGGCAGAGCTCCGCGCGAGCCTCCGCGAGCGAGCCGTCTATATCGACTACCATCCGATCGTCGTGGCCGAAACCGGCGCGGTGTTCGGCTATGAAGCCCTGGCCCGCGGTGTCGTCCGCTCCCTGCGGAGTCCCGAGGTGATGTTCGCGATCGCGGCACAGGCGAAGCTGGTCTGGGAGCTCAGTCGGCTCTGCCGGGCCAAGGCGTTCGAGGGGATGCACGCTCGCCTCGCGCCCGGGCAGCTCCTCTTTCTCAATGTGGACCCCCACGACTTCGCCGATCCGGAGTTCTCGGATGGACCCGCCGTCTTGCGTGGTACGAGCGGCGGCGATGGCGTCTCGCACGACCCGAAACAGGTCGTTATTGAGATCACCGAACGGACCGCCATAAAGGACTATCCGGCATTCCGCGAGCGGCTCCGGGCGTTCCGGGACCGCGGGTATCGATTCGCGGTGGACGACGCGGGCAGTGGCTACGCCGGGCTGGGCTCGATCGCCAACCTCGAGCCGGACTTCATCAAGTTGGACATCTCCTTGATTACCGGAATCGACAGCAACCCGATCAAGCAGCGCCTGGTCGAGACCATGGTCCGGTTCGCGAACCACCAAAACGCCAAAGTCATCGCCGAAGGCGTCGAGCGCGTCGAGGAGTTCAACGCTGTCAAACGCCTCGGTGTGCACTTGGTGCAGGGATTTTTCTTGAATGAGGCGAAGAAATAGCGGATCCGCCGCCGGCCCTCGGGCTTCTATCTGGTTGCGACGCGCCGTCCGTGGGCGCCGATCGCTAACCGCAAGCCGTTATCCGCTAATCCACTAACCGCTGCACTATCGCTGCCGACTGCTGGGCGGCACCTCGTCCGCTTGCGACCACGGAGCGGGCCTGATCGCCGGACCGGCGGCGGCCGGCGACATCTACGAGCCACTCGGTGAGTGCTGCAGAGCAGGTGGGGACGTCACGGACGCTGACTGCGCCGCCGGCGGCGATCAAGAGGTTCGCGTCCCGATGGGCCGCGTAGTCCGGCCCGAGGAGGACGGGAACCCCGTAGGCGGCGGGCTCCAGGACCGAGTGTAATCCGGCGGAATGGAAGGCACCGCCGACATACGCGATGTCGGCGATCGCGTATAAGTCGCCGAGCACGCCGACCCGATCCACGAGTACGAGATCCGACGTGTCCCCCGTGCCGGCGTGGGCCGCGGCATCGAGGCGGGCGGCTCCGACGCGGCGGGACGCGGCCCATCGTTCCAATGCTGCGATACGATCGGGCGTCGGTTCGTGCGGCGCGAGCACCAATCGCGACCCCGCCACGCGATCCCGCGTGGCCATCCACGCGTCGAGCACCACCCGCTCATCCGACGGCCAGGTGGACCCGGCGACGATCGTGACGCGGTGGGGCGCGGCGAGCCCTGTGAGCATCACGTCATCGCGTGGCGCGTGCTCGGCCCGTGCCCACACTTGGTCGTAGCGGGTGTCGCCGGTCACCGTCACCGCTGCCGCGGGCACTCCAAGCGCCCGCAACCGGCCGGCATCCGCCGCGTCGATCGCGCCCACGACATCGAGTCGTGCGTACGCGTCGCGCAACAACGCCGCGCCCCACGGCGACCGGCGCCCCGACCGCTTGCTGAGCGTCGCGCTGATGAGACCCAGTCGCACGCCTGCCTTCGCCGCCCCGTCCACAAGCTCGGGCCAGACATCCAGCTTTACGAACACGAGCGCGCGTGGCGCGAGCGCGACCAGCACGTCACGTACGGCGGCTGGCGTGTCCCACGGCAGATAGTCGGCGAAATCCACCAGCCCACTGTCGCGGTAGTCACCGGCCAGCATCTCGGCGCTGGGCGAGTAGTAGGTATATGCGATCTGGAGTGCGGGGCGCTGTTGCCGCACCAGCTCCAACACGGGCTTCGCCTGCAGCCCCTCGCCGACCGAGGGCGCATGCATCCAGAGCAGCGGGCGCGTGGCGTCCCGTCCTGTGGCGCTCCACGCCGCGTACCGGGCGAGCACGTCGTGCCGCCCGCGCAGCGCCCGCAGCCATTTCGCGTCGCCCGGAACCCGGGCCGCCGCGTCCGAGGCACGGGTCGTGACTGCGCCCGCGACGTGGTAGGCCGCCCGGAGCGCCGCGTTCATGCGGCCATATCGGGCCGCCGGTCGGCTACTTCGCCGCCGCTAGCGCGGAATCGAGCGCCCGGCGGTAGTTCGCCGTCGGCTGGACTCCGATCAGCACTCGGGTCCCGATGATGACCGTCGGCGTCGAGCGGGCCCCCGCGTGCTCGGCGCGGTCGATATCTGCGTCGATCAACCCCTTCGAGGCGTGCTGCGCCACACAGCGGTCGAGCGCGACCGTGTCCACGCCGACGCTACTGGCCAGCGAATCGATGGCCCGCCCCGCCGGATGTTGCTCGGCCCATGCGTCCTGCGATGCAAAGAGGACGTCGTGCATGGGCCAAAACTTCCCCTGTGCGCCGGCGCACATCGCCGCCTCTGCTGCCGGCCACGCGTTCTGGTGTATTGGTAGCGGGAAATTGACGTAGGCCATCCGCACCTTGCCGTTCGCCACATAGTCCTTCTGGAGCGCCGCGAAGGACTCATCGTGGAATTGCTTGCAATAGGGACACTGGAAGTCACTGACCATGATGAACCACACGCGCGCTGTACTGTCTCCCAGGATCCGGCCCCGGTCGAGCCCCGCGGACACCGTGTCCCCGGGCCCCGAGGAGGCCGATGCCGGCGATCCAGCGGCGCCGGATGCCGCTCGAGCAGCGGCGCCCGCCGACCGGTTACATGCCGCGGTCGCGATCGTGAGGGACAGCATGGCGACAGCGGCGAATATGGTCGAGACCGCATACACGGGGCCCCGTCGATGGGCGATCGCCCGTGATGGGTACGATGCGGCCAGCGTGCGATCGCACACCCGGCTTCGGACCCGGCACCCCGCGGGAAGGCCAGCCAACAGGCCCCGTCCCCTATCGGTGCTCGATCCACCGCACGAATCGGTCTGCAACGAAAGCCGCATGTCTGTCGTCAATGGAGGTCGAGGATTAATGGTCCGGTCATTTTGGGACATTTCCGGTCATTCCGGGATTGCGCGCATGGCGTCCCCGTATGAACATCATAGGCGTCAACCGATCGTCAGTGCAAGTAATCAAAGCACTTGCGCCCGCCCCACAACCCCGCTTCCCGGTCGCGGAGCAGGAGGAGTAATGCGGACGCTGCAGCGCGGCCTTTTCCGTGCGGCGGAGTTCATTATGGTCGCCGTCGGAAGCGCGGCGGTCAGTATTGGTCTGCTCTGCGCGACTGCGCAAGCGCAGACCCCCGTCCAGACGCAGTCAACGGCTCCAACTCAGGCCGCGGCCACTCCGCCGCAGCCCGATCCGTATCCCGCCAGTCTGGATTTCGGGACCGGATTGATCGACATCCCGGTGGCGTGGGTGTCTCCCAACTCATCGGATTTCTGGCTGTCCTATGGTGCCAAGCGGATCCCATCGCCGAAGGTGCTCACGGGAGGCGCCTTTTCGTATTGGAATGGCAACGTCGCCCTCGATACCCACTGGCTCAACCGATTCGACGCCGGTGTATCGGTTTACAGCAACAACCCGGAATGGGGACTTTTTGGCCAGGTGTTGCTCCTGCGCGACGGGGAGTTCGCGTCCTTTCTCCCAGCGATCGCGGTCGGCGCGCGCAACGTTGGCCCGGACGACCATGAAGAGCGGTTCCTGATCGGCACCGATGTCACGGTCGACAGCCTCGGGCACCAGCACGAGATCACGCCGTTCTATTTCAAGGGATTCCACACCTCGCCGACGCTCTATGCCGTCGCGACCAAGAGCATCGCGTTCCATTCCGCGGTGCTGTCCAGCATCAGCCTGACGCTCGGTGGCGGCGACGGCCTGTTCAGCCAGACCGGCGGTCTGGGCGCGGAATACAACGCGTCCGGCACGGTCGTGCGCGGCATGTTCTTCGGCGCTCGGACCGTGTCGCATCCGACGACCAACACCACGATCTCGCTCGTCGGCGAGAACAATGGCTTCGACTACAACGCGGGCGTCGTCGGCGGGTGGCGCGGACTGTCGCTCGGGGTCTACGGGTCGGAGCTGGAAGACGGGACCACCCGTAGCGCGTCGAGCCTCGACATCTACAACTATCGCAAGGTGAATGTCTCGTTCAGCTATAGCGGCAACTTCCGCGACGTCGCGCACGGACATTTTCTGCGGACCCAGATCACGGAGCTCGAGCGGGAGCAACAGCTGCTTCGCGCCGACATCGCGCAGCGCGAGCAGGCGATCAAACGACTCCAGGACCGGCTCGGCAAGCTCCGGCAGGGCGACCTGGGAGACGCCGCGAAGCAGCGAGCGTTGCTCGAACAGCAACTCGAGCAGGAACGACAGGCCATCCAACGGGCCAATGATCGATTGAAGCAACTCCAAGGGGAGAAGCCACAGTGAGCCGCGCGATCGCCCGCGAGCACGGCACGCGACGGCTGGCGGTCGCCGCGTGCGCGGCGCTCTTGCTCGCCCGACCCCTGCACGCGCAGGCGGAGTTTGCTCAGACCCTCAACTGGGGTTCGGGCCTGATCGACATCCCGACGGCATGGGTGGCGCCGCTGACCGGTGACTTCTCCATCAACTGGTCGGCGAAGTCGCTGCAGACAAGTCCCGCGATTCCGCAGTACGACAACTCGCTCACCGCCAAGGGCGCGCTCCAGCTCGCGCTGTTCGGACGCGCGGAGGTCGGGATGTCGGTCCTGTCCAGCGACTTCGAGCACGGGTTCTACGGGCAGGCGCTGATCCTCAACCAGGATGATTTCCGCGGCCACGCCGGAGCGTTTCTGCCGTCGGTCGCCTTCGGCGTTCGCAATGTCGGTCCGTACGACCACATCGACCGCTTCGGCCTTGGCTACGAGGAGACCCTACCAAGCAATGGCGGGACCGCGCCGGTCATCGTCGCGGACTCACTCCACCGCGCGTTCAAGACTGGAAACACCCTGTATGGGGTTGCGACCAAGAGCTTTTCCCTGACCGACCTGCGGTCGGTCTGGCCCGATATCGGGATCAGCCTGACGGTCGGATACGGCAACGGGCTGTTCTCGAATCACGGGTCGATTCCGCTCCGTGAATATGCCGCGGATGCCACCGGAGGGCTCTTCTATGGTATCAAGACGGATTTTCGTCCGTCTACTAATACCATGATCTCCGTAATGGCCGAAAACAACGCGTGGGATTTCAACGTCGGGACCGCGATCACCTACCGCGGACTCCGGGCTGGCGTCGACGTGACCGAGCTCGCAGCCGGGAGCGCCAATCTCACGGCAGCCGATCCTGCGTCCGCGTTGTACCGCTACCCGAAGATCAACTTCACCCTCGGCTGGGCGAGCAACATCTTCGCGCTCGTCCGCGGCAACGTGCTCGAGAACCGGGCGGCCCAACTGCGGAAGCAGCGGGACGTGCTGTTGGCCGATATCGCCCAGCGGCAGACGCACATCGCGCAGTTGCAGGGGGAGATCCGCCGCTATGAGGCCCAGAACCTGCTCGAGCTGGAGGAGCGGCGCGCGCAGGCGCAGACCGAGCTCCAGACCGAGACCGAGGCACTGCACCGGCTCGAGGAGCGCCTGAAGCGGATCGAAGCCGAGACGCAAGGAGAGCCCGAGCCCACGCCGCCACCGGCACCGCCCGCTGCGACCCAGCCGGCGCCGCCGCCCGCGAACCCGCCGGCGAACCCACCAGCCGGATCGCCGGCGCCAGGCTCACCACCACCGTCCACGGGGCACACATTGTGATCAGGCCGCGCAGAGTTGGTCTGCTGCTGGCCGCGTTCGTCTGCGTGAGCGTGGCCGCCGCGACGGCGTTCGCACCCGCGCTCAGCGCCCAGGACACGACGCGCCACGCTCCCGATACCGCGTCGTCCACCCTGCCGTCGGAACAGGACTACTCGTCGAAGCGCCAGGCGACGATGAGCGACATCAAGGCCGCGCAACACAAGCTCGCCGAGCTGCGCACCGAACGGATCGAACTCGAGTCCCGCGTTGACAGCGTGGCCGTCAAGGCCACCCAGAAACGCGCCAGTGAATTGCTCCTCAGCCACGAGACGACGGCGCTCCGCTCGCTCGACTCGATGCTCACTGCCTCGCAGGAGATTCTCCTTGCTCAGCGGGATCGCTTTCTCTCGCTCGGTGAGGCGGTCCGCCGCCGCGCGGATGCGGAGCTCGTGGTCGTCGTGCGGGTGGATTCGGGTACCGGGACCCAGCACGTGGAGGGGCTGACCGTACAGGTGGACAGCGCGCCCGCGGCCGAGCGTCGCTACAGCAATGCCGCGAACGATGCACTATCCGCCGGCGCGGTCGATGAGGTCTATCACTCGAACGTCCTTCCCTCGACGCACGCCGTTACGCTCACCATGTCGCTGAATGGATCCTCGCAGACCAAAGCGGTCAGCGTGGATGTGCCGACGGGCGCCATCACGTATGTGCAGTTCACGGTGCATGCCGGCCAACTCGTGCTGAGCACGTGGATCAACCGCAGCGGTCCCCAGTAGGGCCGTTGGCCAATGGCTGGTACTGCGTGACACGGCGGAACGCACGCCGAGTGATGCGACGGACGCGTGTGCCAGCTTCGGTCCTCACGGACCGCTGGTCATGCCTCGTCGCGCTGGTCGCAGGACTGGTCCTCGGCTCGACCGTCGGCGTCGCTCATCTCGCGGCGCAGGGCACGACGCCGTCCACGCCATCCGTTGGCACGGGCTCCGCCACATCGGCGACATCTGCGCCCACGCCGGCGACCGTCGCGCGCCCGGATACCGCGCTCATCCCCGAGCTCGACGTCGCGCGCGCCGCCGATGCCGAGATCCGGGTCGCCCTGTTCGAGCTGATGAATGAACGGCCTGCGGCTGCCCTCGATCGGCTCCGTCTGATCAACGCCACCCCGGGCAGCGTCGGCGCCGCCGGTACGTGGCGGGGTGACCAGGACCGCCGCTTCCTGATCGCCGAGTGCTTCTATCGGTTGGGGATGGACGACAGCATGCGCGTCACCGCCGAGACGGTGCTCGCCGGGCCGGGCGCGGCGCGGTTCGGCGCGGTGCTGCGCACGCAGTTGCTCTTCAGCGCATATCGGAGCGGCGATCTCGCGCAGGCGTTCGCCATCGCCAAGGGCGCGAGCCGCGACGACCGCTCGCCACTCTCCGCGCTGCTCACCGGTTTGGTCGCCTACCAGAGCGGCGACACAGCGGCTGCGCGTGCGTCGTTCGCGGCGGCGCAGCAGATCGCGGCGCCGACGGGCCCGTATGCCGAGTACGCCCGCTACATGGACGCGCTGACGGTCGCGCGGAGCGACACCCTACACCCGTCGGCGGCGCTACTCGCCTTCGATGCGGCGCTCTCCAACGCCAGCGGCGAAGCCGCGAACCAACTGCGGCTCGCGGCCGCACAGAGCGCGGCCGAGGCGGGACAGTTCGATCGGGCGGCCGCGTCGGCTGCAGCGGTCGAGCCACTCAGCGGATCCGACGCGGCGGCCCGGGCCACCCGTGCCTGGGCGCTGACCCGCGGCGGCCATCCCGATCAGGCGGCGACGGTGTTCGATGATCTCGCCGATCGCTACCCGCAGCTACCCGGCCGCGAGGACAGTCGCCTCATGGCGGCCCAATCGGCGCTCGAACAGGACAAATCGGGCGAGGCCGAGGGCACGTTCCTCGCCGCTGCCGACTCGGCTGGCACCGAGGCGCAGCGGATCGCGCAATGGAGCGCGACGCCACGTGCCGCGGCCCACGCACTCGTCAGCGCGCGCGCCGCCGATGTGCTGCTACTGCCTGATGTCATCCTCGGTAAGACACTGGTGTTCCCCGATAGCGCGGGCGGCGGCTCAGATGCGCTGCACGCGGTCGTCTCCGATGCCACGAATGTGGCGTCCCCGCAGTTCGCGCCCCCGACGCTCGTCACGGTGAATAGCCTGACCGCCCGCGTGGACTCCGCGGCCGGCGCGGCGCCCGGCGGCGGCCTCAGTCTGGTGGACCGCGACGTGCTCCGACGGGCCGTGTTTACCCGCGAGCCGGAAGGGGCCGCGGGGACGGCAGCGCGGGTCGATCTGGTCCATGATGTGAGCGAGCTTCACAACGCGGACGTCTCGGTCGTGCTCGCCAACGAAGCCATCCGGGCGCAACGCGGCAATGTGTCGCTGCAATTGCTGCTGCTGCGCCGGGCGCGTCAACAGATCGAGCTCGCGGGCGATAGCCTCGCACCGATGTTCATTCGGATGTCGGCCGCCGAGGACTCGCTGGCTCGCGTCACGCAGAACGTGGACTTTGCGGGCATCCGGTTGCACCGTCTCTTCGGACCGCAGTTCGCGGACATGCGGAAGACGTCGTCCGACAACATTCGCCAGATCGACAGCGTCCGCCGTTCCTTGGGCGGACTCGGGTCGCCGCAGGACCTGGCCGTGCTCGATCGCGAGGCCGCGACCGCGGCCGACTTCGCCCAGCTCGCGGACCTGATCGAGCGGGGCCTCAATCAGGTGATCGCGAATCATCCAGCCTTTGCGCTGCGGGACTCGATCCGGCTCCGTGGGGAGCGGACGCGGCAACTCATCGTGCAGACGCAGCGCGCCGTCACCACTGGTGAAGCGGCCGTGGACGAGCAGATGGCGCGCGTCTCGGAAGGCGGGTCATCGACGCGCGCTTCGCTGCGCAGCACGCTCAACACGGCGGCGGCCGCGCAGGACCAGGCCGCCACCACGCTGACCACGGCGGTCGAACGCGACCTGACCGTGCGTGCGGTCGCGCTCGCCGACGAGGCCCGTCGGGATCAGGAGGCGGCGGAGTTCGGCGCGGCGGGCGCATTGTTCTTCCGTCAACTGGCGGGCGGCCGCGCGGGCGCCGGCTCCGACGCGACCGCGCTCGATCCGCCGCCACCGTCGGATTCCGCGGTGGTGCAGCTCGAACGCGTCATCCAACGCTACCCCAACAGTCCGGCACGCGCGGGCGCGCTCTACGAGCTGGGCGAGCTGCTCGTGCGCCGCGCCGACGAGCGGTATGCGGCGACGCAGCGCGTCGGCACGGGAGCCGATACGACGCACGCGGCCCGCAGCGATGTGGCCAGCCACCCGGACTACACGAGCGCGATCGCGCGCTACGAAGAGTTGATTCAGCGCTACCCGGCATTCCCGCAGATCGATGGTGCGGAGTACACGCTGGGCACACTGTACAGCGCGGACGAACGGTTCGCGGATGCCGCGGCGATATTCGAGAAGGTCAGTGGGATCGAGTCGTCGTCGATGCGCGCGGAGGCGATGTTCCGGCTGGGTGACTCGCGGTTCGAACTGGCCAGCGCGGCGCGCGGCGACCAACGCCAGGCGATGTTCGGCAAGGCGGCCGCGGCGTACGAGCAGGCCGTGACCACCGCCCCAACCACCGGCGACATCTACTTCCTGTCGCTCTACAAGCTCGGATGGTCGTACTACAACCAGGGCACGCAGCAGAACCAGGATGGATACCGCAAGGCGGTCGAAGTGTTCGGGCGGCTGGTCGATGCCTACGACAAGCTCCCACCCGATCGGCAGGCGCGACTCGGCCTCCGCGACGAGACCCTGGACTACATGGCGGTGTCGTTCACCCAGGTCGGCGGCGCGGAAGCGGCCAACCATTTCTTCGCGAACCGCGTCGATACGGCGTACAAGATCCAGGTGCTGCGGCGCGTGGCCGCGCGCCTCCGGGACCAGGGCGATTTCGGCCGGGCCGTACAAGCGTATCAGGAACTGCTGGTCGAAGCCCCCAACGATTCGTCGGCGCTTGGCGTGCAGGGCGAGGTCGTGGACATCTATCAGAACCGCACGTTGGAGCCGGAGAAGGCGCAGGGCGCGCGGTTGGCGCTCGTGGACAAGTTCGCGCCCGGATTTGCGTGGTCCGCCGCCAACCAGCCGCTCGCCAAGGAAGCCGCCGTCGCCCGAGAGGACGCGCTCCGCCAGAGCGCGCAATACGAATTGGCCAAGGCCCAAGGTGCGGGCACGCGCGTCGCGGTCGCCCGCAGTCGTCGGGCGCCGGGCGCGCCGACGACCACGCTCGGGCCGCCGACCGCCGCGCAGCGCCCGCACTACGCCGAGGCCGCGCGCCTGTATGGGAAGTACATGTCGGACTACGGTGGCGCCGACAGTGCGCGCGCGGTCGATACATACTATGCAGAAGCGTTGTTCGGGGCAGCGGACTACGCCCGTGCGGGCGCGGAATACGTGCGCTCCGCGTACGCCTACCCCGGCGATACGACCAAGACGGCCGCCGTCTCGGAACAACAGTCGGCGCAGAACGCCATCGTCGCCTACGACTCGGCGCTCAACACCAACAAGAACGACCGGACCGTTCAGGATTCGCTGTTCTCGGCCGTCAACCAATTCGCCGACCACTACCCGCACACCGACATCGCCAAGCGGGCGTTGATCGAGGAGGGTCGCCGCGCGTCGGAGGCCGGACGGTGGGATGTCATGGTCTCGGCGTTCCGCCAGTACTCGGCCCAGTGGCCGACCGATCCGTACACGCCGACCGCGGCCAAGTTGGTCGGCGACGCGTTGTACAAACAAGGCAAGTACGGCGACGCGCAGGCGCAGTGGGATACCGCGTACACGATCGCCGAGCGGGCGGGCCGCCACACGCTGGCCGATTCGTTGAAACGGGTACAGGCATCGGCGGCGTCGATCTACGCGGACTCGCTGGTCAAGGCCGGGCAGTATCAGAAGGCCGCGGAAGAGGTCTACGTCGCGTACGCCGACGAGAACCCGACCAACGTCAAGGCCGCGGACGCGTTGCGGAACGCCATCGAGACCTACATGCTCGCCGACAGCGTGGCGCGCCGGAAGGGCGACGACAGCGCATCGAAGGATGCGCGCACCCATGCCGCCGATCTGTCCAACCGACTGATCACCCAATTCCAGAAATACCCGTTCCGGCTGCAGTACCAGACGCTCCACGCGGACCTATTGGCCGGGCTGGGTCGAGGGGATGAGTCGATCGACGCGCTGCGCAAGCTGATCGCCGACAATCCGACGTGGGCCGGGCGCGCCGACGCCGAGATCCGGCTGGCCTCGCGACTCGACTCGTTGGGCAAGAAGAAAGAGGCGGCGGCGGGCTACGAGCAATTTGCGGCCGACTACCCGCACGACAAGCGTGCGACCGATGCGCAGTACAATTCGGCGGTCACGTACCTCGAATCCGGTGACACACTCACCGCGGCGAAGACCTACGCCACATTTGCCCGCCGGTATCCGACGGATCCGCGAGCCGCGCAAGCGCAGTCGTTCCGGATCGCGCTCCTCAAGCAGGCCGGCGATTCCACCGAGGTCAACGCCGACTTGGCGACCCTGTGCGCCGCGAACACCCCGGCCGACCTCAAGGCGGACTGCGCGACGCGTGCGGGTCGGGCCGCGTTCGCCGCCGGAGTGGCGCAATTCCTGAAGTACCGGCCGGTCAAGCTGGTGATCGCGTCGCGCTCGCAGTTGACGGCCGCGGGCGTAAAACGGGCATCGACCTACAAGCAGCAGCTCTTGACCGCGCTGACCAAGCAGTTCACCCAGGCGATCGAAGCGGGCGATCCGGAATACCTCGCCGCCTCGACGTATTACATCGGTGTCGCGCAGTGGGAATACGGCAACTTCCTCAAGGACGTACAACTCCCGGCCTCGCTCAGCGATGCCGAGCACACGGCCGCGGCTGACGGTGCCGCGAAGCAGGCGGAGGCGTACTACGCACAGGGGCAGAAGACCTGGCAGGCCTTGGTGGACAAGGCCGCGCAGGAGAAGATCGCCAACAAGTGGGTGGACATGGCCAAGGACGGCGTGCAAGGCAAGGTGCCCGATGACCTCTGAGTCGAGCCGACGGGTGCCGTGGCTCGGCCGCCTGCACGCAACCGCGGTCACAGGCGTCGCGGCCGCGGTGTTCGCCGCCGGGGCGTTCGCCGTCGGGGCCGGGGCACAAGAGGCGCCCGCGCCGGCTGGCGCGAAGCCCGTGCGTGGCGCGCAGACGATCGAGATCCACGGTCAGGTCCCGACCCCGCAGGTAGTGACCGTGCGCCCGCGCCAGATCCCCACGTTCAGTCGTGAGGTGCTGACGCCGGCGTACTTCGACGTTCACTTCTGGCAGGCGCTGCTCACGCCCTACGAGTTGGCGCCCAACCTGTCGTCCGGCGCGGGCGAGGCACCCACGAGTATGGTGCCGGCGCCGTTGCCGGGCGACAGCACGTTTCGTCTTCCACCCGCAGCCGATAGCGCGCATCCCGCGTCATCGGCCGCCCCCGCTCCACGCGCCGGCGACCCGGCGCCCACCGCGACGCGGGGCACGCCCCCGAACGCTCCAAGGGAGAAGTAATGCGATCGTTGCTCGAGACGTTCCGGAACGGCGGCCCGGTCATGTATGTCATCCTCGTGGTTGCCATCGCGGGGCTCGCCATTTTCTTAGAGCGGTTCTACGTGATCGTGATCCGATCCACGATCAACGGGCCCGCGTTCATCGAGCGCGTCATGCAGCTCGTCCGCGCGCAGAAAATCGAGGACGCGATGCGGCTGTGTGCGCAGTCGCACTCCCCGCTTCCCGACATGGGGCTCCTCATCCTGCGGAGCAAGAGTCGAGAGGAGGGTGAGCTACAAAACGTGGCCGATGCCGCGTCGCTCTCGGTCATCCCGCGGCTATCCCGCCGGCTTCAGTATCTCCCGATGCTCGCCAACGTCGCCACGCTGATCGGTCTGTTCGGCACGATCTACGGACTGAAGGGCGCGTTCGCGTCGGTCGCCGCCGCATCGGCCGCGACGCGCTCGGAGAAACTGGCCGCTGGTATCGCGATCGCCCTCAACGCCACCGGATTCGGACTGATCACGGCCATCCCGCTCACCGTCGGGCACTCGTACCTCTCGGCGCAGGCGGAGCAGATCATCGAGCAGGTGGACGAGTTCTCGGTCCGGCTCATCAACGCGCTGGTCGAGCGTCCCGAAGCCCGGATTTCGCGCTAGCCGCGCCGTCGATTCCGTCCCGTCGCTGCCGCCCATGATCACGCGCCAGCCCATCGGGTTCGACCAGACCCGTACCTCGCGGTAGCGCACCCACATGGCGACCTCGAGATTTCACCGGGCGAAGGTTGCACGCACGGAGCGTGCACTCTCGACCCTCGGTCACGGCGGCATCAATCTGGTGCCGCTGATCGACGTGCTGACGTCCATCGTGTTCTTCAGCCTCGCGAGCTATCAGGGACTGTTGGCCGAGCTGACGTCCTTCGATCTTGCGCTGCCGCCGTTGGTAGTGACCGCGGAGCAGATGCCGGCCGGACAAAAGGACGAGAATCTCAATTTGCTGCTCGCGGTGCGGATCCAGAGCGACAAGATGCTCGTCGAGCATTCTGCCAACGGCGGCTTCCGGCGGGAGATCCCCGGACTGAGCGGCGCGTCGCTGGACACGCTGCAGGCCTTGATGACGGACATCCATACCCAGTACCCGCAGAACAATGACGTGCTCGTGATTCCATCGGACGATGTTCAGTACGATGACGTCGTCCATGTGCTCGAGCGCCTCAAGCTGGCGCGGTTTCCCAATGTGGCCCTCGGCACTCGGGCCCGCGCGACCACGGTCTCGTCCGCCGGGAGAACGTAGCCCATGGCGAAGCAGATCAGTCGCGCGCGCACGGCGCGTGAGTCGCGGCGGGCGCAGCAGTTCGCCAAGTTCAAGTTGGCGGAGCTGAATCTGGTGCCGCTCGTGGACACGCTTGTGTCGATCGTGTTCTTCGCGCTCACCACGGCGACCGTCGGCGAGCTCGCCCCGGTCGTGTCGGGGGTGACGCTGCCCGAAGCCCGTGTCGGCACCAACGCGTTGCAACAGCTCACGCTTGGAATCGGGCGCCAGGTGACGTTGGCCAACGAGCCGGTGATGAGCACTATGGAAGCCGCGCAATCGCAGTCGAACGTCCCCGGCCAGCCGTTGATCATCCCGCCGCTCTACACCGCGCTGCATGGCAAGGCCGATTCGATTCGCACGGCGACGCTGGTCGCCCCCGACCAGCCCATCGACGTGCCGCTGGCCATTCAAGGCGACAAGACGATGCGCTACGACCTGCTGTCGCGCATCATGCAGACGGCCCGGGTGGCGGGATTTAAGAACATCTCCCTGCAGGTCCATCGAGTGACCGATGGCGGGTGAAGGCCAGTCGGATCCTTCGCGGTACGCTCGTCGCGCGCGCCCGCGCGACGAGGCGAGCTTCACGCGCAACCTCCGATTCGAGCTCGCGGACGAGGAAGGGCGCGCACTCCTTGGCTCGTGGGTGCTGTCTGGCACGTTCGGGTTCCTCTGGATCCTCCTCGTGCTGTTCGGACCCAAGACCGACATCAGCCATCTGCTGCCACCTGAAGAGCGTCCGATCAGCGTGACGTTCGAGCCGCCGCCACCGCTCGACGTCCCCGTCAAGCCGGAAGCGGCGCAGCCCGTCCCCGCGGCCGCGAAGACCGCCGCGCCGGCCGGCAAGCCCAAGCCGTCAGCGGAAGAGGTCGCGGCCAAACGTGCCGCAGCTGCGAGCGCGGCGTTCGGCGCGGCGCCCGCGAACGGCCCGGTCGGCGACGTGTCGAACGTGCTGCGCGGCGTGGATGTCGCGACCGGTGCGCCGAAGCCCGGCGCCGCGGTGGGCAAGTCGGTGCTCGCCTATGGTCAGGGCGGTCAGGGGGTACGCACGCCGGGCCGGGCGGACATGAGTGGCGGCGCTGGCGTCGGCAACTTGGGTGGCGTAGTCGGGGGTGGTGGGATCGGCCATGAGGGCGTCACGGTTGCCGCGCCGCGCGCGATCGACGTCCCGGGTCTCGGCGGTCCGACGCGCGACGTGGGCGAGCTGGGGACCGCGGTCCGCAGCCACGACTCCCAGCTCCGATTCTGCTACGACGAGTATGGATTGAAGGTCAACCCCGGGCTGGCGGGGAGCGTTACCCTCGCGCTCACGATGACCGGCGGCGGGTTGGTCACCAACGCGGTCGTCAACCGCCGCACGTGGTCGGGCCCCGGCGCGAGCGAAGCGGAATCATGCATCCTCGAGAAGGCGCGCGAGTGGCACTTCCCAGCCTCACCGGCCGGGGGCGGCACGTTCGAGTTTTCATTCAACTTTACGCGCTGAGCGGGCGTCGATTACCGAATCGCGACCCGCGCCCGCCACCGATCCCGTGCCCGCCGCAGGGAGTCCGCGTGAAGCGTTAGCACACGGAGGCTGTCGTACCGTGCGGCGTACCCCGCGGTGAGACGTGCGGCTTGGGGGAGCGTATCGAGGGCGAGTGCCGCGGCGTTCACGGTCGCACGGACGGCCTGGAATCTCCGGTCGAGCACGGCGGCGCTTTCCGCTGCGGGCGGCGCAGCAGGTGGTGGTGATGGCGCCGCCGCCGCAGGCGCGACCGCGGTCGGGGCGGAGCGCCCGCCTTCCACGGGGGTGCGCGGCGCGCTACTATCGAGTCGTGCGACGACATCAGGAGCGCCAGCGCGGTCGCGCGATCCGCTACACGCCGCGACGATCAGCCACGCCGCGGTGCAGTGGCGCCTGACGTGACGACGCATCGTGCCCGCTGGCATCAGGCGCCCTGGCATCTGGCGGGCGAAGCTAGGGCCGGCTCGCGAGCGCGGCAAGCCGGGCGTGCAATCTGTGTCGCGATCGTGTCGGCCGCCTGGCTGGCCGCGTCCCTCGCCGCGTCGCCCGCGCCGATCGGGGCGGCGCCCATCGGCCGACTCCTGCCGCCCGCCGGCCAGGATACGACCGGCCGGGGGGGGCAGCTCCCGGCCCCCGTGGGGCTGGTCAACGATTTTGCCCACGTCATTCCCGCCGACCAGGCCAATCGGATCACCCAGATCGCGGCCGATGTCCGGAGCAAATCGCGCGGGGAGATCGCCGTGGTCACGCTGCCCGATATCGGGGATCGGGATCCCAACGATGTCGGGGTCGCCCTCATCCGGCAATGGAAGATCGGCAAGGCCGGCAACCCCGGGGACCCGACCCGTAACGCCGGGGCGGTGATCCTCGTCGTGCCCAAGGAGACGAACTCCGATGGCCGCGGCCGGTGCTGGATCACGACCGGGTCAGGTGCCGAAGGGTTTATCACCGACGCGGATGCGGGCGATATCTGTCGGGACGCGACCCCTGACTTCCGGCAGCGGGACTACGGGGCCGGTATCGCGCTCCTGACGTACGAAACGGCCCAGCGGTTCGCCAAGGAGTTCAACTTCACCGTTGACACCACCCTGGCGGTGGCCGTCCCGGTCGCGGCGACCCAACACCGCCGGGGAGGCATACCGCCGGGCGCGATGTTCCTGCTGCTGTTCGTGATCTATATCGTGCTGAGCTCCATCGCGCGGCGGGGTGGGGGACGGCGTGGGTGCTTGCCGATCTTCTTGCCGTTCGGCGGCGGGTGGAGCGGGGGCGGGGGTGGTGGGTGGAGTGGAGGGGGAGGCGGAGGGGGATTTGGGGGTTTTGGAGGCGGAGGGGGGACAAGCGGTGGCGGGGGCGGCTCGAGCTGGTAGCCGAGCGCCGATCGACGGCCGCCGCTCCTATGGCGTCAACCGACGAGGCGCATGCACCACGGCGCTCGGACCGAACCGACTGAGGACGATCGTATGGGTATGAGATCCGCTGCACGCAGCATCCTGACCGTCCCGTCGCGGACCGCGACGCACGGTGCCACCCGACGTGCCGCCATGCCATTCGCCATCGTGCTGGCGGTATGCGTCGCGGGCTGCCATGGCGACAAGAAGGCGTCGGCCGCCGATTCGACTGCTGTCGCGGCCCTGGCGCCCGACACGACGCCACAGGATCTCTCCAAGGTCCAGACCGCGCTGCCGCCGGCCGTCGCGGACACCTTCACACCCCCCAAGCCCCAACAGCCGCGCCCGGACTACCCCCCGGCACCCCCCGCGCTCATGGAATCGGTCCAGCGTGAGCAGGCGTTCTCCAAGTTCTGCTTCGAGGAGTTCGGGCAGAAGATCGATCCGTCGCTTCGGGGCGGCGTCGCGGTCCTCGTCACGGTCGCCGACAACGCCGTCCAGGACGCGAAAGTCGCCAACTCCCGTTGGTCGGCCAAAGCCGCCGGCGAGCAGGTCAATCAGTGCCTCAACGACAAGGCGCGGCTGGCGTGGAAATTGGGCGACTCGACCGTCAAAGCCGGCAAGTATGTGGTGGAGCTCAGCTTCCGGGCGGAGTAGAGACCGACAGATCTCTGGGAGCCCGACACTCGACGGCCGCCTTCGCCGTAGGGCTTCTATACTTGTAGCTTCTAGCCTCGACCTGCCCGCGGGAGACCTCTCGTCTCCAGCGCGTGGCTCCTGGCGTCTGTCGGTGACAATCGGAGGAATGCGCACATGCAGAGACGTCTGACTTGGCGTCCCGAAAGCCGTCGCGCTCGGGGGCTCGCGCTCGCCGTCGCGGCGATGCTGCTCTCGGGCTGCGGATACAATACGATCCAGCGCTACGATGAGCAGGCCGCGGAAGCGCAGAAGAACATCGAGGTGCAGCTCCAGCGGCGCAGTGACCTGATCGGGAATCTCGTCGAGACCGTGAAGGGGCAGGCGAAGCAGGAACTCGACGTCTTCAAGGGCGTCGCGGACGCCCGTTCGGGGATCGCCGATGCGGTCCAAGCGCACGATCCGGCGCGCGAGGCCAACGCGGACCTGCAACTCACGACGCAGCTCACGATCCTCAACCGGTCGGTCACCGAAGCGTATCCCCAGCTCAAATCCGACCAGGCGTTCCTTCGGCTGCAGGACGAGCTCACGGGCACCGAGAACCGAGTCGCCGTCTCGCGCAAGGATTACAACGAGGCGGTGGAGCTCTATAACGCCTACATCCGTCAGTTTCCGGCGGTGATCACCGCGCGGTTCACCGGGTCCAAGCCCCGAGGTTACTTCACCGCGACTGCCGCCGCGCAGGAAGCCCCGAAGGTGGATTTCTCGACGAAGCCGTAAGGGACGAAGCCGCAAGGGTAGTAGTGAGCGGTTTGGAGTTGGTTAGAGGTTTGTGGTTCGGAGTGAGCGGTTCGGAGTGAGCGGTTAGCGCGCGGGGGCCGGTCGCGATCCACTGCAACCGGCCCTCGTGTCGGGTTGCCACGCCCAATCGCCAGTCGCCGATCGCCATTCGCCTTTCGCCAAACACGATTCGTCTTCGCCAACCGCTCTCTCAAGCCCGAGCTCGCTTGACGGATTTCTCGCGCGCGAAACATACGCGGCGCGTAACATGCGTGCGGATTCGCCCCTCGGCCACAGACGCTGGCCCCGGATTACACGGCGATCACCACCGTCACACGACTGTTGTCGATTCTTGACAATTAGCACCGTCGTGCCCACAATTTGGGCCATTGCACCTGGCCTCGTCCAGTCGCCGCGCCTGTCCGCGCACTGCTGACCGTCCCGCGATCGGACGTTCCCAAGTTCCCCGGTTCTCCGCCACGAGCATGCTTCTGGAGGGTCCGTGAGTACACACGTAGTGGGGGTCGTTCCTAGGATCACGCGGGTTGTGATGTGTGGTGCGCTGTGTGTCGTCGGCGGAGTATTCGCCACGGTGGCACAGGCGCAGCAGCGGCAGATCGATGGGCGAGTCGTGGATGCGGATGGAAACGCACCGATACCCGGTGCGGCGGTCACGGTGGTCGGCACGACGTTGGGGACGGTCACCAACGACAGTGGACAGTTCCACATGCGCGTGCCGGGCGCCGCGTTCACGCTCAACGCGCGACGGATTGGCTACACGCCGCGCAGTATCCCGGTCGCGGCCGATCAGGCGGATGTGACGATTGGCCTGATACGAGACGTGCTCGAGCTCGAGGCGACCGTCGTGACTGGTACGGCGACGACCATCTCGTCGCGCAACGCGGCGAATGCCGTGACGGTCCTCAACGACGACCAGATCAACCAGGTGCCGGCGGCCACGCTCGAGGACGCGCTGCAGGGGAAGATCCCCGGCGCGATCATCCAGCAGAACAACGGCGGCGCGCCTGGCGGCGGGATGCAGCTCCAGATTCGCGGCGTCACGTCGATCAACTCCGACGCCTCGGCGCTCTACGTCGTCGATGGCGTGCCGATCAACAACAACCACGTCAACACCGGCGCCAACGCGATCACGGGTGCGGGTGACAACACGATTACGCAGGACAACGAAGACAATCCACCCAACCGGATTGCCGATATCAACCCCGAGGACATCGAGTCGATCGAGATCTTGAAGGGTGCGTCGGCAGCGGCGCAGTACGGATCGCGCGCCGGTGCGGGCGTCGTGCTCATCACGACCAAGAAGGGCACCCCCGGCAAGGCCAAGTGGGATCTCACCGGCAAGGTCGGCAGCTACACGCCGGAGCACTTCCTGAATCTCCGGTCATTCCCGACCGCCGCCAGCGCCGAGAGTTGGTATAACGCCAACAAGGCGAAGAGCCTCGGTCCGTGGACTGCCGCGGACTTTCAGGGCAACAACGACATTCAGCAGCAGGTCTTTGGCGGAGGGCAGCCATCGTACGAGGGCGACCTGAGCGTCCGAGGCCAAACCGGCTCGACGCAGTACTACGCGTCGCTCCTGTCGAAATACGACAACGGCCTCATGACCAACACCGGCTACAACAAGCAGGGCGGCCGCATCAACCTGACGCAGAATTTCTCGCAGGCGATCACCGGCAACCTGAACATGTACTTCGCGCATTCGAATGATCGGCGGGGCATCACGGGGAACGACAACGTGGGCATCTCTCCGTACGACATCTTCTCCGTGACACCGCAGTTCTTCAACATGGCGGGGAGGACCGCGACTGGGACATACGCCTCCAATCCCTATGCCCTGGGCAACGCAGTGCAGGACGCGGCCCTGATCCAGACGCCGGAAGAGGTCTCGCGCTTTATCGGTGGCGGCAACGTGGATGCCAAGATCTTCACGACCGAGCACCAGAGCCTGCAACTGACGGCCCTCGCCGGTGCCGATCTCGCGCACCAGGCGGATAACTTCTACGCGCCGCCCGATATTCAGATCGAAACCAACCAGCCGCTGCCGGGTGTGGCCACCAACCTGTCGGCCGACAACACCTATCTCAATTACAACGTCAATCTCGTGCACCACTACGCGGGTGGCTCGAACTTCGACGCCACCACCTCGATCGGGCTGGGTCGCGACCAGCGCTACCTCTACAACCCCTACTCGGTCGGTCAGGAACTGCCGCCCGGCATTGCGTTGGTCACCGCCGGCGCTGTGCAGCACAACTACGACACGACGGTGGTCTCCCGTACGTTCGACTTCTACGGCCAGGAACAGTTCCTGACGCTGAACCAGCGTCTCGCGTTGACTGCCGGCGTCACCGCCGAGCGATCGACCGACAACGGCAACATCAACACGTACTATCCCTATCCCAAGTTCAGCGCGTCGTTCCGGGTGCCGGAATTCGCCGGCTTCCTGAACGAGCTCAAGCTTCGTGGTGCTTGGGGGCGGTCGGGAACGGATCCGATCTTCGGGGTGCGATACCCGAACATCGACAACCTGACACCTCAGCTCAACGCGGGAAGCACCGGGTTGCTTACTCCGGAGTCATCGAACGATCCGAACATCAAGCCGGAGACGAACACCGAGATCGAGACCGGGTTCGACGCCACGATGTTCACGTCACGGGCGGAGCTCTCGGGCACCATCTATCAAAAGCGGGTGACCGATCTCCTCCTGCAGGCCAGCATCCCGGCCAGCTCGGGCAACACGACCCAGTGGTTGAACGGTGGCCAGTTCACCGATCGCGGCATCGAGCTGTCGCTGTCCGTCACACCCATCCTGATGCCCAGGGGGCTGACGTGGATCTTCACGTCGAGCTTCTATCGAAACTACAGCGTCGTGGACCAGCTCCCCGTGCCCGCGTTCTCACCGGCGACGAGTTTCGGCCCTGCCTACGGCCAATATTGGGTGCAAGTGGGCCGGTCGCTCACCCAATTCGTGAATCACAACTTCACCAATTCGGTGGGAAGCTACCTGCAGACTGGTGACGTCTCGCCGTCGTACACGATGAGTTTCGGCAATCAGTTCAATGTGGGGCGCTTTCATCTCTACGGATTGGTCGACTGGCAGCGTGGTGGGAACGTAGGCAACCTGACGAATGCGTACTTCGATCCCAACGGACTCTTTTTGCTGGCGGACTCGGTCGGCGAAGCCAAGCGCAACACGGCAAACGCCGCGGGTTCGGCGGCATATCTGGAGTCGGCCTCGTTCGTGAAGCTGCGCGAAATCACGCTCAGTTACGCCCTCCCCGACCGGTGGGTCAACGCCCTCACGTGGGCGCGGTTGTCGAGCGCGCGGTTGCAGGTGTCGGGACGGAACCTGTGGAGCAGCTTCCCGTACACGGGCCTCGACCCCGAGATCAGCAACTTCGGCAGCCAGAACATTGGTCGCGGGCAGGACGTGACGCCGTACCCGCCGGCAAAAAGCGTCTTCTTCTCCCTCGACTTGGGCTTCTGACAATGATCAATACATGGACTCGCACTGCCGCCGGCTTGGCGTCCGGCGGCACGAGGCGGCTGAGCGCCGGCGTCGCGGTCGGTCTCGCGGGGGCATTCGTTATGGCCCTCGCCGCCTGTAAGGACTCGACGGTCCCGAACTTTCGATCGCCACAGATCAACCCGTCGACGCCGTCGGGCATTCAATACCTGTCGGCCGGCGTGGTAGCCAGCACGCGTGCCGATATCGGCCAGGACATCCTGACGCTGTCCGCGTTCTCCCGCGAGGTCGGCGTCTTCACGACCACGGACTCGCGCTTCATTACTGAATGGATGGGCGACGGGAACATCATCCCCAACGCCGACTTCTATGGCGGTGGCGGATGGTCCAACGAGTTCAGGGACGCCAAGGACGCCCAATTCATTATCCGGGAGCTCCCCATCGTGTCGCCCGCATACTCGGCGAGTGACGTGTCGTTGATTACGGGTATCATGAAGACGTTGGAAGCGTACAACATGCTGTTGGTGGCCGAAACGCGCGACACCAACGGCGTGCCGATCTTCGGATTCGACACGGCAGCCAGCTCACCGGCCCCGATCCTCTGCATCAAGGACGTTTGGAAAGGCATTGCGGCCATGCTGGATACGGCCGAAGCCGATCTCGACGCCGGCAAGCCGGGCGCACTCCCAATTGCGCTCCCGGCCGGGTACGCCGCGGTGAGCGCGGCGGGCCCAAGCGGCACCGTCGGCACGTTTGCGGGATTCAACCGCGCGCTGGCGGCGTATGCCAAGCTCCAATACGCGTATGGCGTCACCCGCTCGCCGGGCGGCACACCAGCCACAGCGACGACACCAGGATCGCCGCTCGCATCAGCGCTCACGGCGGCGGATTCGGCGATCCACGCCACCTTCCTGTACGCCCCGGCGGCGCTCACACCGCCCACCGCAGGGAATTTCACAGACCCGCTCGCGGTGTATCACAGTTTCAGTTCCACGTCAGGCGATGTCGACAACCCGGTCACCTTCGCGGTGGGGCAGACCACGACCGTGTTCGTGCTCGATACGGTGGCGGACGAAATCGCTGCCGGCGGCGACAAACGAGCCCTCAAGCTCATTGTCAACTCGGCCGCCCCGAACTCGGAGGCCGGGCCTATCGCCAACGCCCTCGCGTCGAAAGCTATGACTCTCGGAGCCTACCAGTCGGCATCGAGCCCGGTCCCCATCATTCGCAACGAGGAGCTGGTGCTCATCGAAGCGCAGATTCAGTTGGGCCTCGGCAACCTCGCCGGCGCGGTCGCGTCGATCAACGCCGTTCGGACAAACGTCGGAGGTGTGGCCGTGTACGCGGGTCCGATGACCTACGTCGCGGTACGCGACCAGCTTCTCCACGAGCTGCGGGCGTCGAACATCGGGGAGCCGGGCGGGGAACGCATCATGGCCACACGCAATTACGGACTCCAGAAGGCGTTGACAACGACGTGGGATCCCATACCTAGCGATACCACCGATACCCACGCCACAGTGTTGCCCATTCCGATCCAAGAGTCCGGTCCCCGGAACGGCAACATTGCGACGTCCTGCCCCTAACCCTGCGGATGAAACCAACGCCGCTGCACGAGTGATACGGCCCCCGGCAGTCTGCCGGGGGCCGTGTCACATCGGGATCGACCCCACCGACATCAGTCCGGAATAGCACCCGGCAGCACGTAGGTGAGCGGATCGACGACTTTGCCGTTCACGTGCACCTCGTAGTGCAGGTGCGGTCCGGTGGAGAGCCCACTGTTGCCGACCGCCGCAATGGGTTCGCCGCGGATCACGCGCTGCCCCTCCTGCACGACGACCCGCGAGAGGTGCGCGTACTTCGTCTCGATGCCGTTGCCGTGCTCGATCTCCAGCACCAGCCCATACCCCGTCTGGTGCGAGATCCGCATCACGCGGCCCGCGGCCGGGGCCACGACCGGCGTGCCATACGGTGCCGCCAGATCGATCCCCTCGTGCGGCCGCGCCAGGTGGAGGATGGGGTGGAACCGCGCCCGCGAGAATTCGCTCGACAGCCATCCCGTGGTCGGCATGATCGACGGCGTGGCCGACATCCGCTCGCTGTTCCGCGACAAGGTGGTCGAGACGGTGGCGAAGCTGGCCGAGAGGGTGTTGGCGCGTTCGATCAGCCGATCGATGTCCAGCGGGAGCTGCGCGGTGGGCGTGACCGCCGAATCGGGACTGGGGAGCCCGGCCAGGAGTCGGATCTGCTCCTCGCGCTTGTCGATCGTGACGATCGTGTCGCGGAGCTCCGCCATGTGGGTCCGGAGATCCGCGAGTTGACGGTCGGCGGGAGTCATGAAGGCCGTGAAGACCGGCGAACTACTGAAGCGCACCGCCGCGACCGTGAGCGCCAGCAGGCACGCGAGGAGCCCAGCCGACGCGCCCCACCCGATACGACGCAGCGTGCGCTCCGAGATATCGAGCGTCCGCGTGGCATCGCTGCCATGGGGCACCACCACTACCGTCCAACTCCGACCAGCCATTCACACGCTCCCACTCGATGTCTCTACTAGACGACCCAGCGGGATCGACCATCACCACGAGCTGCGCCCCGCACGAGGGGCTGCGACCGGCGCCACGCCCCGCGGTGCAACGATGCGGATGTCCGCCGGCTGCGACCGTCGCCGGCGGGTCCCGGCCTCGCAGGATGTGATGGTTGCGGCTAGGGCAGTGACGGGGGGAGGCGATCCCGATCTTTAGGAAAGAGCGGCCCCCCACGTATCACATGCCAGCCGGTGGGATCCAGCGCCGCCAACGAGGCACCGAATCGCTGAGCGTGGACGGAGCCCGGCGCGCCCAACTGCCGCCACAGCTCCTCGGCCCGCTCCGGGAGCACCGGAGCGAGGTGCGCGGCCTGACGGATCAACTGTCGGACGAGTGTTGCGAGCACGGATTCCAGCGCGGCCCGTTGGGCGGGGTCCTTCGCCAGCTTCCACGGCGCCTGCCGGTCTACGTACGCGTTGCCGCGGGCCACGGTCAGCCACACGCTGCGGAGCGCGTCCTGCAAGAGAAAGCCTCGCGACCCGTCCATGGCCTCTCGATACTGGACGTAGTCGGCCGCATCTGCCTCATCGATCTCGTTCGGCGCGCCAGCCGGTACGACGCCCCCGCAGTACCGCTCCACCATCGCGATCGCGCGGCTCGCCAGATTGCCGAACGCGTTCGCGAGATCCGCCGTATACCGCTCGTCGAATCGCTCCCAGGAAAATGAACCGTCACCATCGAAGGGCACTTCGCGCAGCATGAAATACCGGAATGCGTCGGCTCCGTAGCGCTCGACCGCCTCCGCGAGCGCGACGCGCACGCCAGCCGACTTACTGAATCGCTCGCCACCGGCCAGACTCACGAACCCGTGCGCCCACACGCCACCCGGAAGCGGGAGCCCAGCCGCTTTCAGCATCGCGGGCCAGATCACGCAGTGGAAGCGCGTGATGTCTTTGCCGACGATGTGCAATCGCGCGGGCCATCGGGCCACGTACGATGGGTCGGGATAGCCGGTGGCCGTGAGATAGTTGGGCAATGCATCGAACCATACGTACGTGGTCTGTGCCTCGCCATCCCGCGTCGCGCGGGGGAAGGGAATACCCCAGGAGAGTCGCGCGCGACTGGCCGACACGTCCTCCAACCCCTGGTCGAGCAACGCGAGGATCTCGTTTCGTCGGCTCTCGGGTCGGAGAAAGGTGGGATGGGCCGCGAAATGGGCGCGCAGGAAATCGCGGTACCGACTCAAGCGAAAAAACCAATTCCGCTCCTCCACCCACTCCAACGTGCGGGTCGGATGCAGGACGCACTGTCCATTTACGATCTCGCTGTCGGTCTTGAACGCCTCGCAGCCGACACAGTAGCGTCCCGTATACGACTTCTCGTAGAAGTCGTCCGGATTGCGTTCGAAGATCCGCTCGATCAGGGCGCGTACGCCGACCGCGTGCTCCGGTGCCGTGGTCCGGATGAATTGGTCGTAGGAGATTCCAAGCTGCTCCCACATCGCCTGAAAGCGCTCGGCCACCCGATCCACGAGTGTCTGGGGACTCACCCCCTCCGCGGCCGCGGCCTGAGCGACCTTCTGCCCGTGCTCGTCCATCCCGATGAGGAAGTGCACATCGTCGCCGCGCATCCGGTGGTACCGGGCGATCGCGTCGGCGCCAATCTTTTCGAGCGCGTGACCGAGGTGCGGGTCTCCGTTGGCGTAGTCGATCGCGGTCGTGAGATAGAACATCGCCCTCAGCTCGGCCCGGATGACGTCGGACCACCCGGGGGCGACCCGCCGCTCCCACCGTCCTCGCCCGCCCTATCATCGCCATCGCGCGAACCACCGGAGCCCGGTGGGCCGCCAGCGCCGCGACCGCGGCGGCCTCCGCGCCGCCCACGCCGCCGGTGTGGCACCTCGCCCGCGGGCGGCGGTCCCTGAGCGCCGGTGGGGCGTGCGGCCGATGCGTCCGGGACGCCCTCCGTTCGGGGCCCGGCTCCTGCTGCACCCCGGTCCGACGGACGTGCATTTCCATCCGGCCGCCGATCGTCGCCGGCTTCGGTCCGCGTGCCGGGCTCTCCCGCTTGCGGCTCTCGCGTCGCGGGGGGCTCCGCCGCAGTCGTCGTCGCCTCCCGGTCGCCTTCGATCCCCCGACCTTTGCCTTCTCGCCGTCGATCGCGGGCCTGTGGTCCCGGGCCTCTGACGTCGGACCTCGGACGAGATACCGGTGGCTGCGGCTCGGGGAGGAGATCCTCCACGTCCACGACGATTCCCATCCCGGTCTCCTCGCGCTCGTCTTCGAGCACCGCGAGGGCGCTGGCGTCGTCGTCGGATCCGAACGCGGCCGCGGATGGGTCCGCGACGTCGTCCGACAGTGTCGCATCATCCGGCGTGCTCGTGCCTGCGGTACCTCCCATGCTGCCCGGGAGGGGACTGCCGGCCGCCTCGAGTTCGCGCCGCAATTCCGCAAGCGGCACGACCCGCGTCTCGCCGTCCACCATCCGCAGCGTCACGCGCTCGTTGAAGATGTCGTTGGCCACGACCTTTTCTTCCCCACGACCGGTCACGACGGTCTTGCCTTCTTTGGGGAATCGTTTCCGGCTTTGCACGTAGAACTCGTGCTCGTACCGTAGGCAGCACATGAGCCGACCACACGCGCCGGAGATCTGCGACGGGTTGAGCGACAGGCGCTGGTCCTTGGCTACGCCGAGGTTGACCGGTCGCAGCTCAGGCAACCAGCCTGCCGAGCAGTACTGGCGACCGCACCGTCCCACGCCATCGAGCCGCTTGGCCTCGTCTCGGACGCCGATCTGCTTGAGCTCAATCCGCGCGCGGAACAGCGCGGCGAGGTCGCGCACGAGATTGCGGAAATCGACCCGCTTTTCCGCGGTGAAATAGAACGTCAACTTCTTGCGGTCCCACTGCCACTCGGCGTCCGAGAGCTTCATGACCAGGCCGTGCGCCTTGACGCGTTCCGTCGCCTTCCGCCGCGCGACCTCGTCCTGCGTTCGAAGCTCTTGGGACTGGGTAACGTCACGCGAGGAGGCCAAGCGGAGCGCTTTGCGGCTGGGCGCCGCGGTACCACAGCCGTGGGCACACCCGCTGCTCCGAACCGATGCGAGGTCTCCTACGGCGTGGACGACACCGAGATCCTCACCGCGATCCGCCTCCACCACAATCGACGCCCGGACGGGCGGCGGGCTCTCGCCCTCCCAGGCGTAGAACTCCTTCCGGTTTCCCTTGAAGGCCACCTCGATCAGGTGCATACGAAAAGATAGCGATTGGCGAATGGCGATTGGCTATTAGCGAGCGCTTGCCCGGTACGGCGCGAGGTGCCGGTGTCACCGTAGCGGCGGACCGGGTTATGTCGGTCTTACGCCAATCGCCAATCGCCAATCGCCTACTCGCTAAACTGGCCGATCCGCAGGTACTTCTCCCGTCGGCGCCGTACCAGTTTGTCGGGCTTGAGGTGTCGCAGGTCGTCCACGTTGCGGAGCAGGGATTGCTGCAGCGATTTGGCTGCGGCCTCGTGGTCGGCTTGCGCGCCGCCTGAGGGTTCCGGGACGATTTCGTCGATCACGCGGAGCTCGAGGAGATCCTGTGCGGTGATGTGCAACGCCGCCGCGGCCTTTTCTCGCATCTCGGGACTCTTGCCATCTTTCCAGAGGATGATCGCGCAGCCCTCGACGGTGATCACTGAGTAGACCGCATTCTCGAGCATCAGCACGCGGTCGCCCACGCCCAGGGCGAGCGCCCCGCCCGATCCGCCCTCGCCGATCACGGTGGCGATGATCGGCACGTCGAGCCGACTCATCTCGTACAAGTTCCGCGCAATCGCTTCGGACTGACCGCGCTCTTCGGCGCCGAGCCCGGCCCACGCCCCCTGCGTGTCGATGAAGGTCAGGACCGGGACGTGAAATTTCTCAGCTAGCTTCATTAATCGCAACGCTTTACGGTAGCCCTCCGGATGCGGCATGCCAAAGTTCCGGTGCAGGTTCTCCTTGGCATCGCGACCACGTTGGTGCCCGATGACCATCACCGTCTCGCCATCGAGCCGCGCCCACCCACCGATGATCGCCGCGTCGTCGCGGAACGCGCGGTCGCCGTGCAGCTCGATGAAGTCGGTGAGCGCGAGCCGGATGTAATCCAGGGTGAATGGGCGCTTACTGCTGCGTGCGACCTGGACCCGCTGGTAGGGCGACAGGTTCCGGTAGATCTCCGTGCGCAGCTCGGTCAGCTTCTGCTCGAGGGGGGCGATCTCGGCTGACACTGTGAGCTGTTGATCCCCCGCCATCTTTTTCAGCTCATCGATCTGCCTCTCGAGCTCGACGATGGGCCGTTCGAATTCCAACGTGTTGGCCGATGTGGCCATGGGCGGGTCCTGAGTTAGAGCGCGCGCCCAACAGGGCGGGCGATCGATCCCCGGCCGGTTTGCCGGCTAGGGTATCGTGAGGTCGTCATTCGCTTAACTGGCCCGCACAAGCCGCACCCGCTCTGGTCCGAGCAGCGCACGCAGGTCGTTGAGCGTGCCCGGTGTCGCCGAGACCGCCGCGGAGCTCGATCGGAAACGCACCAGCGGATCGGTTCCGTCACTCCAGCGCACCTCCAGCGGTGCCGACCCGGGATAGGCGTCGGCGATTGCGCGTACGTCGGCCATGACATGTGGGGTCAGCGGCAATCCAGGACCGGTCGGGGTCAAGTCGATGGCGACTACCACCCGTCCGTTTGTCCTGAGTTCCGCCAACCTGGTGACGTCCTCGACGATGAACGTTGGGTTCTCGCCTCCCTGATCGCGTTTCGAATACCCGCCCTCCAACAGAACGGGTATGTCCGGTCGGAAGCGGTCGGCCAGCTTCTCCCAGGCTTCTGGGAAGACTAGCACCTCAGAAGATCCCGAAAAATCCTCGACTGTCAACCTGGCGAACTCCGAGCCCGACCGTTTGCTGACCTGGCGCTTGATGGCGGTGACTACCACGGCCACGGTCATCGGCTCCGGCGTCCACGTTCCGAGTTGCCCCACCGTGTGGGACGCGAACAGCTCGCACTCCGTCCGGAACGGGTCGAGTGGGTGGCCGGAGGCGTAGAACCCGAGCGCCTCCTTTTCGCGGGTCAGCCGGTCGCTTTCGGAGAGCGGCGCCACGTTCGGGAGCATCGGAGCCTGCGTTTGACCGGCTGGGGTCGCTTCCGACGTCGGCGGGGCATGAACGCCGAACAGGGAACCCTGGCCTGTTGCCGCCTCGTGCTGCCGGAGACTTGCCTCGTGCAGCGCCCGGTCCAGCACAGCCTGGTACTGTGCCCGATGGCCACCCAATCCGTCGAGCGCACCGCAATTAATGAGTGCCTCGAATACCCGCTTGTTGCAGAGTCGGAGATCGACTCTACCGCAGAGGTCGAATAGCGAGCAAAAGGGGGCTGACGTCCGTGCGGTCACGATCGAGTCGATCGCGCCGCGCCCGACATTGCGGATCGCGCCCAAGCCGAATCGCATGCGGCGGTCGCCGATGACGGTGAATCGGTACCCCGATTCGTTGACGTCCGGCGGCAGCACCTCGAGGCCCAGCTCCCGCGCTTCATTGATGTATTTCACGACGCCGTCGGTATCCCCGATCTGAGAGGACAGTAGGGCAGCCATGAAGTCGGCCGGATGATGGGCCTTGAGCCACGCGGTCTGATACGACAGGATCGAGTAGGCCACGCTGTGGCCCTTTGGAAAACCGTATCGACCGAAGGTCTCGATTTGGGCGGCGATTTCGCTGATGACGATTCTCGCGAAACCGCGCGCGATGGCCTTCTCGACGAACTTCCCGAGCTCGAGCCGGATGAGTTCTGCGTCCTTCTTGCCGACCGCCTTGCGGAGCACATCGGCTTCGGCGAGGGACACGCCGGCCAGCACCTGCGCAATGCGCATCACCTGCTCTTGATAGGTGATGACGCCGTAGGTGTTGGCCAGGATCGGCTCCAGCTCCGGCAACGCATACGTCACCGGCTCCTCGCCCCGTTTGCGCCGGATGTACACCTTGTGCATCCCGGTATCGAGCGGGCCGGGACGCATCAGCGCGTTCGACGCCACGAGGTCGTCGAAGCGGTCGCACCGCATGCTGCGCAGTACGTCCGTGGCCAGCGCGGACTCGAACTGGAAGACACCGGAGGTGCGACCCGCCCGCAGCATCCGGTACGTCTCCTCATCATCCAATGGCAGCGCGTCGAGGTCGATGGTCTGGCCGGTACGTGCGGCGATCGACGCGACCGCGTCGCTCAGCACGGTGAGCGTCGTCAGGCCCAGGAAGTCGATCTTCAACATCCCGGCCTTCTCGAGTGCATTCATGTCGTACTGCGTGACGACGACCGTCTCCTCGTCACCCGCCCGATCGCCGATCCGCTCGACGCCCACCGGTACCGCGCCGACCGCGGCCGCCGCACCGGCTGTGCCCGGGGTCCTTCCCGGACCAGACCCGGAGCCCTTGGTCGTGGTGGTGAAGACGGGGACGTATTCGTCGAGCGGGCCGGGCGCGATCACGATCCCGGCCGCGTGCACCCCCGAATGCCGAGAGAGCCCCTCGAGCGCGATCGCGTAGTCGAGGAGCTGCCGGTAGCGGGGGTCGCCATCGTAGCGTCGCCGGACTTCGGAGATCTGCTGCCGGGCCTCGTTGATCGTGAGCGAGTAGTTCGGTTGATTCGGGATGAGCTTGGCCAGGGCGTCGGTCTCGGCCGGGGTGAAGCCAAGCGTCCGACCGACATCCTTGATCGCGGCGCGCGACTTGAGCGTGCCGAAGGTCACGATCTGACCAACCGAATCGCGGCCGTATTTCTGCCGCACGTACTCGATCACCTCGCCCCGCCGCTCGAAACAGAAGTCGACATCGATGTCGGGCATCGAGACGCGTTCCGGATTCAAGAATCGCTCGAACAGGAGATCGAATCGGAGGGGACAGACGTTGGTGATGCGGAGGGAGTACGCGACCAGCGACCCGGCCGATGAGCCCCGTCCCGGCCCGACGGGTATCCCGCGGTCACGCGCCGCCTTGATGAAATCGGCGACGATCAGGAAGTAGCCGGCGTAGCCGGTCTTGGTGATCACCCCGAGCTCGTAGTCGAGGCGCTCACGGACGTTGTCGGGCAGCGGGTCGCCGTAGCGTGCACGCGCGCCTTCCTCGGCGAGGCGCACGAGGAGCTCGTTCTCGGTCGCGACCCCTGGCGGCAACGGGAACGAGGGAACCCGGTACGTCTTCGAGAACTCCACTGCGACGCGGTCCGCGACGCGGAGTGTATTCTCGAGGACCTCCGGATGATCCGGGAACCGGGCGGCCATTTCTGGCGCGCTCTTGAAGTACAACCCGCGGTCGTAGCGCATCCGGTCGGCATCCGACCGGTCCTTCCCGAGTCCGATGCACAGCAGCACATCGTGCGCGTCATGGTCCTGCTGCCGGAGGAAATGCGCGTCATTGGTCGCGACCACCGGGAGCCCGAGATCAGCGGCCAGCTGGAACACCTGCGTATTGAGGTCGCGCTGTCCCTCCGCGTCGTGTGCCTGCACCTCCAAGTAGTAGCGGTCGGGGAACGCGTTCGCGTACCAGCTCGCGGCCTCTTTCGCCGCCGCGTAGTCGTTGGCGCGCAGGTGGGTGGCTACCTCGCCGGCCATGCATGCGGACGACACGATCAACCCCGCGCCGTACTTGGCGAGGAGCTCGCGATCCACGCGGGGTTTGGTGTAGAACCCCTCCATGTAGGCGAGCGAGGATAATTTGACCAGGTTCTGGTAGCCGGTCGCGTCCGCGGCCAGGAGGATCAGATGGAAGTAGGGCTTGAGGCCAGGACCGGGTCGTTGACGGAGGCGCCGGTCGCCCGGGGCCACGTAGGCCTCCATCCCTATGATCGGCTTGATCTTGGCTTTCTTCGCCTTCTCCTGAAATTCCCAGGCGGCGTGCATGTTCCCGTGGTCCGTGATCGCCAGCGCCGGCTGCTCCAGCTCCAGTGCGCGCCCGATCAGGTCGTCGATCCGGTTTGCCCCGTCGAGCAGCGAATACTCGGAGTGGCAATGCAGGTGAACGAAGCCCATGGACGGTGCAAGTTAGCCGTCCATGCAGAGGCGGGGGAGGCCAGTGATGGGTCGTAGGGCATTGGTGGCCTGTACGGTTGCCGCCGCGGTCATTGTCGGCGGGTTGGCGACGACGACGGGCCGCTACCTCGTGCGCGCGGCCTGGGAAGAAGGGCGGATCCTGGCCCGTCGGCGCGCGATCGTGGATGTCATCGCGGACCGCCGGTCGGCGCCCGCGCTCCGAGATCAGCTCAGGCTCGTGCTCGATGCGAGGCGGTTCGCCGCCGACTCGCTCGGTCTCCGTGCCGGCCGCAGCTTCACGACGTTTGCCGCGGTCGATCACGACACGCTGGTACTCGTCCTCTCGGGTGCCTACCGCGACCGACTCCGACCGGTCACGTGGTGGTTTCCGATCGTGGGCAGCGTACCGTACAAGGGGTATTTCAAGTTCCCCGACGCGGTGCGTGCCGCCGAGGCCCTCGAGCAGCGAGGGTTCGACGCGTATGTGCGGCCGTCGCCCGCGTTCAGTACCCTCGGATGGTTCGACGACCCGCTCGTGTCGGCGACCCTGCAGACGGATTCCCTCGAGCTCGCCAACACGGTGATCCACGAGCTGACGCACAACACGTTCTACGCGTCCGGCCGTGCGGACTTCAACGAGTCGTTCGCGAATTTTGTCGGCACACGGGGTTCCGCCGCGTTCTTTCGCTCGCGGGGTGATACGACGGGCGCACGCGAGATCGAGCAGCGGTGGTCCGACGAGAAGACCATGGGCGCGTTCTGGGGCTGGGTGTACACGGCACTCGATTCTGCCTTCCGCGCCCATCCCGCCGACACGGACCCCGACCGTCAGGCTCGGCTCGCCGCCCGCGACAGTCTCTACGCCCTCGCTCGCGACTCGCTGCGCACCGCGGTGGCGATGCGCGTCCGGACGATTCCGGCCGAGGCGCTGGCCCGCGCCCGTCTCGACAATGCCGTGCTCCTCGCCCGCCGCGTGTACCGCACGCACCTCGACGACTTCGACGCCGTCTACGCCCGCTGCGGCGGCAAACTCCGCCGCGCGGTCGTCCAGGTCATCGACATCGCGCGCGGAAACGAGCGAGATCCGTTCGCCGGGCTCAGGACATGGGTCCAGGATACCCGCAACGAGTGCCCGGCCACGACCTGATCGACAGCATGCAATTGCAAGAGACAACGGCCACTCGGCGGGCGCGACGTCGGTATGTGCGAGTCTCGTCAGCGGAACATGCCCAGCGGTGGTTTTCGCGTGCGCGACCTTCTCTCCGAGTGCTGCCATTGCGATACTTCGTCAATGAGCTAAACGGCTATATAGTCGTGAATCACGCAGCCGACGACGCGAGGCGATCACCATGCAGCGCAGATCATTTCTCCAATTTGGCGTTCTGTCCATGTTCGTGAGCCGCGGTCGAATCTGGCGCGCCTCCGGCCACGGGCCATCGGCCATCGGTGGCGATCCGGATGTCGGTCGCCGCAATCTCTGGTACGCTGGTGCCAACGAGACGCCTCTCGCGCTCGTGCGAGCCGCGATCCTCGCCGCCAACGGCCACAACGCCCAGCCCTGGCTGTTCAAAGTGTCGGATTCGCGCATCGAGCTCTATGCCGATAGCGGGCGCACGATGGGACCGATCGATCCGTACCTTCGCGATATGCATCTCAGCCTCGGTTGCGCGCTGGAGAATCTCGTGGTCGCCGCGGCGCCGAACGGGTATGCCACGAGCGTCACGCTCACTCCAGGTACCCTCGAGCTCGTGTCGAACGCTGCGGCGCCGCCACAGCGAGTCGCGGTGGTCGAGTTGGCCCCGACCACGCGCTCGACCAGCGAGCTCTATCAGGCGATACCCGATCGGCATACCAATCGGGCGCTGTATGATCCCGCCAGACCGCTGCCACCGGAGTTCATCCACGCGCTGCACGATCTGTCGCGGGACGACGACGTCCGCATCGTGCTCGTGACCGGGGATCACGATCGCCAGCGCGTCGTGGACGCGACCATGGCGAGTGCGCCGATCTTCCGCGATTCGGCGGTGGCCCGCGGCAACAACCGATGGGCGCGCGCGAGCGAAGACGAAATGGACAAGGCGAAAGATGGGTTTCTCGCGCTACCCGATCCCACGACGAAAGGGGTCCCGCACGCCACGATCATGCTGAGCGCGCCGCTCTTCGGGCTGATCGTCGTGCGCGACCGGTACGAGCGCGCGCAGGCACTGCGCGCCGGACGGCTCTGGCAACGCGCGCACCTGCTGGCGACGGCCCGCGGCATCGCCGCGCGCCCGGACAACGCCGGGATCGAGCTGATCGACTACCAACGGCGGTTGAAGCTGCAACCGGATGCGGCGGCCCATCTCGCCGAGCTCGCGGGCGATCCGATGTGGCAACCCACCATGGTCTTCTATATGGGCTATGCCTCAGCAGCCGCCATCCCCAGCCCACGGCGCCCCATCTCTGATGTCCTGCTCTCCGCCGATCGGGCGGGTTCACCGGGGCCAGGAGTCAGATCGAGCTAGACACGACCGCCTATGACAGGGCCTATGGCGGGGCCTATGGCAGGGCTCGCGGAATTGTCTTGATCATGCGCACGATCGGCAGCGTCGCCCCGTTTTGCAGAGGCACGTTGAAGCGCTCGCTGGCCTTGTAGCCGCGCGCCGCGTAGAGCGGGACGCCGGTCAGCGTCGCGCCCATCTCGAAGCGCGTAAAGCCGGCGGCGGTCGCGGCAGCCTCGCACGCGGAGAGGATCGCACTCCCGACACCGCGGCGCGCCCAATCGGGGCGGACGAAGAACGCACGGATCTTGGCGGCGTCCCGTGCGGGGTCGAGGAGCGCGTCTGCGCGCCCAGTCCAGTGGTCTCCGCCAAACAGCGTTGCGCGCCTGCTCCAACCGCCACAGCCGACGATGATCGGGGTGGGCTCCCCCGCGATTTCCGCGACGAAATACGTCCCGTCGGAAATGAGTTGCGTATCGACGCCGAACACCGTCGCCAGGGCCCCTTCGATTTCCACCGCGGTGTAGTCGCGGGTCTGGAGGCCGCGGACCGAGGCGACGATCAGCGATTGGAGGGCCGGGATGTCGGCGGGTGTAGCGAGACGGATGGTGATTGGCACGGGTGCCAGAATTTATCGTGGAGCCGTTCGTAGAGCGGGCACTTCATTTCGATACCCGGGCGCTGCCAGGAGCGAGCATCATGATGAAGTCCGCCAAGCGTTTCGCCTCGCTCGACGTAAGATCCTCAGGGACGTTGAGGAACGTGACCACCCCGCCCGGGCGCAGGGGGAATGCCGTCTGGTAGCTTCCCGGGGCTGACGGCGGCGTCCTGGCCGACTCGGTGAGGTCTTCGCCTGAGTGCTCGATCTCCTGGCCTTGCCGTCTCGTACGCATTGCAGCAGTCGAGCGAGTCTTGGGGCGAAAGTTTCCAGGATCGTCGCGCCACGTCACGAACTGCGCCACAGCTCGGCGGACGCGACTCCCGTATGTTTTGAGCGATCCGGGTGTAAAGTCCCGCGCGCGCTTGTTCTCGAACCGGCGGGTCACCGCATCGAGATCGAGCTTCCGGACATCTGCCCGTTCCTGGTCAGTCAGTATCGCAAATACCGTCCGGGACGCGACTTGCAGCGCGGTGGCGGTGGCCGCGGGCATGAGTCCTTTCTCAGCGGCGTGGTCCAGGAACGCGAGTAGTTCGTCAGTCGAATAGTTGACTGTCATAGGTGTCAAGTTGACGTTATATTGACCCTGTGAGGATAATATAACGTCATGTCGCCAGACACAACCCCTGCCTATCCGCGCCTGCTCGAGCGGCAGCTGCGCCGAGATCTCGAACTCTACCCGGTTGTATCGGTGATGGGGGCTCGCCAGGTGGGGAAAACCACGCTCGCCCGCAAGATCGGGAGGGAGCGTGGATTTGCGTATCTCACGCTGGATGATCGGGAGATCCGGCGGCAGGCCATGGAAGACCCAGAGGGTCTACTCGAATCCGTGGCGGCGACGGGTGCGGTGATCGACGAGATCCAGCGGGCGCCCGAGGTGCTGCTGGCGATGAAGCGCGTCGTCGATCAGGAGCAGCGGCCGGGGCGTTTTCTCGTGACCGGATCGAATCAGCCGAGGGTCCGGGTAAGCGTCGCGGATTCATTGCAGGGTCGCGTCGCCTACCGCACTCTTCGGCCGCTCACGATGAGCGAGCAGCGGTATGACGAGGCCGAGCCCATCTGGACGTCATTTTTTGCGCTCGAGTCGCCGGAATTGATTTCGAACTTGGGGGAGGCCGCGGAGTTGAACCGCGGGTTGACGTGGCAAGACGCGGTCGCGACGGGTGGCATGCCTCGGGCGCTTGCGGCTCCTCCGGGTGAGCGAGCGCGGATTCTCGATGACTACACGCGCACATTCGCCAATCGCGACATTCGCGAGGTGCTGGGCATCGAGTCGAGCGAGCGGTTCGAGACGTTCTTTCGACTCGTGGCTGCACGGACCGCGTTCGTGCTGAACGTGTCCCGCATGTCGCGGGAGCTAGGAATGCCCATCCACACAGTCCGTCGGTGGATCGATGCCATCGAGCGCAGCTATATGACGATCACAGTCCAGCCTTATTCTCGGAATGCGGCGACTCGGCTGGTGCAGTCGCCGAAGCTGTTCCTGGTTGATTCCGGCCTTGCGCTGGCCGCGGCGCGGGAGCCCGTGGCGACCGGATTTCACATGGAGACCTTGGTGGCGAACGCGCTCCATGTCTGGCAGGACCGGGGCACCGGACGCGCGGTGTATCACTGGCGGCTTGGCAGCGGACCGGAAGTGGACTTCGTGTTAGAGCACGCGCAATCCGTGGTGCCAGTGGAATTGAAAGTCACGGACAGAGTCGATCGACGCGACGCGCGGCACCTCGAGTACTTTCTTGCCGCGTACACCGAGGCAGCGTGCGGCATCTTGCTGAGCAGTGACCCCAATATCCGGTTCGTCGCCGATCGGGTGATCGCCGTTCCGTGGTGGGCAGTCCTTTGACTCGGTAGCTGCGTCGGCATTCAGAACGGGGGCGCTATGTCTCCGCCGCGGCTCTAGGTGTACCCGCGCGGTATAGCCAAAATCGGCGTCGTAATATTCTCGCAGAGTTGCCATTGAGTGACCACCTTAACGATGATGGCGATGGCGGAAGGGACGGACCCGTCAACGGATTTGCGGGTGTGCACGGCAGGAAGACCTACGGCGCCGCACCGAAGCGTTCTCGCATCATCGCCCGTAGGTCGATCGGGACGATGGGCGGGGCTGGCGGGTAGAGGATCGGCTGCTGGTCGGGGGTACCGACTACCACGCGCTCCATCTTGTCGCGGACTCCGCGGTCCAGAAATCTCGAGAGCTGGTCCATGCTGTAGTCCGCGCCGCGGCGGTTGCCGTAGACCTGCAGCGGGTAGCTCACGGCGAGATGGTGGCGGGCGCGCGTGAGGGCCACGTACATCAGGCGCCGCTCTTCCTCCAACCCCGCGTCGTCGTTGAGCGCACGAGACGTCGGGAACCAGCCGTCTACTGCCCAGATCAGAAAGACCGCGTCCCACTCCTTGCCCTTGGCGGAGTGCGCGGTGCTCAGGACTAGGACGTCCTCGTCTTCGTGGTCGCCCACTGCGAGGTCGTGGGTGTTGGACGGCGGTTCGAGCGCGAGCGCGGAGAGAAACGCCGACCGGCTCGGGTATCCACCCGCGATCGTCTCCAACTGGTCGAGGTCCGCGAGGCGCGGCTCGGCCTGGTCGTACCGCTCGCGCAGGATGTCGTCGTACAACTTCCGGACGCGCGCAATGTCGGCGCTCACGGTCTGCGTCGTCTCGCCCGAACGCAGCGTGTCCAACAGTACGATGAGCGACTCGTGCGCCGCACGGGCCCGAGCAGGTGCACGGTATCGCGCGAAGGCGGCTGATTCCCACGCGGCGTGTGCCATCGCGGCGATCGCGGCGCGCGCTGTCAGGTCGCCGATGCCCGGCAGGAGCAGCAGGATTCGGTACCAACTCACCTCGTCGCGAGGATTCTCGAGCACCCGCAGAAACGCCAGCACGTCCTTGACGTGCGCGGCCTCCAGGAACCGCAGACCGCCCCACTTCTCGAAGGGGATCTTCCGGTTCGTGAGCTCGATCTCGATCGCCGCCGACATGTAGCCCGCGCGGAAGAGCACCGCCATCTCCCGGAGCGGCGTCCCACTCTCGTAGAGCTCCAGGATCCGGTCCACGACGAATCGCGTTTGCTCTTCCTCATCACGCGCGGTCACGAGCCACGGACGCTCACCGCCCGTGCGAGTCGTGAACAGGACTTTGGTGAAGCGCTCTTTCGCCCGCGAGATCAGCGTGTTGGTGGTGTCGAGGATCGGCTGCGTCGAACGGTAGTTCTGTTCCAGCGTGACGATACTCGCGCCCTCGAACTGCTGCGGGAAATCGAGGATGTTGCGGAAGCTCGCCCCGCGAAACGAGTAGACGCTCTGCGCGTCGTCGCCGACGACGGTGACGTTGCAGTGGTTGCGGCAGAGACCGCGCAGCACCCGCGCCTGCAGGATGTTGGTGTCCTGGTACTCGTCCACCAGGATGTGGTCGTAAAGGGATGCGATCCGGTTCGCGACTTCCGGCGACTGCTCCAGCATCCCGGCCCAGAACAGCAGCAGGTCGTCGTAGTCCACCAGATTGCGCGTGCCCTTCCGCGCGGTGTAGTCCGCGAAGATTCGCGTGAAATCCGGCAGAAACCCCGCGAACTGCGGGTACTCCTCGGCGAGAATCGCCCCCACCGGGATCTCGGTGTTCACGTGGCGAGAGTAGACACGGTGGAGCGTCTCCTTCTTGGGGAATCGCTTGGTCTTGTCACCGTAGCCCAACTGCACGCGGGCCATGTGCATGAGATCCTGCGAGTCCTCCTGGTCCATGATCGTGAAATCGTTCGCCACGCCGGCCGCGGCACCGTAGCGGCGGAGCAGACGATGAGCCGTCGCGTGGAACGTGCCGCCCTGTACCTTGTGACATGCGGCGCCCACCAGCCGCTCGACGCGTCCCAGCATCTCCTGCGCGGCACGCCGTGTGAACGTCAGGAGGAGGATCCGCTCGGGCTTGACCCCGCGCTCGATCAGATGCGCGACGCGATGCACGAGGGTCCGCGTCTTGCCCGTCCCTGCGCCCGCGATGATCAACAGCGGGCCGTCACCGTGCGTCGCCGCCGCGAGTTGCGCAGGGTTGAGATCGGACATGCGGGAAGTATAGCGCCGGACTCCGGCGGGAGATGATGCGAGAGGGAAGCGGGCCGCGATACAAGCGGGCGGCGACGGCGATCGTGTGCTCCGGCCGCCGGTCTCCGCGGGACCGCTACGCAGCGGCTACTTAACGGCTAACCGCTGCTCGACGGGAGTCAAACCGAATCGATGCGCGAGGGCGCTAACCACCGCATCGCGGACCACGCCCGCGTCGGGCGCGGCGCCAAGCTCGCGGGCCACCGACGTCATTTCGACACCGGAGATCCCGCACGGGACCATGAGATCGAAGTACGACAGATCGGTCGTCACGTTCAGCGCAAACCCATGCCACGTAACCCAATCCCGCGCGTGCACACCGATCGATGCGATTTTGCGCATCGGCGGCGCGGCGACGGCGGGATCACATTTTGTCTCTATCCACACTCCCGTGAGCCCGGGTCGTGTGCGCGCGGTAATGCCGAGTGTCTGGAGAGCATCAATCAGCGAGCCTTCCAACTGGCGCAGGTACCAGTGGAGATCTTTCCGGTGCCGCTTGAGGTCGATGACCGGGTAACCCACGAGCTGGCCCGGGCCGTGGAAGGTGACGTCGCCGCCACGCTCCACCTCGAATACCTCGACGCCGCGGGCGGCCAAAAGGGCGGGCGACGCGGTGAGGTGCCCGGCCTTGGACGACCGGCCCAGGGTCACGACCGGCGGGTGCTCGACCAGCAACAGTACGTCTTCGGTCACGACGCCCGCGATGCGATCGCGGGCGACGTTCCGCTGGATCTCCAGCGCCTCGGCGTAGGGGACGCGGCCGAGGTCGGAGATCAATAACTCAGAAACTGATCACGCGGCCCATCGAATCCAGGGCCGCCTCCGCAATCGCTTCCGACATCGTCGGGTGGGCGTGGATCGCCAACTCGATTTCTTCCACCGTGAACTCGTTCTCGCGCGCGACGGCTAACTCGTGGATCATCTCCGTCGCGTGCGCGCCGATGAGGTGGGCGCCGAGGATCTCACCATACTTGGCATCGCGAATGATCTTCACGAAGCCGTCAGTCTCCCCCGAGGTGCGGGCGCGGCCGTTCGCGGAGAAGGGGAATTTGCCGACCTTGTAATCGAGCTTCTTCTCCTTGCACGCCGCTTCCGTCAGCCCGATCGACGCTACCTCGGGGTGGCAGTACGTCGCGTTGGGGATGTTGCCGTAATTCACGAGATGCGGGTGTTTGCCCGCGATGAACTCGGCGGCGACAATCCCCTCGCGCTCGCCCTTGTGCGCCAGCATCGGCGGGCCCGCGACGTCGCCGATCGCGTAGATCCCCTTTACTGATGTCTCCATCCGCTCGTTGATCTGGATGAAACCCTGCGCGGTCTTCTTCACGCCAAGCGCCTCGAGCCCCATGCCATCGATGTTGGGTTGGCGCCCGGTGGCGACGAGGACTTTGTCCACGGTGATCGGACGCGTCGTGCCGCCTGCGTCGATCGTGAGCGAGACGCTGTCGGTGCCGACCTTGACGTCCTTGACGGACGCGCCCGTCACGACATCGATCTTGCGCTTCTTGAACGCGCGCGCGAGCTCCGCCGACACTTCGGCATCCTCGAGCGGCAAGATCACCGACGCGATGTCGATGAGCGTGACTTCGGTCCCGAATGCGTTGAACACGTCGGCGAACTCGCAGCCGACGGCACCAGCGCCCACGATGAGCATCGTCTTGGGTGCACGCTCGAGGATCAGCACCTCGTCGGACGAAAGCACGTTCTTCTTGTCGAGCGCGAGCCCAGCCTGCGGCAACCCACGCACGCGCGAGCCGCTGGAGATGACGACGGCTTTTTTTGCCTGGTGCGACTCGCTCTTGCCCTCGGCGGTCTTGACCGAGACCGTGGTGGGGTTGACGACGGTGCCTTCGCCCTTGATCCAGGTGATCTTGTTCTTCTTGAAGAGGAACTCGACTCCCTTGGAGTTCTGCAGACTCACCGCGCGCGACCGTTTCATCGCCGGGGAGAAATCGAACTGGAGCGGGCCAGTCGTGATGCCGTGATCGCCCGCGTGGCGCACCTTGTTGGCCAGCGATGCGCTCTCGAGCAGGGCCTTGGCGGGGATGCATCCCCAGAGGACGCAGGTGCCGCCGAGTCCTTCGCGCTCGACCACGCCGACCGTCATGCCAAGCTGCGCCGCGCGGATCGCGCCCACGTATCCGGCGGGTCCGCCGCCGATGAAGATCACATCATATGAAGCCATGGATTCCTTGCCAGAGTCGAAGGCGGGTGGTGCGTTCAATACACCAGCATAAGGGGATTCTCGACGAGACGCCGGAGCGTCTGCAGGAACCGCGCGCCGGTGGCGCCGTCGATGACCCGGTGATCGCAGCTCATTGTCACCCGCATCCGTCGCCGGACGACGACCGCGCCGTCCACAACCACCGGACGGGGCTCGACCGCACCAGCGGCCAGGATCCCGGCTTCGGGCGGGTTGATGATCGCGGTGAACTGCTCGATGCCGAACATGCCGAGGTTCGAGACGGAGAACGTGGAGCCGGTGTACTCGTTCGGGGCGAGCTTGCGGGCGCGGGCGCGGGCCGCCAGTGCGCGTGACTCCTCGGCGATCTGCCGGAGGCTCTTGGCTTCCGCGCCGAAGAGGACGGGCGTGATCAACCCATCGTCGATGGCCACCGCGATTCCGATGTGGACGCGGTTGAAGTAGCGGATGCGGTCGCCCAGCCAGTGCGCGTTGACCTCGGGGTGCTGCGCGAGCGCCGTGGCCACGGCCTTGAGGAGGATGTCGTTGAACGACACCTTGAACTCCTCGCCTTCCGCGGCCATCGCCGTCCGCATCTCGGCCATTCGCTCGACGTCGTAGTCGGCCGTGAGGTAGAACGTCGGCACCGGCCCGATGGATTCGGCGAGCCGTTTCGCGATCGTCTTCCGGATCTGCGTGAGCGAGACGTCGTGGAAGTCGCCCTCGGCGGGTACGACGCGCGGGCGTTCCACGGCAGGAGCCGGCTGGCGGGCCGCCGCGGGCGGCGCCGCGACCGCGCTCTCGACATCGCGCTTGATGATGCGGCCATTCGGACCGCTCCCCGCGATCGCCGCCAGCTCGAGACCGCGCTCCGATGCGACGCGTCGCGCGAGCGGCGAGGAGCGCACGCGGCCGCCGTTCTGGCCGGGGGCCGGCTTCGCCGGAGCAGCCGCTGGTGCGGCGGGTAGAACTGCCCCCTCAGCAGGTGCCGGCGCAGGAGCGGCTGGCGGCGGCGGTGGAGCGGATGGAGGAGCGGCCGCCGCAGGCGCGGGCGCCGATGGTGGGCTCGGTGAAGCTGGCGGCGCGGTTGCTGGTGCGCCCGACGGGACAGCGGGGGCCGCAGCGCGCGACGACGCGATCAATGCCGCGATGTCTTCGGCCGGTTCGGCGATGATGCCCACGAGCTGTCCGACCGGGGCGGTCTCGCCCTCGGCGAGCAGTCTGGCGCGGAGCACGCCATCGCCGCGCGCGACCAACTCCATCACGGCCTTGTCGGTCTCGACCTCGGCGATCACATCGCCGCTCTTCACCGGGTCGCCTTCGGCCTTGTGCCACGAGACGAGCCGACCCTCCTCCATCGTCGGGGAGAGCGCCTCCATGTAGACCTTGGTCGCCATCCGGTGCCGCCGTTACGAGTCGAGGTACATGACGCGCTTCACCGCCGCGATGGTCTTGGCCGCATCGGGCTTG
>Ga0182024_10000505_pt1 | contig 100432 bp, 84 predicted proteins | sample P32metaG_FD_120480 | JGI IMG/M metagenome (GOLD analysis project Ga0182024, IMG submission 120480) | Permafrost microbial communities from Stordalen Mire, Sweden - P3-2 metaG (Illumina Assembly) | ecosystem: Environmental > Terrestrial > Soil > Wetlands > Permafrost | place: Sweden: Stordalen... | reverse complement strand
TCAGTTCTCAGTTCTCGGTTCTCAGTTCTCAGTTCTCAGTTCTCAGTTCTCAGTTCTCAGTTCTCAGTTCGCTTTTGAAGACATATTTCGGGGCGCATCCCGTGGGCAAGCGATCTCGGGCAAACTTTAGGGCGTGTCCGATCTCCTGTGGCAGGTCATTACTTCAGTCATCTTGGGGAAGGTGACGATTCCGGCGATCATGCTGGAGCGAGTGCTGCTACGAAATTCCCAGGGGAAAAGTCCGCATGAATATCGATGACCTGCTTCGGATTGCGACGGAACGGCGAGCCTCCGATTTGCATTTGAAGGTAGGAAACTATCCGCACCTGCGCATTGACGGCGAGCTGGTGCCACTGACCGATCAGCCGCGCATCAGCGCCGAAGATATGTTGAACATGGCGTTCAGTATGATGTCGGCGCGGCAAAAACAAAAATTCAAAGAAACCACGGAAATCGATATGGCGTACGGCGTTGCCGGCCTGGGACGATTTCGTGTGAATATTTTCCAGCAGCGCGGGAATGTGGGGCTGGTGCTGCGCGTCATTCCAACCAAGATTCGAGCGCTCGATGAACTGTTCCTGCCGAAGGTCGTGGAACAGATCTGCGACATGCCGCGCGGGCTGGTGCTGGTGACGGGAGTTACCGGTTCGGGTAAATCGACCACGCTGGCGGCGATGGTGGATCGCGTGAACTCCTCGCGCGCGGAACATATCGTTACCATCGAAGATCCGATCGAATTCCTGCATCGCGATAAAAAAGGTTACGTCAATCAGCGCGAGATTGGCGTGGATACGCCATCGTTTGGCGCAGCGCTGCGCGCATCTCTGCGTCAGGATCCGGACGTGATTCTGGTGGGCGAAATGCGTGACCTGGAAACGATTTCAACGGCGCTGCACGCGGCGGAAACCGGCCATATGGTGTTCTCGACGCTGCACACGCTGGACGCGGTCGAAACCGTTAACCGCGTGATTTCAATTTTTCCCCCGCCGGAGCAAAAGCAGATTCGCATGCAGCTTGCTGCCGTGTTGCGGGCGATCATCAGCCAGCGCCTGGTACGACGCTGCGATGCCGATGGACGCGTGCCGGCAGTGGAAGTGATGATCAATACCGCATACATTCGCGAATGCGTGCTGGTGCCGGAAAAGACGCGGTCGATTCGCGACGCGATTGCCGCGGGCACTTCGCAGTATGGCATGCAGACGTTCGATCAATCGCTATGGGATTTGTTCCAGGCTGGCCTGGTGAATTACGAAACCGCGCTGGAGAATGCTTCGAACGCGGACGACTTCAAACTGCGCATGCAGGGCATTGCTTCGACCGCAGATATTTCGCGGCAGTCGATGCAGTCGGCGGGTTTTGGGGGACGGTAAGCTGGGCTTTCGGTGAGTTGCCTTTTTGAATGGGCGCGCGCACGCGCGCCCTTTTTTGCGATGTTTTTTCGCGATGTCGGCGCCTCGCGGGTTTCACTGCTGAGTCACGGTTCCGAATTGTGCGAAGGTGACGAAGTGTCCTGCCGGATCCTTAACAATGATTTCTTTTGCCCCGTAAAAGGTGGTCCGCACCGGCATCACGACTTCGGCGCCCTTGACAGCAGCAATGGTTTCGTCCAGGTTGTCGACTTCAACGTAGAGAAATGTCGGGCCTTTGCGGATCACCTTTGAGAGCGCGCTGACATCTTTGTCAGCGCTGGCGTAGGTTTGGTACATCAGCTCGACGTTTCCTTTTTGCAGCATGGCGAAGGCCAGCCGGTTGCCGTCGGGGACTTCGGCAGTCTTCTGAAAGCCGAGCTGTTCTACCCAGAACTTCACGCACGGTTCTACCTCTTCTGCAAAAAGTACGGGAGTGATTTTCTTAACGCTCATAGTTTTCGTCCTTTCTTCTGCCTTTGGCCGCTCCGAGGGATGGTAAGCAGTGCCAGCAGGAGCGGTACGGAGGTCGCTATTCGCATATTCTTTGTCCTTACTAAACAAGCTTCTTCTTGCCCAGCCTTCCATCTTGTCCAAAGTCCGTCTCCCTGATGGGCTAAAGCCCCAAATCATTTCTACGCTTTGCGGCACGGCTGAAGCCGTGCCCTGTCACAAACCTTTGCTGCTTCGCGCCACGACTCCAGTCCGTGCCCTTTCACAAACCTTTGCCGCTTCGCGGCACGATTAAAGTCCGCGCCCTTCCCGGAAGTTCGTGCCCTTCCCAGAATCCCTTGCGCTCGCCCGCTCGGCTTTTTCGGCGAGTTCTGGAGCTTGTTCTCGCCAAAACCTTCATCTTGCCAAGCTGTGTAGTCTTAATTAGACTAGTGGCACAATATCCAACTCCGATTCCGGTGTCAAGGAGGTTTTATGGCAACTAAAAATCAGCGGCACGAACGAGGCTTGGAGGATCTGATCTCCGTCGGGCCAGCTTTCGTTCGTGACCTGGAGCTGCTCGGGGTGCGCAGCGTGGCCCAACTGAGCCATCGAAATCCGGAAAAACTTTATGAAGGCCTTTGCCGCAAGACGGGCAAAGCACAAGACATTTGCTGCCTGGACGTTTTCTGCGCGGCGGTTGCGCAGGCGCGAAATCCACACTTGCCGCTTGAGCAATGCAAGTGGTGGTATTGGAGCCGTCAGCGGAAGGCGCGCGATGCCCGCGGTTAGGAAGCGCGGGCTGACGACACCGGATCTGGTGCTGCTGAGCCTGCTGGCGGAGCGCCCCATGCACGGCTACCAGGCGAACCTGGAACTGGAGCGGCGGGAAGTCCGGGACTGGGCAGGGATTTCGCGGCCGCAGGTTTATTATTCGCTGGAAAAACTTGCGGATCGAGGATTAATCCGCACTCGCGCGAGTGACGCGCCGGCGGCCGGTCCCGAGCGTAGTGTATTTGAGACCACCGCCAAAGGACGGTCCGCACTGGCCGATGCCCTGGAGCGCGCGGACTGGGCCACACAGCGGGAACGGCCTCCGTTTCTAACCTGGATGGCATTGTCGTGGCAGGCTCGTCCGGGAGTTTTCGAGCAGCAGTTACGGCGACGACAGTCTTTTCTTGAGAAGGAGCTAGCGCGGGAGCAAGAGGTGCTGCGGTCCGTTCGCGAGGAGGTCGGCCACCGTTTCCACGAGACGGTTTGGATGGTTAGCTTGACGATCGAGCAGTTGCGCACGGAATTGCGCTGGCTGCGCAGGCTGGCTCGCGACGTTCATCATCGTGCGGCTGCACGGCATCCGCAGTATGCGGAATGATTCGTTCCCTATTGGGCGATGCGGAGCTAAATAGTTCGCATCTGGGTGGTGGTTGGACTATCGTTGGCGGGTATGGCATTCCCGCGTCCAAAAAAAAAGAACTACTCCGAGGACGAATTGTATGAGTATGCCGTGGGCGCGCTGGCGCGGCGCATGCGGACGGTTGCTGAATTGAAGCGGCTAATGCGCGCGCGGGTCGAGGAAGCCGAGTCGGAATATGGGCAGACGCTGATCGAGCTGGTGATCCGGCGGTTGAAAGATCAGGGATATCTCAACGACTCGAAGTACGCCGCATACTTTTCATCTCTTCGCCGCGATAATCAGAAGCTTGGCCGCAGACGGGTGGTTACGGAGCTGAAAATCAAAGGCGTGCACGGCGATGTGATCGATCAAGCTGTGGATGCGGCTTTCGAAGGCGTAAGCGAAGAGAAGCAAGCACGGGATTATCTGGGGAAGAAGCGAATCGCGAAACCTAAGAAGGGCGATCAGAAGGCGACAGCGCGCATTTTCCGCCAACTCGCGCGAGCGGGATTCGGCAGCAAGACCATCTTCGCGATCTTGAAAAAGTGGGATGTGGACGACGAAACTTTGAGCGTGCTCGAGAGCGAGAGCGGATGAAGATGCGCCGCTTAGTGATGAGGAGAACCAAGTGCGAATGAGTTTCGCAAAGTTGGTACTCGCGAGAAGTGCGACCCATCGCCTGGATTCTTGTTTCGCGATCAGGATGGAGAATTGACTTACGACTCCCTGACCGACCGGCACTTGGCAATATCCCCTTCCATCGTGCATACTCCGGTCAGTTCAAAAGAAACGCTCATTAGGAGAACGGTTATGACAATCTGCAAGGCAATTTTTGCCGCAGCACTGCTCGGCGCGGTATCGATCGCCCTGGCGCAGGACGTCAGTTCAGACGTAAAGAAAACCGCCAAAGATACCGGCACCGACACCAAAAAAGCTGCGACGAAAACTGGCGACGCGACCAAAACGGCCGCAGACAAGACTGGACATGCAACAAAAGTTGCAGCCAAAGATGCCGGCACCGATACCAAGAAAGCAGCAACGAAAACCGGACACGCAACCAAAACGGCCGCTGACAAGACTGGACATGCAACAAAAGTTGCCGCCAAAGATGCCGGCACTGATACCAAGAAAGCAGCAACGAAAACCGGACACGCAACTGAAACGGCCGCCGACAAAACTGGACACGCAACAAAAGTTGCCGCCAAAGATACGGCAAAGGGCACAGACAAAGCTGCCAGGAAGACAGGCAGCGGCGTGAAAAAAGGGACCGAAGCTACCGGACACGAAGTGAAGAAAGCCGGAGAGAAGACGGAAGATGCAGTGAAGTAGGTTTTGCGTTCCGGCGGCGAAGAACTCACCAGAGAGTACGTAGAGGAATTCGACTTCCCTCTGCGCGTCTCTGTGTCCTCTGAGGTTTTGTTTTGCTTCCCTGCCTTCTAATAAGCCTTCGCCGATGCGACTCTTCGCCCCCTAAATGGAATCCAGAAGCCTTGGCTCGCCGCTGCCGGATTCCCAATCCTGTTCTGCAAACCTGTTCGCAAGGTAGCGGTGAAACACCGCTGAGGCGAGGACCGGTCCCGCGTTGTTGAACGAGATTGTTGAACAAAGACCGCTCAATGTCCAGGAATGAGCGAACGCCAAAGAGCATCGTTCATTTAGAATTTAGTCTCATGCTGACTGGTTCTCAAATACGCCGAAAATTTCTGGACTTCTTTGTGCAAAAGGGACATAGGGAGGTGCATTCGTCGTCGCTCGTCCCGGCGAACGATCCTACTTTGCTGTTCACCAATGCGGGGATGAATCAGTTCAAGGACGTTTTTCTTGGGCTGGAGAAGCGCGACTATTCGCGGGCGACTTCGTCGCAGAAGTGCGTGCGGGCTGGGGGGAAGCATAACGACCTGGAGAACGTTGGTTTCACCAATCGGCATCACACGTTTTTTGAGATGCTGGGGAATTTTTCGTTCGGCGATTACTTCAAGAAAGATGCCATCGCCTACGCATGGGAGTTAATTACTTCGCCGGAGTGGTTCGGGATTGACAGGAACAAGCTGTACGCGACCGTCTTCAACGGCGAAGGTGGCATGCAGCGCGATGCCGAAGCCTACGATCTATGGGTGGCGCAGGGCGTGCCGAAAGATCGCGTCTTCGAGATGGGGCTGAAAGACAATTTCTGGCAGATGGGCGATACCGGTCCGTGCGGGCCGTGCAGCGAGATTCATTACGACATGGGCCCTGCGGCGTCGGATCAGGGCCATGCGGATTGTGCTTTTCCGTGTGACTGCGGGCGGTATGTGGAGATTTGGAATCTGGTGTTCATGCAGTTCGATCGGGATGCCAGCGGAAAGCTGACGCCCTTGCCCGAGCCATCGATTGATACGGGGATGGGGCTGGAGCGAACAGCGGCGGTGCTGCAGGGCGTGATTTCGAATTACGACACGGATTTGTTTACGCCGCTGATCGAGAGAGCGGCGGAGTTGACTTTGGGTGCAGCGGTAAAGCGCGTCGAGCTTCGCTCCTCCGGGCACAAATCTGCTGCTTCGCTGCGGGTCATTGCGGATCACTCGCGGGCAGCTGCGTTTCTGATTTCTGACGGCGTCTTGCCCGCGAACGATGGACGCGGATACGTGCTGCGGAAGATCATCCGGCGCGCTATCACCCATGGACGACTGCTGGGGCAGACGAAGCCGTTTTTGTATGAGATGGTTCTTGCTGTTCGCGATCTGATGCAGGATGCGTATCCGGAACTGAACGAGACGGCGGATAGGGTTTCCGAAGCGGTGCTCGCTGAGGAGCAGCGATTCGCACATACGATGGAAATTGGCCTTGAGAAACTCGAACAGGAACTTCGTAACTCCCGGCTGGACTTCGAAATCGCTTTTTCTGGTCGTCAGGATATCGGGGCTGGACTGTATCCACCGACTGCTAAACAGCGACACCAGATGGAAGAGCCTTTGACGGGCCCAATGCTAGCCGGCGAAAAAGCTTTCAAGCTATATGACACGTTTGGGATGCCGCTGGACTTCATGCAGGACGCGGCGCGCGATCAGGGAATCGCGTTCGACCGTGCTGGTTTCGATCGTGCGATGGAGGAGCAGAAGACGCGCGCGCGCGCTTCATGGAAAGGCGCGGCGAAGCAGACGGCGAATCCGGCTTATCAGCAGTTGCCGAAATCGGAGTTTGATGGGTATCGGCAGACGCGGTCGGACGGGTGCGAAGTGCTGGCCATCATTCATAACGGGCAGGGAGTGCGGGAATTGAAGGCTGGGGAGTCGGGCGAAGTCATGCTGGATCACACGCCATTTTATGCTGAGGCTGGTGGGCAGGTGGGGGATCGCGGATGGTTTTATTGGGATGATCACAACACCGTTGTCGCCGACGTGACGGGATGTTATTACCCGATTCAGGGTGTGCGGGCGCATCAGGTTATCGCCAAACAAGCCATTCGCGTGGGCGACAAAGTCGACGCCGTCGTGAACACCGACATTCGGCAGGCAACGATGCGGAATCATACGGCTACGCATTTGCTGCATGCTGGTTTGCGGGAAGTGCTGGGCAAGCATGTGAAGCAGGCGGGGTCGCTGGTGGCGCCGAATCATCTGCGCTTCGATTTTTCGCATTTCACGGCTGTCGAAGATGAAGAGTTGCAGGATATTGAAGACCTGATCAACAAGGAATTGCTGCGCAACCAGAAGGTGGAGACCATCGTTGATGTGCCGATTGACGTGGCGGTGAATGAGTATCACGCGATGGCGCTGTTTGGGGAGAAATATGGCGACAAGGTGCGCGTGGTGAAGATTGGCAATTTCTCGACGGAGCTTTGTGGCGGCACGCACACTGCGGCTACGGGGGAGATTGGGCTGATCAAGATTCTGAAGGAAGGCAGCGTGTCGTCGGGCGTGCGGCGGGTGGAGGCGATTACGGGTTTGGGATCGCTAACACATTTTCGCAAGGATCACGAGTTGGAAGGAGTAGTGTCGGCGTTTGTGGTTCCCACCTTTGCGCAAAAGACGCGCAAAGATGGGGCACCCTCTGTAGATGAGATTTCCACCCACGCCGAGGTATCTCCTGCTGAAGCGCTCAAGCTCGAACTCGCAAAGAAAGATGCGGAGATCAAACGGCTGACGCGCGAACTGGATCAGGCGCGGATGAAGTCGGCATCGGCATCAATCGGCACGGCTAATATCGGCGAGCGCGTGAAGGAAGTGAAAGGCGTGAAAGTGCTGGCGCATCGCGTGGACAATCTAGAGCGAGCGCAATTGCGTACGCTGGTGGATCAGTTGCGCGACAAGATTGGTTCGGGGGTGGTGATTCTCGGGTCGGCGTCCAATGGAAACGTGGCGCTGATTGTGGGCGTGACCAAAGATTTGACCAGCCGCGTGCAGGCGGGCAAGGTGATCGGTCCGGTAGCGCAGAAAGTTGGCGGCAAGGGTGGAGGACGCCCTGATCTGGCGGAAGCGGGAGGGAAAGATGCTTCGGCGCTCGATGCCGCACTGGACGGGGCTTATGGGGTGGTCGAAGGGCTGCTGGCGTGACCGGCGAGGAAGCGCTGGACGATCGGCTGCAGTTTGTGAAGCACAAAGGTCAGAGCATCTTCGTACTGGACTTCACTCATTGTGCGGCGAAAGAGGTTCTTCTTTTGCTCGAAATGATTCGGGCGACCGTGGCGCGGCAAGCGCCTGGATCCTTGCTCATACTGGCCGACTTTGGGGGCACGGAGATTAACAAGCAAGTGGCGACGCGAGTACAGGAGGTTCTTGTGCTCGATCGTCCGTATGTGAAGCGCGCTGCCTGGGTTGGCACGGAAAATCTGCCGCACGTTTTCTACGAACATTTCAAGAGTTTTTCGCAGCGGGAGCTCCCTAGGTTCGAAACACGGGAAGAGGCAATGGATTGGCTGGTGGCCGAATAAGCTTGGCGCTTGCCCGACGCATATTTTCTTTCGCCCCTCCAGGGCTAGTCCCATTCGTTGCATATTCGTCCCACGGCTTGCGCCGTGGGCTGTTTTCTTTCGCCGCTTCGCGGCTACGTGGGCCATGTCTTTCGCCGACTTCGCGGCTGCATGGGCTGTGGCGGGTGTTCCGAGCCCACACATTTCGCCCGCGTTCCAGCCATCGGCCGTCTACGCGGGTTCAGCTTCTCCACTTCAATGTAACTGGGCCTGACATGGGGTGCTTCATTTCGGCGCCGGTCCGTTTGGCTTCGAGATATGCAGCTTTTAGTTGAAAGTACCATTTGGCGGGGCGGTCGGCGTCGTCGATCAGCATCAAGTGCGGATTATGTTTCAAGCCTTCGGACTGCAGCTCCATGGTGCGGCGGTCTTGCTCCACGAATTTTGCGAAGACGAATTTCAGCAGGCTGGGAACGAACGGGACCCAGCGAAATAGATTCCAGGCGGCGACTACATCGATGCGGCAATGATTGCGGGTGATGGGCGTGACCGTGGTGAGGCTGGAGAACCAATACTTTCCGGCGCGAATGGTTTCGGTACGAATGTTGGGCAGGACGAAATCGATGGTGGTGGTGATGGAATCGGCGTCGGCGTAGAGGCGCAATAGTTTGTAGGGCGCGGAGTTGGAACTGGGGGTGTGCGCGCTCATGCGAAAGCCATTCGGGATGGGCTCGAAGTTTTTGTGCTTCTCGTGAATGCTGTGTTGACTACGCCACCACCACGCCTGATGGACGAATGGGCCGTGCGCTGGGTCCATGAGGCCGATGATTCCGTGATCGATGCTGACGGGCATTTCGGCTTGCAGGTAGGCCAATTTGTATTTGCTGCTGAATTTTTCGATTTGCGGCGAAGGCTCGGGAGCTTCTGTTCGCGGGACGAATCCCGCGCCGGGCGGAGCGGGATCTGGGATGAAAGCCCAAATAAAACTGTCCTGTTCTTCACAGGCATAACTGCCCGCGTAGATGCGATCCACTTTCAGGTTTTGATCGGCGGTGAGCGAGGGGATGAGTTGACACTGGCCGTCGTGGACATCGAATTGCCATCCGTGATAGCCGCACTCGAGATTTTCTCCGTCGAAGCGGCCGCAGTTCAGGGGCATGCCACGATGCGGGCAGGAATCGCGCAGGGCGAAGGGCTGGCCCAGGCGGTCACGGCCGATGACGAGCGGAATCTCCAACAGAGTTGCCTTGTACAGCTTGTTGCGATGAACCCGATCGGCGGGCAGGGCGCGATACCAGAAGCCGGCCAGCATGAGAGAGTCGGGCGCCTGGCGTTGTGGGAGATCGAGTTCGGGCATGGCGGGATTTTTGATTGCTGATTGCTGATTGCTGATTTGAAAACATATGCTAGCATCCGCGGGACTTTGGGGCTGCGAGAAACTTAACCACAGAGGGCACGGAGTTCACAGAGGACACCCTAATTTCACAGAGGGTACCGAGTCTATAGAGGATGAGTTGAGCTGAATGGAATTGATTGGTCACTTTCGAAGGTTGACTCCGGGGCAGCGCAATACGTTTATCGCATGTTTTCTGGGGTGGTCGCTGGATGCGTTTGATTTTTTTATTCTGACATTTTGCATCAGCGCGCTGGCTACGCAGTTTCAGGCGAAAGTTTCCGCCGTGACTGAGGCTGTGTTCATTACTTTGGCTTTTCGCCCGGTGGGAGCATTTCTCTTTGGAATGATGGCCGACCGGTTTGGCCGCCGTTTAACACTCATGGCGGACATCATTGCCTATTCGGTCTTCGAATTGGCGTCGGCTTTTGCTCCGTCACTGAAGATATTTATTATTACGCGGGCATTGTTCGGAATTGCCATGGGCGGCGAATGGGGCGTGGGCGCGGCGCTGGCGTTTGAGACGCTACCCGCGGAGAAGCGGGGATTTTTCTCCGGCCTGCTGCAGGAAGGTTACGCCGTGGGTTTTTTGATGGCAGCGTTAGCTTACGGAATTTTCTTCCAGTTGGTGGGTTGGAGGGGAATGTTTGTGATTGGGGCGCTGCCTGCTTTTCTGGTGATTTACATTCGCTCGACGGTGGACGAATCCCCGGCGTGGTTGCAAGGACGCGTTTCAAGAAATGCGGAGAGCGGACTAAAGACGGACATCGTCAAGTTTATTGGTCCGTTTTTGCTTATGACGTTGCTGATGTTTGCATTTAATTCTTTCAGCCACGGTACGCAAGACCTTTATCCCACGTTTTTGACCAAGGGGCATCAACTTGGGCCTCACCCAGTGATGTTGATTGCGGTAATCGCCAATATCGGAGCGCTGTTGGGCGGCATTCTATTTGGCAACTGGTCGGAACGAATTGGCCGACGCCGGGCCATTGTGATCGCGGCACTGCTGGCGATTCCAGTGATCCCGCTCTGGGCGTATTCGCAGACAGTTCCCATGCTGGCGCTGGGCGGATTTCTGATGCAATTTATGGTGCAGGGAGCGTGGGGCGTGATCCCGGCGCATCTCAACGAATTGTCGCCGCCGGCGGTGCGCGGAACGTTTCCGGGGCTCGCGTATCAGCTGGGAAATTTTCTTTCTTCGAAGAATTCGGTTTTACAAGCGAAACTCGTGGAACAACGCTATGGCGGAGGTTATCCTCCAGTGCTCGCTTGGACGGTGCTGATCGTAGCCAGTTTGGTAGCGATGGTAACATGGGGCGGCAAAGAAAACCGCGGGGCGGACTTGTCGGAGACAAAGTAGCGGGCCGAATCGATATTGTAGGGGATGTGCAAAGGTTGGGAACTGCCGCGAGTAGCACGAAGGAAGCATTGTCAGGTTCGGCATCCTGTGGTACGGTAAGTAAAATTTCACGCCTGTAATACATTCAGAAGGTCCCGGGCTGTTGTGGTTTGCGTGAATGAGTGTATTCGAGGTGCGCCACTATGAGAGAAATTATGGATCCCGTCCCAGCCGGAATCTCTGAGAAGGAAAACTTCGCCAACCGGAAACTGATCCGGCCGACTCTGCCCGCGCGGGTGGACAATCACAACAATCACAATTCTGGTGCGACGGCGGCGCGGGAACGACCGGAGCGTCCGGATCGCGGAGATCGTTCCATGACCGGCGCAGGGAAAAAAGCGGCGCCTCCCGAGCAGACCAATGCCGAGAATTTTTATTATCAAAAACAGATGCAGTCCCGTACACCGATGGTAATTGTGCTGCGGGACGGAGAAGAAGTACATGGCATTATTGAATGGTACGACCGCAATTGCATTAAGGTGAACCGGGAGAATGGCGAGCCCAATCTGATGATCTACAAACCTGCGATCAAGTACATGTTCAAAGAAGGGGAAAACCAGCGCTAGACGCCCACTTTTTGTGTGGGCATCAGAGGTCAAATTTTTCTACCTGCAGATCCCATCCTGAAGGACGGGAAGGACCTTGACCGTTACGGGGCTGATGCTCCCGTTGACAATCTTACTTATCTTCCTTAGCATCAATCACTTGAAGCACTATATTTGACCCTGCACGCGGGAGTCGCTTGTGATCAAACTCGACATCATTAACGAAGTGGTGGCCAAGACCGGTATCACCAAGACCAAGGCCGAGTTGGCCGTGGAAACCGTCTTCGAAAGCATGAAGAAGGCGCTGGCCGGCGGCAATCGCATTGAGCTGCGGGGATTTGGCGTGTTCAATGTGCGTCCGCGAAAAACGGGGATTGGACGCAACCCGCGCACCGGAGCTGAAGTGTCCATTCCGCCGGGAAGAGCGGTGCGCTTCAAGCCGGGGAAAGAATTGCAGTCGATCGACTGAGAGCGTGTCTCCGCCAGCGGTCGTTTTCTTCGACAGCGAACAAAAAACCTCGAGCTGCGCTCGAGGGACAGCCGGGGGCGGCTGTCCCCACATTTTCAGCTTTCGTCAGTTCCTACATTCTTAGTTTTCATCATCTGTTTCATCCCAACATAATTTTCGTCGAAACTATTTTGTCGAATCGCGGGCTGACGGTTCTACGCTCCCGGCGCCCGCATTTTCTTCGGTCGTAGTAGCATCAAAGAAGGCGCTGCACTTCGGTCCCGCGCCCAAGAATCATGCCGGAGCCTGAATCCCCGATTCCCACTTCCACAATTGAGTATTACTACGCGCTGCCGCGCCCGACACGGAGGCGGCCGCCTGAGCGGTATTGGCTTCACGCGCTGTTGCTGGCTGCGACTTGCTTCACGACGCTGGTGGTGGGCGCGCGCATGGAGTTTAACTTCCTGCATAACTTGCCGCCATTTGTTCAGGGCGATGAATGGATTCCATTTTTCCCTCTAGCATGGGTGATCGCGAAGCCCTCGCGCCTGTTGCTCGGCATTCCATTTTCGGGGACTTTGCTGGTCATTTTGTTCGCGCACGAGATGGGGCATTACCTGTTTTGCCGCTACTACAGAGTGCGCGCGACGCTTCCCTTCTTTATTCCTGCGCCGACATTGATTGGAACTTTGGGAGCGGTGATACGGATCAAAGCGCCAATTCGATCGCGCGCGGCCTTGTTTGACATTGGCATTGCGGGACCGATCGCGGGATTTGTGGTGGCGGTGGCGACGCTGGCTGTCGCTATGACGCTTTCGAAACCGTTCTCGGCCGGGATGGGTCAGTCCGTTTTGCAGTTAGGATTTCCGGCGATCTTCCAGGTCGTGCATAGCTTGCTGCACATGATTGCCCCAAGCAATGCCATCGCGGCGCTGCCGCTCACGCGGATCTACATGCATCCAACGGCCCTGGCAGCATGGGTGGGAATGTTTGCGACGGCGCTGAATCTGCTGCCCAGCAGTCAACTCGATGGGGGACACATCGTGTACGCGCTGGCGCCGCGAGCGCACCGCGTCGTCTCGTGGATCACCGTGTTCGCGCTCCTCTACCTGGGGCACCTATACGTGGGATGGTACGTATGGGGAGGTTTATTGATCGCGATGAATGTGGTTACCTATCGGCAGCGGCAAGCCCCGGAATTTCCGCCAATGCCTGCCAACCGGATGGTCCTGGCCGTAGTAGCGATGGTGATGCTGATTCTCACTTTCACGATCTCACCGTTCCAGATGAACTGACGGCCGAAAGAGATTGCGGAGCTCCGCTCCGCGGACAGCTGGGGGCGGCTGTCCCCACAAAAACCAAAAAAGCTTGGGGCCGATAGCAAAGCTGATTCTTACATCAGCCAGAGTGCGTCGACGTCGACGATGATTTGGGTGCGCGGAATTTTCTTCTGCGCGGCGTGCGCCAGCATCGCGCGCAAGGTGGTATTCAATTTTTCGCGGCTGGGCGATTTGAGCACGAAATGGTAGCGATAGTCGCGCTTCAGGCGCATGATAGGAGCCGCCGCCGGGCCGAGCACACGCACGCCTTCGTGACGAGTCCCTTCGAACCACTTTCCCAGCGTTCCCGACCACTGGAAAGCGTCGTCAAGTTTGTCGCTGCGAACCAGCACGTTGGCAAGCGCGGAGTAGGGCGGGTAGTGCATCCAACTGCGAAACTGCAGCTCTTTTTCATAGAAGCCGATGAAGTCATGGCGAGCGGCATACTGCACGGCGTAGTGATCCTGAAAATAAGTCTGCAGCACAACTTTACCCGGAGTTTGTCCGCGGCCAGCGCGACCGGCAACCTGCGTCAGTAACTGGAACGTGCGCTCGGCGGCGCGAAAGTCCGGAAGGCCGAGCGCGGCATCGGCGCCGACCACGCCCACCAGGGTTACACCATGAATGTCGTGACCTTTGGCAATCATTTGCGTCCCCACGAGAAGATCGAGTTCACCTTCGTTCAAAGCGTTTAGCGCGCGCTCGAAATCTTCGTGGCTGCGCACGGTGTCGCGATCGAGGCGGGCGATGCGCGCTTGCGGAAACATTCCATGGAGCAACTCTTCGAGCTTTTCCGAGCCGGTGCCGAGAAAATACACGTACTCACTTCCGCAGTGCACACACGATTTCGGCACGGGAGCGGTGAAGCCGCAATAGTGGCAAACCATTTTGTGCTCGCGTTTGTGATGGGTGAGCGCGATGGCGCAGTTCCGGCATTCCAGTTTTTTGCCGCAGGTGCGGCAGAGAACGACCGGAGAATATCCGCGGCGGTTGAGCAGCACCATGACTTGTTCTTTGCGGTCGAGCCGTTCTTTGATTTCGGCGGCGAGCTTACGCGAGATGACTTGTTCGTGTCCGGTCTCCTGAAATTCCTGGCGCATGTCGATGATTTCGACTTCTGGCAACGGCCGTTGCTCAACGCGGTCGGGCAACTCCACCAGTGCGTACTTATTTTTCCTAGCGTTGAAATAAGACTCAAGCGACGGAGTTGCGGAGCCGAGCACGACGACGGCGTTCGCCATTTTGGCGCGCATCACGGCGATGTCGCGAGCGTGGTAGCGCGGAGTTTCCTCCTGCTTGTAGGAAGAGTCGTGCTCTTCGTCAACGATGATGAGCGCGAGATCGGCCGCAGGAGCGAAGACGGCCGAGCGGGTACCGACGACCATGCGGGCGCCACCGCGCTTAATGCGGTGCCACTGCTCAGCACGTTCACGGTCGGACAATGCAGAGTGTAGAATGGCGACTTCATCGCCGAAGATCTGGTGCAGGTCGGCTGCGACTGCCGGTGTGAGACCGATTTCGGGGACCAGTAAAATCGCAGAGCGGCCTGCTTCAAGCACCGCGCGCATGGCGGCCAGGTAAACTGCCGTCTTGCCCGATCCGGTAACGCCGTGCAGCAACATGCCGGAGAATTTGTGCGCTGCGACATCGTCTTTTATCCGCTTGAGCGCCGACTGTTGGGCGAGATTCAAATCGAAGTCGAAGAGCGATGGCCGCGGCCTGGAACGTGAGACTGCGAACTCCGCAGGCTCTTCCAGAATCTCGATGAGGCCTCGGCGAGCCAGCGTGGCCAAAGTGGTGCGAGGAATCTCAAGCGATTGCAGCGCGGAGACTTGAGCTCTTCCGCCCGAAGCGGCCAGGGTCTCGATGAGTGTGCGCTGGTTTTCGTTTAGTTTACCTTCGGCGGATTTCAAAACAGCGATCTTGACCGTGCGGGACGCGTCGCGAGGTGCGGAGAGATCTTCGCGAGCCAACCATTTTTTGCGAACCATCGCGGCGAGGAGGGACTTGAATACGCGAGTGGCGGAACGCAGCGTCTCTTCGCGGACGAGTCCGGCGGCCCGAGGGGCTAAGGCCTTATCCTTTGCGGATTCTAACGGCACCGCTGAAGCCGAGCCCTTCCCGTTCGTGACATTGTCAACCGCGCTACTGCGAAATGCGTCCCGTCCGACTCGATTCTCCGAACCGTCGTCGCTATCGGATACGCATGCGGCCAGATAATCGAGGACGCGGAATTCGGATGCCTGGTCTTCCGGACTACGCTTTGAACGGGCGGATGATCCGGAGATGCCTGCCTGATGCAGCGCCATCTGGCCCTCGTCGGTGAGGCGGTAACCGATGGTGCGTTTGAACTCGGCGTTCAGCGGGAGCATAGTGCGGAAGACTTCGCCGAGTGGGACGAGATAGTAATCGGAAATCCAGCGGCCAAGCTGCAGGAGTTGCTCGTCGAGGACCGGAGTCGCGTCGAGTGCGGCAAGAATATTTTTCGCGGTGACAGAAGGTTTGCGATCGTGTAGTTCTACGACGATGCCCGTCATTCGCTGCTGGCGAAATGGGACGAGGATTCGCCCGCCCACAACCGGCGTAGCGTCCGCGGGAATGCGGTACGTGAAGACCATATCCAGCGGCACGGGGACAGCGACGTCACAGAATTCGGGCATTGTTGGAAGGATAAATCACGGAAGTGCCGGCGCTCTCGTCGCAAGCATTCTTGCTGCCAGGAGTGCGGCTCGCGTTTACGACATTTTTTGGTCGGGATGCTTCGACTCCGCTCAGCATGACCACGACTTGGGATCACTCATCTTTCTTTGGCGGCTTCAGGCCCAGGTACTTCATAACCATTTGCAAATCTTTCCAGGCTTCGCCCTTTTGGCGCGGATCGCGCAGAAGAAACGCTGGATGATAGGTTACCGCGAGTTTCGTTCCCTGCCAGGATGGATCGCTGCTTTGCGCGCCGGCGGGAATAAAGTCATAAAAACGGCCGCGCAGTTCTGACATGGGCGCGTTGATGGCGAGGAGATTTTTCGCCGCGACCGCTCCCAGCGCGACCACCACTTTCGGCTTGACCACAGCGATCTGTCGCATCAAAAACGGAGAACAGGTTTCGCATTCGTCGCGCTCGGGCGTGCGATTGCCTGGCGGACGGCACTTCACGATGTTGGCGATGTAGACGTCCTCACGGCGAATGCCCATCGCTTTAATCATGTTGTTGAGCAACTGTCCCGCGCGGCCTACGAAGGGTTCGCCTTGAGTGTCTTCGTCGGCGCCGGGGCCTTCGCCGACAAACATTAACTCCGCTCGCGGATTGCCCACACCGAAGACGATCTGTTTCCGGCCTTGCTGATGCAGTTTGCAGCGCACACATTCGCCGAGATCTTCACGAATGAGTTGAAGCGCAGCGATCGGATCAGTGACGTTCTGCTCTGCATGCGGGGCTAGAACTCTGAGAATGTTTTCGTTGGCGTCCTTCGCAACTACGACGGATCGTTTCGCGGGCATTTCCTCTCGCAGTTCTTCGTCTCGCAGTTCCTGGGATGGCAATAAGGCCGGATCATCGGCGTCAGCTTGCACAGTGGCGGATGCATTCGTTCGTGGTTCGCGCCAGTAGAAATCGTAGATGCCCATCTCGTGGCAGTAGCGCACCCGTTCGGCGAGAGCGCGCCGCAAATCCGGATCAAGAAAAGATGGCATGGGCGGTGTCATTATAGCTGGTAGAACCATGTCGCGGTGATACGGCAGGTATCCCTTCGGCTTCGCTCAGGGCAGGCTTCCGACTGCGTCACTCCGCGCTTCGCTGCGGACTGACTTCGCTCAGGATGACAAGTCTAGGTGGTGGTTGTCAGGCTTTGGCGGGCGATTTGCGCTGCTGGCGCAAACGGGCGACTTGATCGAGAACACGCTGGGCAACTTCCCATTTCGTAGTTTCGGGAATTTCGATGACTTCTTCGCGGGTGATGATGGTGACTGCGTTGCGGTCGGAATCGAAGCCGACGCCCTCGCGCGAAACGTCGTTGACCACGACGGCGTCGAGATTTTTTGACACTAATTTCTGGCGCGCGTTTTCGAGAACATTTTCCGTTTCGGCGGCGAAGCCCACAATGATTTGCGACTCTTTCTTGAGAGAAATTTCTTTCAATATGTCGGGAGTCGCTTCGAGTTCCAGCGTCATTGCGCCCTTGCGCTTGATTTTGTGCTCGGCCTGGGCTTTCGGGCGATAGTCGGACACGGCCGCCGTTTTGATGACGATGGTCGCCTGAGGAAGAAGTTTAAGCACGGCATCGCGCATTTCGGCGGTCGACTCGACCCGAGTAATCTCGGCACCGGCAGGCGGATTGAGCGAAGTGGGGCCGCTGACTAACAGTACTCCTGCTCCCCGACGCAAAGCGGCTTCGGCGACGGCATAGCCCATGCGACCGCTGGAGCGATTGGTGAGATAGCGAACGGGATCGATCTTTTCACGCGTGGGACCCGCCGTGATCAGTACGGTTTCGCCGCTGAGATCCTGGGACGCGCCCAGCGCTTCCATCACGGCGGCGACAATGGTTTCATTTTCCGCAAGGCGTCCCGGCCCCGTCATGCCGCAAGCGAGGTAGCCCGCGTCCGGTTCGACGATCTTCACGCCCCGCTGCCGCAGAATTTTGAGATTGGCCTGCGTGGCAGAATGATTCCACATGTTGACGTTCATGGCCGGAGCAACCACCACGGGTGCAGTGGTTGCGAGATAAAGCGTGGTCAGAAAATCGCTGGCAATTCCCTGCGCGAAGTGGGCAAGGACGTCAGCGGTCGCCGGGGCGACAACGAGCGCGTCGATGGATTGGGCAACGGCGATGTGTTCGATCGCGGAATCAATGTTGGGTGATTGCAATTCGCCCGACGAGAACATTTCGGTAATGACTTTTTCACCGGAGAGAGCAGCAAAGGTGAGGGGACGAACAAATTCCTGCGCAGCGCGAGTCATAACGACTTGCACACGGATACCGCGATCCTGCAGCAGGCGGACAATTTCCGCTGCTTTGTAGGCCGCGATTCCTCCGGTGACACCGAGCGCGATTTTCATGAATTCCTGATTGTCGATTTTCGATTATTGATTCATGTTGCAGCCGCTGGTGACCAACCAGTCTTGCAGCCAGCAATCAACAATCACAAAATCAGCAGTGTTCTTAGTCCTGGCCCAGCGCCTTGTCGAGCGCGTCTTCCGCCTGTTCGGCGGCGCTGCGGGTTTCAGGAATTTCCCACTTCACTTTGCCGGCACGAATCTCGTCTTGCGCGATGCGGCACGGCTTGCGGGAATTGGTGTCGACCACCGGAGGCGCTCCCGACTGGAGTTGCCGCGCCCGCCGCGCCGCCACCAAAATGTATCGATAGTTGCTGTCAAAGCCTTCGATCAACTTCATTGGGACTCTCCCTCAAAAACAAATTCGAAGTTTTATTACCGCTGAATGTCAAATGCATTTCGTAATGCGGCCAACTCTCAGGCTTGCCCCGCTGTATTCTATCTTCGACTCTAACGCGCCTTCCGGAGTCACTAAAATGATACCGCGAAATTCAAGAGCGTGCCGAGTGTGCATGGTCACGAAAGGACGCGAGGATCGGTCCGACCCGGTCGCGCACATTGGCCAAGCGATGGGGGCCGGCCTGTTGCACGGTTTTGTGTTCCTCGGGGGAAAGCGGCCGTCCCGACCGCAGCAGGCGTTCCGACAGAACGATCGACTGTAGACTCTCAATCGATTCTTCGAGATCATCGTTGATCAAAATATAGTCGTACTTGTCATAGTTTCCAATTTCACGAGTGGCCGTGACCAAACGGCGAGCGATCACCTCTTCCGCATCTTCGCTTCGCTTGCGCAGTCGCCACTCCAGTGTTTTGCGGTCGGGAGGCAGCACAAAAATGCTGACTGCTTCGGGCAGCTTTCGCTTCATCTGCTCGGCTCCCTGCACATCGATGTCGAGCAATAGATCGTGTTTCTTCTCGGCTGCCTCCTGTAAAAACCGGCGCGCTGTACCATAATAATTTCCGAAGACGCTGGCGTGCTCCAGAAATTCATCGTTGCGGATCATCTGTTCAAATTCTTCTCGAGTAACGAAGTGATACTGCTTGCCGTTCTGCTCGCTGCCTCGGAGATCGCGCGTGGTGTAAGAGATGGAGAAATCGAGATTGGGAACGAGCTTGAGCAGTTCGTTGACCAGGGTCGACTTCCCCGAGCCGGAAGGCGCCGAAATGATGTAGATCAGCGGTCTGTAGTCTGCGTTCATTCCAGTGTTTGGGATCATTCCAGGTTTTGCACCTGCTCGCGAGATTTCTCAATTTCTGCCTTCATGGCCAATCCCGCCTCGGTAATCTTGAGAGCCTCGCCGGCAAGTCCTGATGTTTTCGAAAGCAGCGTGTTGGCCTCGCGGTTCATTTCCTGCAGCAGGAAGTCCAACTTTTTCCCGATCTCGCCACCTTTTTCTAGTAGTCCCAAGAAATGTTGCACGTGAGTTTCGAGGCGAACAATTTCTTCCTGAATGTCGCTGCGATCGACGAGCAGCGCAGCCTCCTGCAAAACCCGCTCCCGGTCGACGGTTGTGCCCAATAATTCCTGGAGCCGGGACTGCAACCTCTCGCCATAATTTTGCAGAACCGCACGGCGGTGCTGCTGCACAATCTTAACGGCGTCGGCCAAGTGGTCCATACGCTCGCGCAACTCGCGGGCAATCCCAAAGCCTTCTTCCTCGCGCATCTGGTTCAGCCGGTCGAGAGCCTCACCAACTTTTTCCATCACCGCAGATTCAATCTCACCATCGGCACTTTCGTTGGCGGAGTCGAGCGCGCCCGGCATGCGAAGAATCGCGTTGAGGTCGGGTTGCGCTGCCAACGAAAACTCGGCGGCCGCGGCGCGAAAGGCAGTAATGTAGCCGCCAACAATTTCGCGATTCAGAGAAAAAGTCTCATGGATCGTGCGTTCCAGGCTGAGGGAAACCTCGACGTGGCCGCGGCCCATTTTTTCCTTGAGCAGACGCCGCAGTTGCATCTCGAGAGAATCGGTGCCGGAGGGCAGGCGAAAATGCAAATCCAGAAAACGATGATTGACAGACTTTAACGTGAGAGAAAAAGCAACGCGGCCGTGGGATGGGACAGCTTCAGCGGCGATGGCGGAGGTCGGTACATCCTGCCGCAGAATTTCACCTCTCACCTGCGCAAAACCTGTCATCGAGCGAATAAGCATAAGAGCCGTGATCTCACTTTGCCGCGGTTGCTTTCGGCGAATCTGCGTTGGCGAATTGCAATTCGTAGAGACGCCTGTATGTTCCTAATTTTTTCATCAAGTCCTCATGGCGCCCGACATCGGCAATGGTTCCACTTTCAATGACCACAATACGATCAGCACGCCTCACGGTCGAAAGCCGGTGAGCAATCACGAATACAGTGCGGCCGCTCATTAAATTATGCAACGCCGATTGCACTAAAGCTTCCGATTCACTGTCGAGTGCCGATGTCGCCTCATCCAGAATCAACACGGGAGCGTTCTTGAGCAGTGCTCTCGCAATCGCCAGCCGCTGGCGCTCGCCCCCGGAAAGCCGCACGCCGCGCTCTCCAATCACAGTATCGTACCCTGCTGGGAGGGCCACAATAAAATCGTGAGCCAGCGCCGCACGAGCCGCGGACTCGACTTCTTTCTGGAGAACGTTGGGCTGGCCATAGGCAATATTATTGCGGACAGTATCGTTGAATAAAACCGTTTCCTGAGTGACGATGCCGACTTGCGCTCGCAACGAGGCGAGGGTGACGTCGCGCACGTCGTTTCCATCGATGAGAAGGCGCCCGCCGGTGACATCGAAGAATCGCGGAATCAGATGAACGAGAGTGCTCTTGCCCGCGCCACTGGAGCCGACAACGGCCAGCACTTCGCCTTTTTGCACTTCGAGGTTGATGTCGTGCAGAACGTCGTGTTTTTCTTCACCCTCGTGGGCATAGGCGAAGCTGACTTGATCGAAGCGGACGCTCCTGGAAAACTGTGGCAAAACTTTGGCGCGCGGCTTCTCGCGAACATCGTCTTCGAGATCCATGAACCTGAAGATCTCCGACGAAGCACCGAGAGCCTGCTGAAAATTGTTATAGAAAAGCGCGAACTTGCGGACCGGATTATAAAGGCTGAAAACGGCAGCGATGAAGGCGACAAAGTCCCCGGGCGCCATCTGATTATGCGCGATGCGGCCCCGGCCAATGAGGATGAGAAGAGCAATTCCAGCAACCCCCAGGACATCCATCAATGGCGAACTGATTGCCGTAGCTGCCACGGAGCGTAGATTGGCGCGGAACAGGCGGCCCGCGGCGCCGCGGAAGCGGGAAATTTCCCAGTCTTCAGTATTAAAGGCCTTGACGATGCGATTACCGGTAATGGTCTCATGCAGAATATTTTGAATTTCAGCTAGCTTGTCCTGGCCATGCCGGGTGGTGTGGCGCACGCGAATGCCGATCTTGCGCGACGAAAACACGATGATTGGAACAAAGAGAAGCAACACCCAAGACAGGTTTCCGCCCAGGATCACGACCACAATCGCGACGGAAACAAAAGTGAAGAACTGTTGCAGCAGTTCCGACAGTACCGTCGACATGGCGTATTGAACGCGCTCAATGTCGTTGATGACAGTAGAAAGTAAAGTTCCGGTAGTGTGCTTCGAAAAAAATGCAGCCGAGCGGCGCAGCAGCGCGGTGTAAAGATCATCGCGCAGGTCGGTAATCATGCCAAAGCCGGCGTGATTCACCAGGTAGGTGCCGGTGTAATCGCAGATACCTTTCAGAACGGTGGAGGCGACCAGCGCGAAAGCCACGATGGTCCAGGCATTGGTGAAATGCGAAGGCACGAACTGCTGTAGATAAATAGGATGTTGGGTGCGTGGAATCACGAAAAGCTGGATGTTCTGCGAACCCGTCGCGGGATGCAATACTCGATCAAGAACCGGACCGATCAGCAGATATTTGAACGCGTCGAGACCGCCGACAGCGGCCATCAGCAGAACGGAAGACAGGATCTGCCACCAGTACGGCAGAGCGTAGCGTACCAGTCGCGTCAGTTGGCGCATGGGACTCCCGCGCGGGGCAGGCCGCAAGCGCTTGCTGCCGGTCGAATGGCCATGAGTTGCAAGGCTTTATTCTACTTGAGTCGTGTTTAGAAGGAATGGCGTTTCAGTTTCCCTGAGTGCGCGAGCGAAAAGAGGTTTCCCGTGCTCCAGACCTGCATTTTCGCGCCTTGGTCTTCGCTTCTACTGAGGACTATCGCGGTGAACGATTTTCACGCGATATCCAGCATGGCGAAGATGTTTTCCCACCTCCTCGGCGATCATCACGGAGCGATGCTGACCGCCAGTGCAGCCGAAGGCGATAGTCAAATAACTCTTGCCCTCGTGAATGTAGTGGGGGAGCAAGTAAATGAGCAGATCGGAGATGCGCGAGACGAATTCGCGTGTCTGGGGAAACGAGCGGATATATTTCGCCACGCGGGGATCGCGTCCGGTCAGCGGACGGAATTCGGGAACGAAGTGAGGATTGGGAAGGAAACGCACGTCGAATACCAGGTCGGCGTCCTCGGGAACGCCTTGCCGGAATCCGAAGCTCACGCAGGAAACCAGGATGTTTTTGTCGGACGACTGCTGCTGAAAACGCTCGGTGATATGCGCACGCAGCTCGTGAACGTTGAATTTCGAAGTGTCGATAACGAAATCGGCGACCGCTCGAATGGCGCTGAGGTGGCGGCGTTCGGCTTTGAGCGCCGATTTTACGGGGGAATCGGTCCCTAGAGGATGAGGGCGGCGGGTCTCGCTGAAACGCCGGACCAAAACGTCATCGGACGCTTCGAGAAAAACCACCTTGGTCGGAATCAGGCGTCCGACTGTCTTCAAAATCTTGGGAAGCTCTTCCAGCTTCGATCCTTCCCGAACGTCCACGACCAGCGCGGTGCGGCGAATCTCACTCGACTGCACGGCTAGGTCGGCAAACTGCGGAATGAGTTGGACGGGAAGATTGTCGACGCAGTAGTAGCCGAGATCTTCGAAGGCTTTTAACACGGAGGCTTTTCCCGAACCGCTCATGCCGGTAATGATGACCAGTTCGGGCGACGGACGCCGAGCGCGAGAAGGCTTCTTGGCTTCGTTGTTCGATTTCTTTCGAATCTGGCGAGAAGGGCGCGGCTTCATCCACAGGATAGTAGCATTCGGGCGCAAATCTCGCCTTGCCTGCGAGACTGTCGAACTGAAATTCAACCGGCGTTTGCCGCTCGCAGTCAGCGATGAACCGACGAAAAGCGGAAATCGAGATTGTCTCCGCAGTGCGCCGACAGGTAAGCTATGGCGACATGAAAAAGTTCGAGGAGTTGACGGAACGCGAAGTGCTTGCTTTGGCCATTGCGCTGGAAGAAGAGGATGAGCGGGTGTACTCCGACTTTGCCGAAGGTTTGCGGCAGGATTATCCGGCGACAGCTTCGATGTTCGACGGCATGCGGGAGGAAGAGTCGGGACACCGGCGCCGTCTGCTCGAACTGTTTCAGAAAAAATTCGGCGAGCATATTCCGTTGATCCGCCGCCAGGATGTGCGCGGCTTTGTGGATCGGCCGGCGTTGTGGCTGGTGCGTCCTCTGCGCATCGAAGCGGTGCGCAAGGAAGCGTCGACCATGGAAGTCGAGACGAGACGCTTCTACGAGAAGGCTGCGGCCCGGACGCAGGACGCGAGCATCCGCCAACTATTGGATGATCTGGCCAGGGAAGAGCGCGAACATGAAGAGCGTGCGCAGGAACTGGATAAACAAAAACTTCCGGCCAATGTGAAGGCGGATGAAGAGGTCGCGCAGCGGCGTTTATTCGTTCTGCAGATTGTGCAACCGGGGTTGGCGGGATTGATGGATGGTTCGGTCTCAACGCTGGCTCCTGTATTTGCGGCGGCCTTTGCTACGCAGAAAAGTGCGGACGCGTTTCTGGTGGGTCTGGCAGCTTCGGCGGGAGCGGGCATCAGCATGGGGTTCGCGGAAGCTCTCTCCGACGACGGCAGCCTGACGGGGCGGGGACATCCGTGGGTTCGGGGGCTAATCTGCGGCGCGATGACTGCGCTCGGCGGGATTGGCCACACTCTTCCATTTTTGATTCGCGATTTCCGCGCGGCGCTGTGGGCCGCGGGCGCGGTGGTAGTGGCAGAACTTGGCGTGATTACATGGATTCGCAAGCGTTACATGGACACGCCCTGGATTTCAGCCGCGTTGCAGGTGGGGTTAGGCGGAGTCCTAGTGTTTATCACAGGCGTGCTGATTGGGAAATCGTGATAAAGAAATTGCTGATTATTGATTGATATGAATGTTCCGGTCTCGCCGCAGCCCGATAAAGCCGGGCCGCTGGACAGCCGAGGGCGGCTGTCCCACATGAGTAGTTTCCAGCGCCGGCTTGCGAGAAGCCCCAAGCCGGTTCTAAGGGGCTTCGATCAGTTCCATCTTTCCATCTCTGGTGCGGTGCATAATCATCACTTTGCCTTTGGGATCGCGGAAGACGAAGACGTCGCGATCGCGGAAGTGCGCCTCTTTGATGGCTTCTTCGAGCGTCATGGGGCGCATGGCTACGGCGTCTTCGGAGCGGACCAGGTGGACTTCAGTAGTCTTGGCTACGGACGGATATTTGTGCACCATCACGGGGACAGCTGTCTTCGCGGATAGACCGATTGCGGGTTGCACTTCGGTGTCGTCGCTGGTGGTCGAGTGACCGTTCCACTTTTTCACTTCTTCGCTCTTGCGAGCCGAGCGCTTCTTCGATTGCCACCGCGTTTTATATTTCACCGCTTGCTTCTCGAGATGCCCGAGCGCCTCGTTGACGGCGATAGTCATGTCCTTGGCTTGGGCGAGACCGACCAACGGGCCGTTGCGCGGGCTGATGGTGATTTCTGCTTTGTGGCGGTGCTTTTCCACGGCGAGGATGACTTTGGTTTCGAAGCGATCGCCGAGAATTTTGCGGATTTTTGTGAGGCCGATTTCTACTTCGTTGCGGATGATGGGAGTGATTACGTAATGTCTGCCAGTGTATTCCACGTTCATGAAGTGCCCTTTCTAAATATCATTCATTGGATCGGGATGTGCATTCGAGCGGCATCGAAGACAAAGCCTGTGAAAGTCGGTAAGAGATTGAATGGCAGGAGTAAAACAAGTCGCGATTTGCAGCCTTGATTAACCGCTTCATCGCTTCACGGCCTCAGGGGCTCAAGCCCGGTTCTTTAACTGCAACTCTCGCGGCACAGCCGAAGCCGCGCCCTTCGTGTTCTATTTCTTTACCCGGCGCTGGTGCGTGCTGGGGATGCGCATGTCTTCGCGATACTTGGCTACGGTGCGGCGCGTTACTTGAATGCCTTGAGACTGCAGGATGCGGGTGATCTGCTCGTCGGTCAACGGACGGCTGGGATCTTCTTCTTCGATGAGCTTCTTGACCCGGCGCTTGAGGATCAATAGCGACGTACCGCCGCCCTCGGGCCCCTGCACGCTCTCACTGAAGAAATATCGCAGCTCGAATACACCTTGCGGTGTGTGCGCGTATTTGTTGGCCACAGCACGGCTCACCGTGGAAGGATGTACGCCGATTTCTTCGGCCACTTCCTTGATCATCATGGGTTTGAGTTGATCGATGCCTCGTTCGAGGAAATCCTGCTGGCGGGCGACGATGCAATAGCAGACTTTGGTGATAGTCTGCTTGCGCTGCTCGATGTTCTTGATGAGCTGGATGGCGCTCTTGTAGCGCTCTTTCACGTAATCGCGCGTGCTTTTTTCGTTGGTGCCGTCGCGCGTGGCCAGCTTCTTGTACGCCGGATTCAGGCGAAGCTGGGGCAGATCTTCGTCGTTCATGATGACCAGCCACTCGTCGCCATGCTTGACGAAAGCGACATCGGGCTCGATGAGTCGAGGCTGAACTTTGTTGTAGCGCAAGCCGGGGCGAGGATCGAGAGTGCGAATGTAATCCAGAGCGGCCTGCACCGCTTCAATAGGGCGGCTGATTGCTTTGGCAATTTCTTTGTGCTGTTTGTTCTGCACGCCGCGCAGATGCTGGTCGACTACCGCCGTCGCATCTTTCAGAATTTGCTCTGTTCCGTTGCCGTTTTTATGGAGCGCTAGTTGTGCCTGATGGTAGCGAAGCTGATGCAGCAGGCAGTCGCGCAGATCGCGGCAGGCCACGCCGGGAGGATCGAGTTGACGCACGACCTCCAGAGCTTCCTGGAGATCAGCGGGCGTAAATCCTGGCCTGTAGGCCGGCGCTGTTTGGGTCGCGGGCTGGCGGGCGGGAGCGACCGCAGCGGCAGAATCGGCCATGTGCGAGGCGAACGAGGCTTCCTGTCGTTGCTCGGCAGGTCGTTGCTCAGCAAGGCTTGGGTCAGCGAGACTTGGCTGAGTGACGGCGGGGCTGTCATTGCTTATGGCGCTCACGGCGCTTATGGGGCTTTCGCCGTATGCAGGCTCGGTAGCGTGTAGATCGATACCGCTACTGATTTCCGCTGAGTCGGAGATTTCGAGGGCGTCGGGTTCATCCACGCCCGAGTCTGCAACTTCGGCCAAGCCTAACGCCTGCGCCTCGCTGACAATACTTTTGGCGGCTGCGGCGTCGGCTTCGGGCGCCGCTGGCGGGGCGACACCGAGCAGTTCGTCGTCGCTGGCAATGAGGTATCCGTCTTCGTTCAAATTGCCGATAATGAGGTCTGCCGCCTCCCGCACTTCGCGGCGGAGGCTGAGCGCACCAAGCTGCCAAGCCAGGTGATCCGTGAGATTCGATGGTTTGGAGAGAAAATTTTCGAACGACGGGCGCTCGATGTCCTCCATCTCGCTGTGGGTGCGATAGCCGGGATCGAGATAATCCTGGAAGAACGAACCGAAATCGATCTCTTCGAAGGGATCTTTATTTTCGACGGCACTGATGGGATTTTCTTCGTTGCTCGCGGCAGCGGCACGTTCGCGGTCTTCTTCTTTTTTGCCGACTTCGTCGAGCAGAGGAACCGACTCTTCCAGTTCCTCGAGAACCGGATTCTCGACCATCTCAGCATTGATCATGTCCTTCAGCTCAAGCTTGTTGAGCGCAAGGACGGAGACCATCTGCACCAGGCCGGGAGTGAGGATCTGGCGCTGGGAGAGCCTTACGCTGAGTTTGTGCTGTAAGAGAACCATGTTTCAATGTTTCAACGTCTCAATATTTCAATGATCCAAGGCTTTCGCATTCGTTGAAACCTTGAAACTCTGAAACTTTGAGACTTCATACAAGTGAAAAACTTTCTCCCAGGTACACGCGCCTTACTTCGGGATCGCTGGCCAGTTGGCCGGGCTGGCCGTGACGGAAGATCCTGCCGTCATCGATGATGTAGGCCCGGTCAGTCACGGTAAGCGTTTCGCGCACGTTGTGATCCGTAATCAGTACTCCGATGCCGCTGGCGCGCAGGCTGCTGATTATCTTCTGCAAATCCAGCACGGCGATGGGATCGATTCCAGAGAACGGTTCGTCCAGCAAAATGAATGTAGGGTTGATGCACAGGCAGCGCGCAATTTCCACGCGTCGACGTTCCCCACCCGACAGGGCGTATCCGCGGTTCTGTCGGATGTGCTCGAGTCCAAGCTCATCGATAAATTTTTCCATCTTCTCGCGGCGCTCGTGCCAGGACATGGGTTGAGCCTCCAGAACCGCGAGGACGTTCTCTTCTACCGTTAGTTTGCGAAAGACCGAAGCTTCTTGAGGGAGATAGCTAATGCCATACTGACGAGCCCGCAGGTACATGGGAACGTCGGTAATATCCTGACCGTCGTACAATACGCGGCCAGTGTCGGGAGGGATAAGGCCAACGATGGCGTAAAAGGTGGTGGTCTTGCCGGCGCCGTTCGGGCCTAATAAGCCAACCACTTCTCCCTGGTCGACCCGCAGGCTGACGCCATTTACAACGCGCCGGCCACGATACGACTTGCCAATTTCATCTGTGGCCAAGGTACGCATTTATCTTGCCATCTATTTGTCTTACCTAGCCACTCGGGTTTGAGTTACCACAGGAGAACTCGCCTTGCCTTCTACGAGCACCCTATCATCGCGTCTAAAGAAAGTCAATGAAACGCCGGTAATCTTGCCTTGTTCGGCATCAAAAATGCTAGGCGGTCCGCCGGTGAGTACAAACTTGTCGTCTGCGGCCGTGTAAACGAGCTTTTCACCCTCAGCTCTCCGGCCAGGCTGCTGGATGACAACACTGTCTTGCGCAACCATGTAGTCGAGCTGCCCGGGGCCGCTAAACGCTTGATTGCTTGAGGTTTGGCTTCGAGGCAAGAGGTAGGCGTCGGCAGTTTTTGCAGAGGCAGTGAAGTCGGCGCCTTTGGCAACGACATCCCCCTCGTAGTGAACTTTGCGCTCGGAATCGGCATAGGTGAGCTTTGCCGCGATTATGGAAATGGGCATCGATCCGGAGAGCGAAGGGCCCTTTCGCCCTCCCTTTTCGCTCTTTTTTTCGCCTTTTTTTTTGATCCTATTTTCGCCCACTGTTCCGACCCTTTTTTCGCTATTTTTTTCGTCCTGCGAAGTCTTTTCTGGCGGCGGAGCTTTTTCTGTTTGCACCAGTATCGTTCGCACGGGCTGGGTTGGGGTTCCCTGGGCGGTGACAAAGCGGCGGTCTCGGTCAAACTGGATGGTTGGCGCCTCGATGATGTTGGCGTCCTGCCAGAGGCGAGCGTTTCCGGTGTAGAGAGCAATGCCGGGACTATTCTTGGCGGTCATGCTTTGGGAGGTCACATGAATCGGCGAGGAGGACGCCAACAGCGCGCCGTCCGGTTGTTCCTTGAGCTCGCTATAAGTGGTTTTGACGTCGCCCTGGGCGAGAGCATCCCCTGTTGCGCGATTGATGCGGATGGTATTGGCCGTGGTCGCCATGCCTCCGTTCGCCACCCGCGGATTGCCGGTAAGAACCAGCATTTGATCAGAGGGCGTATAGTGCGCGGAATTGGCCCAGGCTTGCAGGCGCTTATCCGCCGGTTGCTCGTCTGTATAGGCGACGTTGCCCTGTTGCGTGATAGAGTCGATGCCACCTTGCGGAAGGAAACTGGCATCCACCGATTGGCTGGTGCTGATGCGAGCCGGCTCGCCGGGGGCGGAGTTGACGATGCGTGCGTCCGGAGCGCCGTGAAGACTGGTCAAACAGTTTCGGCCATCCGAAAAGGCGAATTGCGCTGCGAACTTGCCCGCGGTCACGACGGTTCGCTGGGGCGCGTGACTCTGCGCCGAGTGCAAGCCAGATTCCGACGTTTGCGTGATCGTAATTCGCGCAGCGCCGGAGGTTACGGCATGCTGGAGAATGTGACCTTGCGTGACCTTGAAGTCGATGATGGGCGCCGTCAGCTCGAAATCCGGCGAACCGCTTGACAGGCCTTTTTGTGCCGGCTGGTTTTCGGCGGCTTTCTGCGTCAGGCGCACACCATCCATCGCGTGAACTTTTTGCAACTGATTCTGGCCGTCGAAATCCAGGATCACGCGGCCGGCGTCGCCCTGCATGGGCTGAGGCCCGTCTTGTTCGATATGAACATTACCAGTCATGGTCGCGCTGCGGAGCAGGTTCTTCCTTCCTTCGAGAAAGAAATCAGCCTGATCTGCGCGAGTGCGAATTAGAGTTGGCTGCGGCTGATGCGCGGCATCGGCGGAACCTGGATTCTTGCCCGAGCGTAGGCCGGATCGTTTTTTGCCTTCCTCACGGGTTTCGCTGATCACATTTCCCGTGGCCAGAACTCGCTCCACCTGATTTTCCCGGCCAAGATAAAAGACGGCCTGATCCGACTGCATAGTTCCATCTTCTCGGTGAAGATGGGCATGCTCAAGCGTAATCTCCCTGGGATCGTTGGTGATGACGCCATGCTCCGCTTCGATGACGGCTGCATTCCGTCCACTGAGCACCACATGAATTTGGGAGGAGAGCGTCAGAGTGTTGTTCTTGCCTGCATATTGCACACCCATCGCCCAGCCGGTAGCTTCCGGCGTTTGAAATTCAACTCGGGCAGTGGTCATGGCATTTCCGCTATCTTTGTTGAAAACCAGATCGCGAGTTTTTAAATGAATTGGATTCTTGAGTTCCTTGGGCGTGGTCTGATCTGGACTGGTTAGGCCCGACGGATTGGCGACGAGATCGATCTGGACTTCGCCTTTGGCAGTGACGTCGCCAGTCTTCTGATTAAACGCAAAATCGTCGCCGTAAATTCGATCGAAACGAGAGGAATCGCGGCCGTAGAGCACAATGCTGACGTTGTGCAATTCGGCGTTGCCGTTGAGTTTGAATTCTTTTACGTTGCTGGCCTGAACGGTAAAGAGCGTGCGCTTGCCATCAGACTTGGAAAACTGGAAGCCGCTGGCAGTCTGCTTGATGTCATATCCGATCTTGCCGGGAATCTGCTTCAACACGTTAGTCGCCCGCGAACGCGCGTAGAAATACATTCCGGCCACGACCAGCGTGAGCAGTATGGCGGTGGCAGCCAGCAGGCGGCGCAGACGGTAGACTTTGAGCGGCATCTGGGTTCAGTGTAATGCAAGGAGCGCCGCGTCATTGTGGTTAGCGGCCGTGGGCGTAACCCGAGGCGCAACGACGTCAGGGACATGGCGCGCAGGCGGAGATCCCGGCCTCAGGATCAACTGGCGCGTCACTTCATCTACACTTGGATCGCCACACTTTGACAAGCATGACCGATACACCAGCCCTGCTCGACTTCCGGAACCTCCGCGTAATGCGGGGGCAGAAGATCGCGCTGGACGACTTCAGCCTGCGCATTGGCGCCGACGAGCACGTCGCCATTCTCGGGCCCAACGGCTGCGGCAAGTCGACCTTGATCAAGACCATTACCCGCGAGTGCTACCCCATTGCGCGGCCGGATTCGTCAATGTCGATTTTTGGCGAAGAGAGCTGGGACGTATTCGCGCTGCGAGCCCGACTAGGCATCGTTTCCAATGATCTGATGCTCTCGTGCACGGGGGATGCTTCCGGCCGGGATGTGGTGTTGTCGGGATTCTTCAGTAGCATCGGGATTTTTTCCAATCACAATGTGGATGCGAGGCAATACGAGTTGGCGAACGCCGCGCTGGCCGAGTTGAAGATTGAGCACCTGGCGGAGCGTGCGGTGTCTGAAATGTCATCGGGAGAGGCACGGCGCGTGCTCATCGCTCGAGCCTTGGTGCACAAACCGGGTGCATTGCTGTTCGATGAGCCGTGCAACTCGCTCGACCTGGCGGCGCAGCAGAGCTTACGGCAGACGATGCGGGCGCTCGCGAATTCGGGAACGGCCATTATTCTTGTGACGCATGAACTGGCCGACATTGTCCCGGAGATTCAGCGCGTGGTTCTGATGAGCGGCGGAAGAGTAGTAGCCGACGGCCCCAAGGATGAGGTCCTGCAGGTCGAGCGACTGGCAGCGCTATTCGGCGTAAGCGTGGAGATGGCGCGACGCGACGGGCACTATTTTTTTTGGTAAGGCAGCGACACAGTACGGATTGCAGCGCTTGCTCGCTGTTTCAGCGTTCTTCGCCTTTCGACGCCCTTGGCCAATCCTTCAAATTCAGGATAACTTCAGGCTTAATTGCGTGGTTTGTCCTTGGCGGCGTCGGGCAGAGGGACCAGCGTCTTTTTGAGTCGGCTATTAATCTTGCTCAGTTCCCAGAAAATTAAAACGAGCAGAATCGCGATCACGAACAGCAGGAATAGAACATTCATTTTTTAGCCCTTAGGCTTTCGAGAAATTACTTAAGCTCGGGCATTCTACTACTCGCATGCCAGCGCGAGGAAAATTGCTTCAGAATCTTCAAAATTCAGGGAGCTACGCCACTTCCGGGCCATTGACTGCCTTGCCTAAACTCGGTTACAGCGGGCCGCCCCTATTCCCTGCCCGCAGACGGACTCCTGAGGTCGCGTAAGGAAAGTTCCAGGCCGCCATAGTCGGGATGATCGTTGTTCCCGATGGTGAAGGCAATGTCGATCGTGTCACCTGCGAGGAGCGGATTCTGCAACAGGCGCTCGGCCATGTGCCAGCCCAGGACGTCGAACGTGATTTTAGATCGCAGCTCTGGACTGCCAGTTCTCGGTTCTCCGTTCTCCGTTCTCAGCGGAACGCTGCGCCCGTAGCCTTCGGCTACGGCTGCGGCTTTTTCAGTGCGCCGGACGGTCGACCCATCGGGATGGCAGCGCGGCGTGGCCAGGACGGCTGCTGCGGCGAGTTCCTCGGGTTCAACCGGCGCTGGATCGCTTCGCATTGCGCCGGCTCTAAGTTTCAGCTTGACGTGTTTATCTTTCAGAATGCGCGGAGGCGCGGTTAGCTGAACTCCGCGAGCGGCGAATACTGGCTCGGGATTTCCCATGCCGTACGGTTCCAGCAATTGGAGAGCTCGAAATAATTTCGGCGTCACATCGGCCAGATCCAGTTCTGTATCGAGATCGAGGATGGGCTCGAAGTCCGCCAATGACAGGCGGGCGCGGGCAAACGCATCCAGCTTCGTCCGCAGCTCGGCGACGTTGGCGGAGGGCATGGCGAAGCCACAGGCGTGCGAGTGGCCGCCGTAGCGGGAAAAAAGAGTACTGCACGATTCGATTGCCTCCAGCAAATGAAAGGCGGGAAGGGATCGGCCGGAACCGAAGGCTTCCACGCCGTCGCGCGAGATCACCACGGTCGGGCGGTTGTAGCGCTCGACAATGCGCGTCGCGGTAATGCCGATCACCCCGCGGTGCCAGCCTTCTCCGTCGATGACGATGCAGTAGGCGTCGGACAAGGCCGGGTCGGCCGTAAAACGTTCTTCGACGGCGCGCAGGATTCGACGCTCTTCTTCCTGACGGTCGGTGTTGAGATGATCGAGTTTGGCGGCGAGTTCGCGGGCGCGTACAGGATCTTTCACGCTGAATAGTTCAACCACGTCGCGCGCGATGTCCATGCGGCCAGCCGCGTTGATGCGCGGCGCGATGCGGAAACCAACCTCGCCGGAGGTTGGCGGGCGCTTGGCGGAAATCTGCGCGACTTCCAGCAACGCCTTCAGGCCAGGATTCACCGCACGGCGCAATGCGTCCAGACCTAGCGACGCGAAGACACGATTCTCGCCGGTGAGCGGGACGGCATCGGCGATGGTGGCAATCGCCACAATCTTCATAAACGAGAGGAGCAGCTTGTTCTGGACGCTCGCATCCAGCCGTCGTTGCATCAGCCCCTGCGCGAGCTTAAACGCAACCCCCGCGCCGCACAGATCTTTACACGGATAGTCGCATCCCTGCTGGTTGGGATTGATAACAGCCAGCGCGTGAGGCACGCCATTGGGACCGGGCAGGTGATGGTCGGTGACGATCAGGTCGACTCCCAGCCGTTGCGCCGTTTCCGCAGGTGCGAAAGCGCGGATGCCCATGTCGACGCTAACGATCAGGCGAATGCCGGCCGCGGCAGCGCGCTCGATTACGTCGTCGCGCATGTCGTAGCCTTCGCGAATGCGGTGGGGCACGTGGAAGTCGGCGGAGCCGCCGCAAAGTTCGATGGCCGTTTTGAGAATGATCACGGCCATGGTCCCGTCGACGTCATAGTCGCCGTAAATGAGAATGGATTCCTTACGCTCGATGGCGGCTTCGATGCGATCGATGGCGGCGCGCAGGCCCATCATGCGCTCGGGAGCATGCAGATGACAGATCGAGGGCGATAGAAAGCTGCTGGCGGCCTCGGGATCGTTGATGCCACGACGGATGAGCAGCGGCGCGAGGACATGGGCTGCGTTGGAGACGCCGCGAAGCGTTGAATCCGCGCGCAGGGCAGCGATCAGGGATGAGACGGCCTCCTGGTCGGTCGTTTTTTGAATCCACTGCATTAATTGAGTGTCATCGTGAGCGCGCTTTTTTGCGCGAAGGATCTATGTAATCCGCCTGGAAAAATTAAATAGGTCCTTCGCTTCGCACAGGGTGACAGAGGAGAGTTTACTACTTGCGGAGAGCGGAGACTGGTTAGTTTTCTTCGTCTTGATCCGGCTCATCCATGGTGAGGCCCCCGAATTCGTCGGAAACTTCCAGCAGGCGCTGGTAACGCTCGTACCATTCAGTGCTGACCTCACAAAGGAACATCGATCCCTGATAGGCCCAGCCCAATTGCAGAAATCCGACGCGGCCGATGTGAGCACGGAGCCAGCGGGCATCTTCCACGTCGTCCCCATCGGTGAATTCCGAGTTGGTTAAGCGCTGCACCATTTCATCCAACTCGGTGCGCTCCAACGTCCAGGAATGCATGGTCAAAAAAGGCGCGGCGGAGGCTTTGGCAAGTTCGACAAAATCTTTCCAACCGTCTGGATTGCCGCCCATTTCCCACATCACGCATTGCACCTCGTCGTAATCCACATAGCCGTGAAAGCGGCGCATGCCGTGGCCCTCGATAAAAGCCACCATATCGTCTTTTACCGTGGTGAGATCGTCTGGAGTGGGAGACATATTCAGAAAAGTGACAATCTAGTATTGTATGCTGTTCGCCATTTCGCTGCCAGCACACCGGCGACGCTTGCGATTTTCTGTTTCCAATCAACGGGCAGAGCGGACGCCAACGGCACCCACTCTGCCCGGAAAAGATATCTCACGACCTAAAAGGCAAGCCTGAGGGCAAATTGAACCAGGCGAGGGTTATTGACGGTGTTATTGATGACTCCAAAGCTCGACGGCGTGTTGATATCTTGCTGGCCACTATCGCCCAAGCCATCCATATAAAACTGCGGATGGTTGAACAAGTTGAAGAATTCGGCGCGGAATTGCACATTCATTCCCTCGCGGAAAGATAGTGGGAAATTCTTGATTACCGAGAAATCGGTATTCACAAATCGAGGGCCGTAGACTGGCGCACGGGCGGCGGTGCCAAGCTCTCCTGCAGGCGCAGGGGCAAAGGCGCAGGGATTAAACCAGTGCTGCAGAGTATGAATCTGCGTGGGACAGTTCGCGCCTCCAGCCTCGGGCCCTGGCCTGTTGGGGTCGCCCACCTCGTTCGGACGCTGCAGGGTGAACCCGTTGTAGGAGAAGTAAGTTCCTGATTCGTCCGCACTGTCGACGACAAACAACGGGAATCCGGATGTCGCCCTTTCGATCAGATCGAGGTGCCAATTGCCCAGGATTGCATTCGTTGCGCCATTCCAATCTCCGCCGAAGTGTTTCCCTTTGCCGAACGGTAAATCGTAGAGAACGCTGGCGGTGAAGCTGTCATTCAAATTTAACTGCGAAAGACCCCAGTCAAGCCGCGTGGTACCGGGCAGTGGCCAATAAATCGCGCCGGGATTCGTTCCCAAGCCGTCCGGCATGCCGGAATCAAATGTGCGAGACCACGTATAGCCTAGCAGCGCATACAGGCCATGCCGCGCACTCTTGGTCTCAGCCTTGACTTCCAAAGAATCATAGCGGGCATTGCCTACGCTGTTGTTGCTGGCAACGGTCTGATACGGCGCGGCGAAGGGGAAATATCCAAGACCGCAGCCCAGGGTATAACCGGCCACAGGAGAAAAGCCGTCGGGGCACGCATTCGGGTCGTTAAGGTTTTCGTTTTCCTGGCTGACAAGAATATGTTGGCTGCGAGAGCCGGCGTATCCGATCGTTAGCACAACATTTCCGGGCAGTTGGCGCTCAACGTTAAGGTTGAACTGCTGGATCATTCCTTGTTTGAAATTAAGGTTCGCGGATTGAATGGTGCCGGTGTAACAGGCGGGATTGACAGGCGCAGTCAGGATGCCGGCTGGCGGACACGCTGGATTTGTCGGAGCGATTTCCTGGAAGCCGTACGACAGACCGCAACCTGTGTTTCCAAACGGGTTGCAGAGACCTGTAGAGGAAAAAAATGGAGTTAACAGAACATTCGGATAGCTGTCGGGATCAATTTCCGCGTAATACGGAGGGTTCTGCCATAGCCCTTGTCCGCCCTGATTCCAGGCGGAATCGTGAAAAATGGCATAGCCCGCTCGAATTGCGGTCTTATCGCTGCCCATGGGCTTCCACGAGAAGCCGATGCGAGGCTCGAGAGCAGTCTTATCGAATTGAATGCCGACGCGCCCGTCAGTCGTGATGCAGTTACTGCAGCCACTCAGGGTGGGACTGCCAGTCGGCACATACCATTTCAGATTTTGGATGTTGTAGTTCGCCTGCCGATTTTCAACTTCGGTCTCCGGAGTAGCTAGTGCCCAGGCAAGTCCAAGGTTCACCGTTAGGTTAGGAGTGACACGCCAGTCATCTTGGACGAATGGACGGAGAAGTTTCCAGCGGCGGCCGGTGGTAGCGCCGAGAAATGTTTGATCGTGGGCGGCGAAGACTCCCGTACTTCCTAACAACAGATCGGCAATATCGTCTCCGGTTCCCAAGCCGGCCTCCACCACGTAGCCGTCCTGGAAGGCATTGTTGCGCACGTTCATTTCTTCGGCGCGATAGGTCGCACCGAAGCGGATATTGTGCTTGCCGCGAATCCAGTCGAGCGTGTCGGAAACGGAATAGACGTTTGTTCCCCCCTGGTAAGGCGCGTATCCGCGATCACCCACCGAGAAATAACTCGACATCTGGAATGACGTCATGCCGCAGCTTTCACAATCCTTAGTCGCCTGATTCAGGCTTGCCGGATACCCGGTAACGGAATCGCACTTCGCCCCCAGGTTGGCGCCTGGAATACCGATGTTCGCAGCTTCGCAACTGCCGGTGCCAAACGAAAGAATGTGATTGAAGATGCGGCTGTAGCCGACCATCGCTTGATTGATAAGGTTAGGGGAAAAGACGTGAGTTTCGTTTATGACCGCATTGCGCCCGTGGTTGTTGATGTACTGGTTGCTTCCGAAGGCGTTGGCTTCCGACCACGTGGGCGAACCGCCCGGGACGAAGTTTGTTGCTTGATCGTAGCTGAAACGAGCAAACCCCGAATCTTTATTGGAGAAATTGTGATCGAGCCGAATATCCCAGGTTCCTTCGTTGAGCTTCCGCACGGGTTGGTTGACATAGTTAAAGCTCGAATTGCTGGCATCGGGCAAGGGATAAAGCTGGGCCACCTTCGCCCCAATCGGATTGATTAAAGCTTTGGGAATAACATTGCAGGTCGTGCCGGGTGTCTGGCTGCCATCTGGAAGCACAGGCTCAGGAGTGGTGCCGGAGGAGCACTGAAAAGTCGTAGGTTCTGTCCCCGTTGCATACGGGTTCGCAAGCTGTATACCAAGGGGGTTATTGGTGAAATCGTAATCGCCGTTGGCGTCGGGCGTCGTCATGGCCGGCGTCGGGACAAAACCCGTAAAGGTCACGCCCTCTCTCTGCATCTTTGCCTGATAGTCGGCGAAGAAAAAAGTCTTGTCCCTCTTGATGGGGCCACCCAGCGATCCGCCAAACTGATTCAGATTGAATTTCTGTGCCGACGTAGCGAAATACGGAGATGCATCGAGTTTGGTATTGCGGAAGTACTCGAACAAAGATCCATGAAATAGATTTGCACCCGATTTCGTAGTGACCAATACTGTCGGGCCAGCGCGCTCTCCGTATTCCGCCGAATAGTTGTACGTGAGCACTTTAAATTCCTGGATGTCGTCGATGTCGGGAAAAATCGCGATTCCGCCCTCATCCAACTGATTGTTGTCATTGCCATCGAGCAGCCAATCGGTTTCTTGCTCGCGAGAACCACCCACAGAAAGTGAAAACGAGCCACGCGTCGCCGCTTCGCTACTGGCTGCATTGGTGAAAAAACTGACCGGGCTGGTGGATGCAGTCGTACCCGGGGTGAGAGTCGCGAGTTGCACGAAATTGCGCCCATTCAGCGGGAGTTCGGCGACTTCTTCGGAGGTAATGACTTGGCCCAAGGTTGGAGTCGTCGTCTCGACCGCAACTTCCGTCGCGTTGACTTGCACGCTGGTGGTGACCGATGCGGGGACGAGTTTGAAATCGAGTTCGCGGTGTTCATCAATCTGCAGGCGGACGTCCTTGGCTTCGGATGGCCTGAAGCCTGAGGCTTCGACTCGAATTGCGTAATCGCCAATCGAGAGCAAAGGGATGAGGAAGTGTCCGCTATCGTCGGTCGTTGTATCGCGCGAGAGGTTCGTGGCTTGAGCGGTGACAGTGACCTTGGCGCCGGCCACGACGGCACCGGAGTTGTCGGACACTGTGCCCGAAAAACTACCGGTAGCCTGACCGTGCAGCCGGGCGCTAAACAGGAACACCAGCGAACAGAGATACACTGCGAGACGCATCTTCTGGCTCGACATTTCTTGAACCCCTTCTCGGTGGTCGCAGTTGAAAAGAAAACGACCTTCCCCGCTCAGAGAGAACTGGAAGGCGCCGGGATGCAGATTGCTGCTTATAAATCGCCGTTCGCGGTTAAGTCAAGATTTTTCGTCGCTGAAGTGGGAGGGTTGCGGCCCAATCTTTTGCAGCCGCGAATTCAGAAAACCGATTACTGATTAGAAAAAAACGGAAGCTGTGGGACTTAGGATCGCGCGTCTAACTCATCATCGAAGCGCGCACGGTCATAAAACGATTTTTGCGTTCCTACGCCGGTTGTGGATAAGGCAGCATAGAGATTGGCACGGCGAACCGCCTCTCGTTCTGGAACGCCCTCTCCCAGAAAAACGGCAAAGCTTCCAATAAAAGCGTCGCCCGCGCCGGAACTGTCGACGCTGTTTACCTGGAACGGCGGCAGGTGTTCGCTTCCATCAGCGCTGGCCAGCAGAGATCCATTCGCACCCAAGGTAATAATCACGCGCTTCACGCCAGAAGCCAAAAGTTGCTGGGCACACTTCTTCGCGTCGGCAAGGTCTTTTGCCGATTGCGCGGTTATGGTCTCAGCCTCGCTTTCATTGGGAACGAAATAGTCGAGGCCCTTGAGTTCGGATAATTCGACTGACTGAGCCGGCGCCGGATTGAGAATGCAGCGGATTCCATGTCGGCGTGCGAATTGGATTGTGTAATAAACCGTCTCCAACGGAATTTCGAACTGCAGCACAATGCAGTCAGCCGCCTTCAGCGTCTCGGCAGCGGCGTCAACGTCGGCGGGCTTGAGCGCATCGTTCGCTCCCTTTACCACCAGAATGCGATTCTGGCCATTCGGTTCCACGAAGATTGGTGCCACGCCGCTCGACAGCCCTTCAATTTGCTTAACGTGGGTGGTATCAATTCCCAGCTTGCGGAAATTTTCGATCGTCGCGGGACCGAACAAGTCGTCGCCGACTCGCGCGACCATAAAAACTTCCGCTCCGCACAGACGCGCCGCCACTGCTTGATTCGCCCCCTTGCCCCCAAAACCGAGATCGAATCTCTGGCCGAAGATGGTTTCGCCGGGCTTTGGAAACTGATTCGTGAAGGTCGTCAGGTCGATGTTGGCGCTGCCAACCACTGCGATCTTCGGGCGATGGGCCATTTGTTTCCGCTACGTTGCGAAACGCCGAGTCTATTCAGCGCGCACAGAGGCTGTCAACGGTGCCGCCAGCAGATCAGCCAATCCTGATCTGCCACTCCCGGATCACGAGGCCCCTTCTGCTATAGTTTGGTTCCTCTATAGTCACGTTTTGGGAGGTTCCAATGCCCCGCAATGTCCGTTGTGCCTTGATTCAAGCCAGCAACGCAATTCCCACCGACCGACCACTCGCGGAGATCCGCAAGGCGATGATCGACAAGCATCTGAAGTTAATCGAACAGGCTGCCCGAAAGAAGGCGCAGGTGCTTTGCCTACAAGAACTTTTTTATGGCCCGTATTTTTGTGCGGAGCAAAACGCGCGCTGGTACGAACTCACCGAACGCGTGCCCGACGGCCCGACCACGCGTCTAATGCAGAAAATTGCGGCCAAGCACCATATGGTCATCGTGGTTCCAGTGTACGAGGAACAGATGCCGGGCGTTTATTTCAATACTGCCGCTGTAATCGATGCCGACGGTCGGTATCTCGGCAAGTACCGCAAACATCACATTCCGCACTGTCATCCCGGATTCTGGGAGAAGTTTTATTTCACTCCCGGCGATCTTGGTTATCCGGTCTTTGAAACCAAGTACGCGCGTGTAGGCGTGTACATCTGTTATGACCGCCATTTCCCTGAGGGCGCTCGCATCCTCGGATTAAACGGCGCGGAGATTGTTTTCAATCCTTCGGCGACCGTCGCCGGACTTTCAGAATATTTGTGGGAACTCGAGCAACCCGCTCACGCCGTCGCCAACGGCTACTTTGTGGGAGCCATCAACCGCGTCGGGACCGAGAAGCCATGGAGCATCGGCGAATTCTATGGCAAGAGTTATTTCTGCAATCCGCGGGGCAAGATCATCGCTCAGGCCAGCCGCGATAAAGACGAAGTTGTAGTCGCAGATCTCGATCTCGACATGATCGCCGAAGTTCGAAAAGTCTGGCAGTTCTTCCGTGACCGGCGGCCGGAAAGCTACGGACCATTGACAACCCAGAGCCGAGCCTCCGCCGCGGCTGACTGATTTGCGAATCCCGCACGCCAATGACTGAACTCCGCTCCCGTATCGAATCCAGCCCTCTTTACAACGAAGACCTCGCGCCCGCCAGCGCCGAGCGCCGGCACTGGGGCACGTATAACTTTGCCGCATTGTGGATTTCGATGTCAGTCAACATCCTCACGTATATGTTGGCTGCCAGTTTGATTCAAGGGGGAATGAATTGGCGGCAGGCGATCGCGACCATTTTTATCGGCAACGTAATCGTGCTGGCGCCGATGCTGCTGAATTCGCATCCCGGCGCGAAGTATGGAATTCCGTTCCCCGTCCTGGCTCGCGCCTCGTTCGGAGTACTGGGCGCGAATATCGCGGCAGTGTTGCGCGCGCTGGTCGCGTGCGGATGGTTCGGCATTCAAGCCTGGATCGGCGGCGAGGCCATCAGCACTTTGCTGGCGACGCTGGCTCCCGGCTGGAAGAACTTCGCCTATGGACCAGCAATCTGCTTTTTTGTTTTCTGGCTCATCAATCTGGCGGTGGTGCTCAAAGGAATCGAATACGTCCGAGTTCTACAAGGCATCAGCGCGCCAATTTTGCTGGGAGTAGGCTTGTTGCTATTGGGATGGGCTTATCGTTCAGCCGGGGGGTTCGGCCCCATGTTCTCGGTGCCATCACGGTTCGCTACGCTTCCCGAGTTTTTGAAGTTTCTGGTTCCAGCTCTCAACGGCACCGTCGGGTTCTGGGCCACGGTTTCACTGAATATTCCCGACTTCACGCGATTCGCGCGCAATCAGCGGGAGCAGATGATTGGTCAGGCGCTGGCGTTGCCTACGACGATGACGCTCTATGCGTTCGTTGGAATCGTGGTGACGTCGGCCACGGTCGTGATCTACGGAACCGCGATTTGGGATCCGGTGCAACTGCTCAGCCGCTTTCATTCTCCCGTGGCCGTGGTGATTTCGCTGATCGCGATTCTGCTGGCGACACTCAATGTGAACATTGGCGCCAACGTGGTTTCGCCGGCGAATGATTTTTCTAATCTGTGGCCGCGCGGAATCAGTTTTCGCACAGGCGGGGTCATCACCTGTTTCATGGGAATTGCGCTGATGCCGTGGAAACTGCTTGCCAACTACAGCACATTTGTTCTCGGCTGGCTGGGCGGCTACGCGGCATTTCTCGGACCGGTGGCAGGAATCATGATCTGCGACTATTTCGTCATACGCAGGCGTGTACTCTTGGTCAACGATTTATATCTTCGCAACGGGACTTACGAGTATTCCCGCGGATTCAACTGGCGCGCCGTGATCGCGCTGGCGCTGGGCGCGGGTACTGCTCTCGCCGGACTGGCGATTCCATCGGTGCGCGTGCTCTATGACTATTCGTGGTTCGTAGGCTTCGCCGTTTCCTTCATCGCTTACTATGCGATGATGCGCGGGTCGCGGACTGCTTTAACAACAGCGATTTAAAAGGGCGCGGCGTTTCGCTGCGCCGAAAACTACTTCTTCCCCAGGAATTCCGGCAAGATCTCGCGCTGGTAATCCACTAACGTTTGTTCTTCATCTCCGCACATCAGATAAATATTGAACTGCGTGACGCCGACATTCGCGAGTTCGCGTAACTTTTTTCGGTGAGCCTCGGCCGGACCAACGAGGCAGAAGCGATCTACCACTTCATCGGACACGAAATCCGCATTGTCACTTTCGACTTCACAGTGATGCTGATAATCGTAGTGGCCGCGATCCTGCACGAACGAAGTCAACGCGGGAGGCAGGTCTTCAGGCTTGTATTGCCGGATCAGATCCATCACGTGGTTCGAGACCAGGGCGGGAAACCAGCGGACTCGTTCACGAGCAACGCTCAAGTCGTTCGACATCCAGACCGGAGCGGCCGACATCACTTCGATGCTGCTCAGGTCCCGTTCTGCGGCGCGCGCGCCCTCTTTTACGAAGCTCATGCACCATGCGATTAGCGCCGGATCGGCAAACTGCAAAATGATTCCGTCCGCCACTCGCCCGGCCATGTGCAGAACCTTGGGGCCGTAGCCGGCAATCCAAACTCGCGGAGAATCTTTTGCCCAGCTGAGACGCGTGGGTTGACCATCGTGCTGCACTTCTTTTCCGGAAGTAAGATCGCGAAACTCCGCGACGGACGCTTCCAAGTGCGACCAACTCACCGGCTTCTTGCCCATTACGCGCCGCGAACTGTCGCCGCGGCCAATCCCCAGTTCCATTCGTCCATCAGAAATAAGATTCAGAGTAGCGAATAAGCTCGCAGTCACGGTCAGATCGCGCGTTGCAGGATTTGTGACGCACGTTCCCAGGCGCATGCGCTGGGTGTTCATGGCCATAAGCGTAAGAAGCGGATACGGTTCTTTCCACAAAACGTGCGAGTCGAAAACCCAGCCGTATTCAAATCCGGCGCTCTCCGCCTGCCGCGTCAGGCCAACGATGCGTTCGATCGAGATGTCCGGCTTCAATGCAAAACCGAATTTCATGGCTGGATCCCTTTCACCAAAACATTATGAATAATCGATGTGAACAAGTCGATGTGAACAAATCGCCCTGATTAAGTCGCGGTGAACAAGTAAAGTCCGGCAGTGTAGCATAGAGTTCTTTCTCGCATCCAAGCGCAGACGACTAACCAACGGAGGACTCGATGGGTTTCGACACAATTATTAAGAACGGCTCCGTAGTGACGGCCACCGATACGTACAAGGCTGACGTTGCCATCGAAAACGGAAAGATCACTGCCGTTGGAACCGATCTTCCTGGGCAGAACGCAACGAAGATTTTGGATGCATCGGGCAAACTCGTTCTCCCTGGCGGCATCGATGTGCACACTCACCTTGACATGCCTTTCGGCGGCACGACCAGCGCCGACGATTTTGAAACCGGCACGCGGGCCGCGGCTTTTGGCGGCACAACCACGCTCATCGACTTCGCCATTCAATATAAAGGCCAACCCCTGCGCCAGGCTTTTGATACGTGGATGAGCAAAGCCTCGAGCAAAGCAACCTGCGATTACGCCTTCCATTGCATCGTGACTGACGTTTCGGGCGGACAACTCTCGGAGATGAACGATCTGGTGCACGAGGGTGTGACTAGCTTCAAGCTTTTCATGGCGTATCCCGGCGTGTTCATGCTCGATGATGGCAGCATCTTCAAAGCGCTGCAGACCACATCGAAAAACGGCGGACTGGTTTGCATGCACGCGGAAAATGGCAGTGCGATTGATGTCATCGTTCAGCAAGCCTTGGCGGAGGGAAAACGTGCACCGAAATATCATGCGCTAACTCGACCCACGACTGCCGAGGCGGAAGCAGTCGGTCGCGCCATTGCGCTGGCCGAGATGGCGGGCGCTCCGATTTACATCGTGCATTTGAGTTGCAACGATGCCCTCGAAAAAGTGCGCGAGGCGCGCGATCGGGGACTGCCAGTTTACGCGGAGACCTGTCCGCAGTACTTATATCTCTCGCTCGAAAATATGGACGCACCCGGTTTCGAAGGCGCGAAGTACGTTTTCACTCCTCCGCTGCGCGAGAAATGGAATCAGGAGAAACTGTGGAATGGGCTCAAGTACGATCATCTGCAGGTTGTTTCCACCGATCATTGTCCGTTTTGTTTTAAGGAACAGAAAGAATTGGGTCGGGAAGATTTCACCAAAATTCCGAACGGCGGTCCGGGCATAGAGCACCGCATGAGTTTGATTTATTCCGGCGGCGTCGCCAGTGGCCGCTTTAATGCCAACCGCTTCGTGGAATTGGTTGCGACCACTCCTGCCAAGTTGTTTGGCTTATATCCGCGCAAGGGGACGATCGCCGTTGGCAGTGATGCTGATCTGGTGATTTTCGATTCCAAACGAAAGCACACGATCAGCGCCAAGACTCACCACATGCGCGTCGATTATTCGATGTTCGAGGGTATTCAGGTAACGGGCATGCCGGACGTAGTTCTGTCGCGGGGACGAATTGTTGTGGATGGGGAAAAATTCCTGGGACGCGCGGGACAGGGAGAATTTCTGCGGCGCTCAACCTACGCGGAGGTGAACGGCTAGTTCGTTAGTGGCTATCGTTTCATCGCAGCGCGGTGTAAAGCGATTCTTTCCAGCGCGTGTTCTCGATTCTCCAGCACACCTTCGACTTTCGCCCCGCGAGCGCTTTCGCCCACACCGCTCGGTTCCGCTCATCCTCGGCAACGTTCAGGCGATCCACAATTGTCATACCGCGCGTCAGGTCGCTCTGAGTTTCAACTTCTACCCAATGCTCGCCCCACTCCGTGCCCACTGTCGGATCCAGGGCTACAGACATCGCGACCGGGTCAGGAAGGCAAATTCCATCCTCCCCGGTTTGAATCTTGTAGGCCTCGCGGGCGTGACTGTTGCACTCAATCGCGAAATCGGCGAGTTTGGTTTTGAATCCTTGAACGTACGCGATATCGGCTTCGTCCAGCACGGCGTCTCCGCGACAAAGTTGCCATCCGATCAATTCCACGGGAAGGCCGCTATGCAGGACAATTCGCGCCGCCTCGGGATCGACCCAGATGTTGTACTCCGCGGCGGGAGTGACATTGCCTTCGCAGCACGGCGCTCCGCCCATCACCACGCAGCGGCTGACTTTTGCCGCGATTCCGGGACTCTTCGACAACGCCATAGCGATATTGGTTAGAGGTCCGAGCGTTACGAGAACAAGGTCGGGATTTTTTTCAATCGCCTCGATGACCGCGTCAACGGCGTGCAATTCTTCCGCAGATTGCCTTGGCGCGGGATAATTGTGATCGCCCAGTCCATCCCGGCCATGAAACCAGGTCGCATCCTGATAGGGGCGCAGCAAAGGCTTCGCCTCTCCGGAATAAACCGGAACATTCGCGCCACAAAGTTCAACTGTGTAAAGAGCGTTGCACGTCGCCTGTTGCAGGTTGACGTTACCGGCAACGACGGTAATCGCGGCGACGTGAACGTCTGGCGCCCGCAAAGCCATGATCAGCGCGACAGCGTCATCGGACGCTGTATCGGTATCGATCAGAAACGTGCGAGCCACGCGCGTAGCATAGCAGACCCGGAGATTTTTTCTGTTCGCAGTCGGTGAGTTATCAGCCGGCTTGTCGCACTGACTTGTGACTCGCGGCGAACAAGAGTAAAGTTCACGGTTCCATCGGAGATCACAATGTTCACGCCGCCGAGTCTATCGATTGCGCTGATGATGATGATCACCAGTGCAGTCTGCTGGGGTTCCTGGGCCAACACTTACAAGGGTGTAAAGAATTATCGTTTCGAACTTTTTTACTGGGACTACGCGATCGGCATCTTTCTGATTTCTCTTGTTCTCGCGTTCACCATGGGGAGCAGCGGCCACGACTCCACAAGTTTCGCGAACAATGTTCAATCCGCGGACACTTCAAACATTGTTTCCACGCTCGTAGGCGGAGCTATTTTCAACCTGGCAAACCTGCTGCTGGTAGCGGCAATCGACATGGCAGGGCTCGCGGTCGCCTTCCCTGTATCGATTGGAATTGCGCTGGTCGTGGGAACGATATTGAGTTATGCGCTGCAGCCCAAGGGTCATGCAATATTTCTGGCGATCGGCGTCGCATGCGCGCTTGTTGCCGTGATCCTCGACGGCAAAGCTTATGGAAGTCTCGCCAGTGCCGGCCGCTCGGTGTCGCGCAAGAGCATTATTACGTGCATTGTCTCTGGAGTATTGATGGGTCTGTGGGCGCCGTTTGTGACTCGTTCGATGACGCACGGCAACACACTGGGGCCTTACAGCGTCGCTGTTTTTCTTACGCTTGGCGCTCTGCTCTCGTGTTTTATCTGGAATATTTATTTCATGAAGAAGCCGCTGGTCGGCGAGCCAGTCAATTTCAGCGGTTTTTTCAGCGGGCCCCCATCAGGGCATCTGCTTGGTTTGGCCGGCGGCGTAATCTGGGGCACGGGTATGGTTTTTAATCTCGTCGCGGCAAGTTTCACAGGCGTCGCGATTTCCTATGCCATTGGACAATCCGCGCCCATGGTCGCGGCACTGTGGGGAGTTTTGGCCTGGAAGGAATTTGCGGGATCAGGTACGCGCGCGAAAATTTATCTTGCGCTCATGTTTGTTTTCTACGGCCTGGCGATTCTGTTGGTGGCGCGGGCAAATGGATAAGCGGGGAGCGCGGATCTATTTTCCCTTGATGCGGCTGATGAATAGTTCAAGGAAGCGGTCGGCGTTTGATGGCAGACAGACTCGGGCATTCGGCTGCAATTCAACGACACCTTCGATTCGTAATGATCGCCGTGAAGCACGTTTTTTTCGTTCGAGCCCATGCGATTCGCGACGGTTTCTCCGCGTGTGAACTCGCCTCTGGTCTCTACATCCACGTGCATGTCTTTCAGGGTCACCAGCGTGGGATCGATTACAACTCCGACCGCCAAAGGATCGTACATGGCAGCGCCCTGGTAGCCGCTCTTTTCGGAACGCGTTAGATAAAAATCCGCCAGCCTGGCAATGAAGTCACTTTGCGGACCATGCAACGACTGCAATTCCGCGAGATACTTACGCGTGATGAGCGTGCGCTCTCCCACATCTGACCCGACCATTGTGACCATCCAACCGGCTTTAAACACGATGGCTGCGGCCTCCGGATCGTTATAGATATTTGCTTCGGCGGCTCCATCGACATTTCCTCCGCTGATCGAGCCGCCCATGATCACAATATCTTTTACCAGCGGCACAATCGATGGATCTTTGGAAACGGCGAGTGCAATGTTCGTCAGCGGTCCGATGGGAACCAGCGTAACTTCGTGTGGATATTTGTGAACCACTTCGATGATCAGATCCGGGCCGAAGCGCGAATCGGCTTTGCACTTCGAGGTCGGCAACTCTACGTCTGCGAGTCCGTTCTTGCCATGCCAGAACTGGGCAGTAATCAACTTCTGATTTAGTGGATGGTGCGCTCCACGCGCCACAATCAAGTCGCAACGGCCAGCTAAAGAGGCCAACTTCAGCGCGTTCTCGAGGCCCAGTTGGCTGTCTACATTTCCGGGCACAACCGTCAGCGCTTCGACCTTGAGTTCGGGCGAATTCAGAGCCAGCAGAATCGCCATCGCGTCGTCGACGCCGGGATCGGTATCGATAATGACGCGTTGCGGCGTCTGGCCAAACGCGCTTGCCATCAGAAAGAATGAAATCAGAACGCAAACAGCGGAGATTCGCTTCATGCGGAAGTCCTTCTTAAAAAATAATTTTGCAATGAGCTTTTATAGCAGCATGCCGGCAATGGAGGCCGACATTAAATTAGCCATTGTTCCCGCAAGCATCGCGCGCACTCCCAGCCGCGCTAGTTCGCCTCTCTTGTTGGGAGCGAGAGCGCCAATCCCTCCGATCTGAATTCCAATCGAACTGAGATTGGCGAAGCCGCACAGCGCAAACGTGGCAATTGTTACTGAGCGCGGATCGAGCGCGGCTTTTTGGGCTCCCAGCATGGAAAATGCCACCAGTTCGTTGATCACCATGCGAGTGCCGAGAAGATTGCCGATGACTCTGCAGTCATGCGCGGGAATGCCGATCACCCAGGCTACAGGCGCGAAGATGACTCCAAAGATTTGTTCCAGACTCTGTGGAAACCACGTGATGTGATTATGAATGCCGCCGAAGATTCCATTGGTGAGCGCGATCAATGCCAGAAATGAAATCAACATCGCGGCGATGTTGAGCGCCAGGTGCAAGCCATCGGTCGTGCCTCGCGAAATCGCTCCCAGCAGATTTTCCTCTTTTTCCGTTTTCTCTTCCTCACTGCTCATGACAACCTTTCCCGCGGTACGCGGCTGCTCCGTTTCCGGCACCAACATTTTTGCCATGAGCAGAGTTCCCGGCGCGGTCATGATTACCGCGCTTAAAAGATGCTTGGGATCAATGCCAAACGCAATATAGGCTGCCATGATTCCACCGGAGACATGCGCCATGCCGCTGGTCATCACAGTCATCAGTTCCGATCGAGTCAAGTCTGGCAAGAACGGTCGAATCGTCAGCGGTGCTTCGGTCTGTCCCATAAAGATGCTGGCTGCGACATTTAAGGATTCCGCGCCGCTCGCTCCCATTACGCGCGTCATGACCCAGGCAAAGATCTTGATGATGATCTGCATGATGCCGAAGTGATACAGCACGGCGAAGAATGCGGCAATGAAGACGACGGTGGGCAATACTCCGAAGGCGAAGTATCCGAGTTGCGACCCGGGCTTGGCCAGATCCCCAAATACAAAATGCGACCCTGCATAGGCATAACTCAACAGCCTGGTAACGCCGTCACCGGCCTTCTGAAAAACAATTCGCCCGGCGTTCACTCTTAATACCATGACCGCAAAAGCGAATTGCAGGCCTAAACCCCAGGCAATTGTTTTCAAGCGAATGGCGCGACGATTCGTGGAAAAAATGTAGGCAAATCCGAGCATCGTCAGGAGGCCAAGAATTCCAGTGAATCGTCCCATTTCAGCTTCTCTCCGCGGACTTGCCCATGACTCCGCTGCCTATAACTTTGTGAATGAGCGGCCTTTTTGCTGAAGGCGCCGCGTCGGTTACAACACAACTGGCCTCAATCAGTTGCCGGGCCCGAGCGGCTTGGGCCTCCGCATTGTAGTGAATGGTTGCCAACGGCTCGCCGGCGGAAACTCGATCTGCAACTTTTTTGTGCAGCACAATTCCCACCGCTGGATCGACGGAATCTTCCTTGCGCTCGCGCCCGCCGCCAAGAATCACACAAGCGGTGCCAATGTCTTCACACTGCATTGAGTTTACATATCCAGCCTTTGTACTCAGCACGTCCGTCATGTGCTGCGCCTGCGGAAGCAGTTTCGGATCGTCAACGATTCTCGCATCCCCGCCCTGCAGTTCGATCATCTGGCGAAATTTGTCCAAAGCTTTGCCGGAAGAAATTAATTTGGCGCTTTGTTGTCGTCCGTCAGTAACCGTGCTCGCAACGCCACCGAGATGCAACATCCATGCGGCAAGTTCGAGGCAAAGTTCCTTCAGATCTTCTGGTCCATCGCCGCGCAAGACTTCCAGAACCTCGAGCACCTCAATGGCGTTGCCAATCTTATTCCCCAGCGGTTGATCCATATCCGTGATGAGCGCCACCACCTGTTTGCCCATTCGCTCGCCGGTTTCAACCATCAACTCCGCCAGGAACGTCGCGTCTTTTTCGCTCTTCATGAATGCGCCAGACCCGGTCTTCACGTCGAGCACCAGCGCATCAATGCCTTCCGCCAGCTTCTTGCTCATAATGGACGCGCAAATCAAGTATGGACTCTCGACCGTGCCGGTGACGTCACGCAGCGCATAAAGTTTGCGATCAGCGGGAGCAATCTCTGCCTTCTGCCCAATCATGGCGCAGCCACAAGTTTCGAGCACACGGCGAAATTCCGTCACGGAAAGATTCACGTTGAATCCGGGGATTGCTTCCAACTTGTCAAGCGTTCCGCCGGTATGTCCCAAGCCCCGCCCGCTGATCATTGGAACTGCGATTCCGGCTGCCGCAGCCAGCGGAGCCAGAACCAGTGACGTTTTATCGCCCACGCCGCCGGTCGAGTGCTTGTCAACTTTCTTAGCCTTCAGCCCGGAAAGATCGAGCACATCGCCTGAGTGAAGCATCGCGTCGGTAAGCGCTGCCGTCTCTGCCCGCGTCATGCCCTTCAGCACCACCGCCATCAGCCATGCCGACACTTGGTAGTCGGGAATGTCGCCGCTGGTGTAGGCGTTGACGAGGCCTTCGATTTCGTTCTGCGATAGCTCGCACCCGTCCCGCTTCTTGCGAATCACATCGATCGCGCGAAAGGATTGCGGAAGAGAAATTTTCTGCTTCACTGGAGTCGAAATCCGTCGGGAAGAAGTTCGGTAATGTGGGCCTGTTTAGGCCCAGTCGCGCCCAGGAAAAAGATCGTGGCGTCAGGACCAAATTCGTAAATCACCTGACGGCATGCCCCGCAAGGCGAACAGGCAACTCCGTGATCATTGGCAACAGCAACGGCTTGAATTTCTATCTTCGGACCCAACTCGGCGACTGCCGAGAAAATCGCCGTTCGCTCCGCGCAGTTCGTCATTCCGTAGGAAGCGTTCTCTACGTTGCAGCCAGCAAAGATTTTGCCGTTGGTTAGCAAGATCGCCGCTCCTACGTGAAACTTCGAGTACGGAGCATGGGCGTTCTTCATCACTTTGACGGCCGCTTGCTCCAGCTTCTTCCGCAGGCTTGCCGAAACGTTTTTTTTACTCATAAAAAAATTAAATGCATTGGGCAATCCAGCGATGACGCGCTGCGATCGCCGAATTGTGCGCCATTGTAAACCCTCGATGTAAAGGCTCGAGTTAATTCCCGTATTTTCTTCTCCGGTGACTCGAGCCGAACGCGGGCCATTGAATTTCGCGTTGCGCGATTGCCTGCCGTACAATTGCAACTCAAGGGATGTGAGTTCCTGCTCAGGAGTCCGCGGGCCGCATTCCAAAAAGCGATATCTCCGAATTGCTATGGCGTTCGATCACCACCGTTCCAATATCGCAGGCCAGCCAGGCAGCACTCTAGCTTCTCGCGAGCAACACACTCCGAACGCGATCGCCACGCTCGCCGGGCGTCCGCTCCTGTCAAACTCTGGCGTTCCTCTCGATTTGAATTGGCTTCAGGACGTTCGAGTCAACACCAGCGCCGTCGAACGACGGACGCAGTCGCAGGTTGCCCGTCGTACGGTAAAGAAAGCATGGCAGGCCGCGTGGCTTCTGAGGGCGATCACCTGCATGGATTTGACTACGCTATCGGGCGATGACACCGATGAGCGTGTGCGACGATTGTGCGCAAAGGCACGGCAGCCCATTCAACAGGATCTCGCACAGAGACTCGAAGTGGAAGAGCTCGGCATCAAGGTGGGCGCCGTTTGCGTTTATCACACGTTCGTTGAGACCGCGCTGCATGCCCTTGAGGGAAGCGGTGTTCGCGTTGCCGCCGTTTCGACTGGATTTCCCGCGGGCCTGTCTCCACTTGCGGAACGGGTTGGAGAAATCCGCCGCTCCGTGGAAGCTGGCGCTCATGAGATTGATGTCGTGATCACTCGCGGCCATGTTTTTGGCGGACGATGGCAGGCTCTCTACGATGAGGTAGCTACCTTCAAACAAGCGTGCGGGGCGGCTCACATGAAGGTCATCCTGGGCACGGGCGATCTGCTTACATTACGAAATATCGCGCGCGCCAGCTTTATCGCCATGATGGCGGGAGCGGACTTCATCAAAACTTCGACGGGTAAGGAACCAACAAATGCGACGCTGCCGGTGAGCCTGGTTATGGTTCGCGCGATTCGCGAGTACGCGCAGCAAACTGGAATGGCGGTAGGCTTCAAGCCTGCCGGCGGCATTCGCACGGCAAAACAATCCATCGACTGGCTTGCCATGATGAAAGAAGAGCTCGATGTGTCGTGGATGCGCGCGGAACTTTTTCGCTTTGGGGCGAGCGGTTTGCTGGGTGACATTGAGCGACAACTGGAGCATTACGCAACCGGACGATACTCGGCGGAATATCGCCATCCCATTGCTTAAGGGACATTGGATGGCCAGTGGTCAAATCAATATGAGAAAAGCGCAACGAGAAAAAGTGAGCCGAGCCCAATGAGCATTGCAGACAAATTTGTCGCGATGGAGTACGGACCAGCTCCAGAAGATCCGAAAGAGGCGGCGGCGTGGCTGGAGCACCATGGTCGGCGCTTTGGACTTTTTATCGGCGGAGCTTGGTGCCCGCCCATCGACGGACAATATTTCGACACACTCGATCCTTCAAATGGCGAAAAGCTAGCAGCGGTCGCTCAAGGCGGTGTTGCGGACATTGACGCTGCCGTTCGCTCGGCACGCGCTGCTGCTCCCAAGTGGCGTGCTCTTACTCCGCACGCCCGTGCCCGCTATCTTTACGCACTGGCACGGCTGGTGCAGAAACATTCGCGGCTGCTCGCGGTGCTCGAAACTATGGACAACGGAAAGCCCATCCGCGAAAGCCGGGATATCGATATTCCGCTGGTGGCGCGTCATTTTTATTACCACACCGGTTGGGCGCAATTGCTTGCGCAGGAGTTTCCAGAATATGAACCCTGCGGAGTCGTAGGCCAGATTATTCCGTGGAATTTTCCGCTGCTGATGTTGGCATGGAAGATTGCGCCTGCGCTGGCGACGGGGAACACAGTTGTTTTGAAGCCTGCCGAGTTTACTCCACTCACCGCGCTTGCCTTTGCTGAACTTTGCGCGGAGGCAGGGTTGCCGCCGGGCGTCGTCAACATCGTGACTGGAGATGGCTCAACCGGCGAGGCGCTGGTGAAGCATCCTGACGTCGACAAGATTGCCTTCACGGGATCGACGGAAGTCGGCCGCGCAATTCGCAGCGCGACTGCGGCAAGCCACAAACGGCTCTCCCTCGAACTCGGTGGAAAATCTCCATTCATTGTTTTCGAAGATGCGGACCTTGACAGCGCAGTCGAAGGTCTGGTCGATGGAATCTGGTTCAATCAGGGTCAGGTGTGCTGCGCGGGTTCGCGGCTTTTGATGCAGGAGAGCATTGCGGAGCCGTTAATGTTGAAGATTCGCGAGCGCATGAGCAGCTTACGCATCGGCGACCCTATGGACAAGGCCATCGACATTGGCGCAATCGTCGCCCGCGTGCAATTGGATCGAATTCATCGCATGGTGGCGCAAGGAGTCGCGGACGGAGCAACCTGCTGGCAACCGCAAGTTGCGTTGCCCTCGCGCGGATTTTATTTTCCGCCAACCCTGCTCAGCAATGTGCACCCAACGTCTATTTGCGCGCAGCAGGAAATTTTCGGTCCGGTTCTTGCGGCCATGACCTTCCGCACTCCGAAAGAAGCGGTGGAACTGGCCAACAACACGGTCTACGGCTTGGCTTCGTGCGTGTGGAGCGAAAATATTAACGTGGCGCTGCAAGTGGCCGCGCAACTCAAGGCCGGCGTGGTATGGGTGAACTGCACCAATCTGTTTGACGCGGCCTGCGGATTTGGCGGTTACCGCGAAAGTGGATATGGCCGCGAAGGCGGAAAAGAAGGCTTGCTCGAATACATGGATCCGGCCTGGTTCAAGCACGCCCCGAAACTTCCAGCCACAAAGACTCTCGCCGCCGATCAAGCAGAGGAAGGACCTGATCCGAGCGCTCCGGCCGGCAGTCTTACCGGCGCTCCTGCAATCGATCGCACCGTTAAACTCTACATCGGCGGCAAGCAGTCGCGCCCCGATTCCGGTTACAGCATGGAAGTGCGCGCACTCGATGGACGCTTGTTGGGCGAAGCGCCGCTGGGTAACCGGAAAGACATTCGCAACGCAGTGGAAGCCGCTCGCAAAGCGGAAGGGTGGGCAAAGGCAACGGCGCACAATCGCGCGCAGGTTTTATATTACTGCGCGGAAAACCTGGCGCAGCGCCGAAGTGAAATCGCCCATCGGCTCGCGGCGGCCGTTGGCGAGAGGCAGTCCAAGGCAGAAGTTGAGTCGGGCATCGAGCGCATTTTTTCCTACGCCGCGTGGGCCGATAAATTCGATGGCGCCGTGCACAACCCTCCCTTTCGCAATATCGCCATCGCGATGAACGAGCCGATCGGGACCGTCGGTGTAATCTGTCCTTCAGAAGCTCCACTGCTCGGTTTTCTTTCTCTCGTAATGCCGCTGCTCGCGGCAGGTAATACGGTAGTTGCTGTCCCCTCAGAGAAATATCCGTTGATAACTGCCGACCTCTACCAACTTTTCGACACCAGTGACTTACCCGCAGGGGCCGTGAACATTGTGACTGGCTACGTGGCGCCGCTATTGAAGACGCTCGCTGAACACGACGACGTCGATGGCATCTGGTGCTACGGCGATGAAGCTACAGTTTCGGCCGCGAAGGCGATGTCCACCGGAAACTTGAAACAAGTCTGGACGAATGAAGGCCGCGCCATTGACTGGTTCGATTCGAAGCAGGCGGAAGGCCGCTGGTTCCTCGAGCACGCCACTCAGGTAAAAAATATCTGGGTTCCATACGGCGAGTAGTCGTCGGGCGGCAAACGCGATTTGCATTTGTTCCAACCCGGCGCTAGCATACCCCTCGCAAGTGCTTCATCCTTTCCGGCAAGTGTTTGTCTGTTTCACCAAGGAGGACCTATGGGCATCGCAGTTTCCCCTCAAATTCATCCCCACGTCGCGGAGTTCATCGACCAGCCACGAAAAATGTTGATCAATGGCAGGTGGGTCAACGCCGCCTCTGGCAAAACGTTTCCTACTTACAATCCCGCGACCGGCGAAGTTCTTGCGCAGGTCGCGGAAGGCGATCGCGAAGACATTAATCAAGCGGTGAAAGCCGCTCGCAAGGCGTTTGACAACGGCCCTTGGCGTCGCATGACTGCCTCAGAGCGTGGCCGCCGCATCTGGAAGCTTGGCGACCTTCTCGAACAGCATACCGAGGAGTTCGCCTACCTCGAGAGCCTCGACAACGGCAAGCCTCTCAACATCGCCAAGGTTGCCGATGTTCCGCTGGCGGTTGACCTTTTCCGCTACATGGCGGGATGGGCGACCAAAATTGAAGGCAATACGATTCCTATTTCAGCGCCGGGCTTTCTCGCCTATACCTTGCGGGAACCGGTAGGAGTTGTTGGCCAAATTATTCCCTGGAACTTTCCGCTGCTGATGGCCGCATGGAAACTTGGTCCTGCGTTGGCTACGGGCTGCACCGTTGTATTGAAGCCAGCCGAACAAACCCCGCTCTCCGCGCTGCGTCTGGGCGAACTGATCCTGGAAGCCGGATTCCCCGAAGGCGTGGTCAACATTGTGCCTGGTTATGGCGAGACCGCTGGCGCAGCGCTGGCCGATCATCCCGACGTGGACAAGGTTGCCTTCACGGGATCCACGGAGGTCGGAAAGCTGATTGTGCACGCCGCCGCCGGCAATCTGAAGAAAGTGTCTTTGGAATTGGGAGGCAAATCTCCGAACGTCATCTTTAAAGATGCCGATCTCGAGACTGCCATTCCCGGCTCCGCCAGCGCAATCTTCTTCAACCACGGCCAGTGCTGCTGCGCCGGGTCGCGGCTCTACGTGGAGAAATCGGTCTACGATCAAGTCGTCGAAGGCGTCGCCGAGCATGCCCGGAAAATTAAAGTGGGATCGGGTCTTGATCCGGACACGCAAATGGGTCCGTTAGTTTCAGAAGAGCAAATGAATCGGGTCTGCGGATATCTGGAGTCGGGATTCTCCGAAGGGGCAAAGGCTGTCGCCGGCGGACACAAGTCCGGCGGTCGCGGGTACTTTGTCGAGCCCACCGTGCTGGTGGATACAAAAGAGAATATGAAAGTAGTGCGGGAAGAAATCTTTGGACCGGTGGTGACGGCGATGCCATTTACGGATCCGGAAGAAATCGTTCCGCGCGCGAACGATAGCGAGTACGGCTTGGCCGCTGCAGTCTGGACGCGCGACATCGGCAAGGCTCACCGCATGGCGGAACAACTTCGCGCAGGCACGGTCTGGATCAATTGCTACAACATCTTCGACACAGCCCTGCCCTTCGGAGGGTACAAACAGTCTGGCTGGGGACGCGAGATGGGACACGATGTTCTCAACCTGTACACGCAAACGAAATCAGTCTGCGCCAGAATCGCTTAAAGACTAAGGTTTCTGATTTCCGTTAGGAGAATACAAAGAATAAGGACGGCGGGATCGTTCCCACCGTCCTTTGTTTTTTGCCTTCGTTTTTTGACCGATTATTTTTCCATCAGTAGAACTTTCTCCGCGTCATCGACTTCGGTGAGCTTCACCTCGATCACTTCGTTGGTGGTGGTCTGTACGTTGCGCCCCACGAACGTAGCCTCGACGGGAATTTCACGATGGCCACGGTCGATCAGCACGCATAATTGCACTCTGCGCGGCCGGCCATGCGAAAAGAGCGCGTCGAGCGCAGCTCGAGTGGTGCGTCCGGTAAAGAGAACATCATCGACCAAAACAATATTCTTGTCTTCAATCTCAAACCCAATTTCTTTCTCTTGCACCACTGGCTTGGGACCTAACGTCGAAAGATCGTCCCGGTAAAAAGTAATGTCTAAAGTCCCCACCGGTACTTTGGCATTTTCGATACGCGTAATAATTTTGCCCAACCGTTCGGCGATCGGAACTCCACGACGCCGAATTCCAACCAGTCCCAGACCGGCGACTCCACTATTTTTTTCCACGATTTCGTACGCGAGTCGCACCAGCGTACGCTCAATTTCAGATGCGGACATCAGTTGCGCCTTCTGGCGAAGACCGGTCTTGCGCGAAGGAACTTTTGCATTCATCAGTACGAGGCCTCGATGGATAAAAGTCGGCTACCCAATGTAGTCAAGCGGCTGGCAGAGGTCAAGTTTAGGAGTACGCGCCCATGCCTTATGGACGGCTTGAATCAGCCGGTTTCACAAAAGATGTTAGGAGCTGGATTTTTCTACAATCTCACTGGCTTCAACGGCGGCTTTCACCAGGCTTTGCCCGACCGGGCACTCGGTTCTTATGGTTCGCGCAAGCGGAGGGCTTCCGTCTCGCACCGCTAGAAAATGAATGGCTTCGGGATTGTGGTTTGCCGCATCGGTTGACACGATGCCCACGCTTTGGTTTCTCCCCAGCGCCTTGGCTCGATACAATGCCGCGTCTGCCAACGCAATAGATTCCTCAGCGCACATGGCCTCGAATGCAACCCGACTCCAGGGATAGGCAGCCCATCCCACAGAGCAGGTCTTTCTGACTGAAATTCCTTGCCCGAGTTCGAATGAAGCCGAGGCGATCACTTCCAGAATCCGGCTGCAAAACGCCGGAATTCCCGAAGGATCGGCCGAACGACTCATGATAAGAAATTCTTCGCCGCCCCAGCGCACCAGCACGTCCGACTTGCGAACAACCGTGGAGAGCCTTTGCGCCACAAGTTGCAAGAGCTTGTCCCCGACCGGATGGCCGTGCCGGTCGTTTATTTCTTTGAAAAAATCCATGTCGACCACGATGAAGACGAGATCTCGATGATCCATCCTTTGCAGATCACCGCCTTTCAGGCGCTGATAGTTTCGCAGCACTTGTCCTGCCTCAGCTGCGAGAATCTCCTCCAGATAATGGCGGTTCCATACACCCGTGAGAGCGTCCGTGAAAGAAATCTCTTGTAGTTCCAAATTCTTTCGCTGCAACTCCAGACTGTGCCACCGCAGCGAATGTTCTTTGTTCTCTAGTTCATCTTTCAGTCGGCACATTTCTTCCAAGTTTTGTCGCGATAATCGCAAAAGAGTCAGCAACTCTTGATCCAACAAATGTTGCCGTACAAACACCAGGGCGCCCATCACTAGCATGACACTCACGGTCAATAACAGCCGGTATTTACGGACGCTCGGCGGCGCATCTCCTCCGAATTGCGCCCACGCCATCATGAGTGGTGTGATGAACACGGCCAGCATTGCGAGTCGCGCTTTCCAAATTTCGTGACCGCGACTGGGTACTTCTTCGAACGAATTCTGTGTCATGAGGTCGCGCGGCAAAAAACCGATCCTCACAAACCAGACCATGCCAACCAGTAACGGCACATCGAAGAAACTGCCTGTGTAATAAATATGGAGATCGATCGCCTCACCGGCTGCCAGCGAAGCGACGCAATAAAACAACGTGGCCGCAAATAACTGGAAGTACAGGATGCGCCATGCGCCGCGGCTCTGGCGCCACACTATCATTAACCCTAGAGCCAGCACGAGCTCTTCCGCCACGTAGAGCAAATCGAAACTTCTTCCGTACGCGGACTCAACCGGGTGCACAAACTGCCAGGGGATCACCACAAACAGATATAGAAACAACCACCACGTAAACAGAAGGGCGAAATCGAGCGTTCCCATTCGCCGACTGCGTTCATCCTGGCGAACGTGGGGTTGGATGGCGACCGCGGCCATCATCGGGACAATATGCAGAAAGAGAATTACGTCTCCGATAAAAGGATTGGGCACCTCGTGCCGCAAGTAGACTTCCAGATATGTCCACATGAGCTGCGCTGTCAGCCACATGCCGAAACCTAGACCCAGAAGCGCCCAGAAAAACCGGGCCTTTGGCGAAGCTTTCTTTACATTCGATAAAACGGCGACAACGGCGCAGATAAGAATAACGTCTTGCAGCAGATCGCCAAACGCGGTGAGAGCAAACCCTCGCGGCACCAGCAGCGAGAGCAAAATATGAATGCCTGCAACCGCGCATACCACGGCCGCCCACTTGTTAGCGGTTTTGAACGGAAATTTCCCCACCCTGGAATTGTAAGGTCGCGACGATTCGAGCAGGTATTACCGAGGTAATGAAAGAAGCGGATTCGAGGCGGTGACAGCCTTACGTTTTTACGAAAGCAGCGCAGAAAAACGTTGCACAAAATGCCAGACGTCCCAATACGAGTTGTACAACGGCACCGCTGCCACACGAAGAATATTCGGTTCCCTCCAATCCGCGACCACTTCCGCCGCGGATAGCTGATCGCATACCTCTCGGCCCTTATTCGATAGTCGGATCGAAAGCTGAGCGCCTCTGCGCTCCGGCTCGCAAGGCGTGATGACGGAAAACTTGGACGAAGCTAATTGGCCGAGCAAAAACTCCATATATCCCGTCAGCGCCATGCTTTTGTCCCGCAGCTGTTGCATTCCAGCTTCCGAGAACATCTCCATCGACGCGCGCAGGGCGGCCAACGCCAGAATCGGAGGATTGCTTAACTGCCAGCCTTCAGCGCCCCGCATGGGATGAAAATCCGGTTCCATGCGAAAGCGGGCCGCCTCATCATGTCCCCACCATCCTTCGAACCGCGGCAGCTCTGCGTGCGCGTGACGCTCGTGAACGAAACATCCTCCCACGCATCCCGGACCGCCGTTCAAGTACTTGTAGCTGCACCAGACCGCGAAATCAGGCCCCCAGTCATGAAGCTGCAACGGGACATTTCCCGCGGCATGCGCCAGATCAAAACCTATGACGCATCCTCTTCGCTGCCCTGCTCTGGTAATTTCTGCAAGGTCAAACGCTTGTCCGGTGACATAGTTCACACCTCCAGTGAGGATCAGCGCGATGGACTCGCCTTCCCGTTCGATAAAGTTTTCGATATCTTCATCGCGCATGCAAGTTTCGCCATGCCGCGGCGTGAGTTCCAGCAGCGACGAGGCGGGATCAAAACCATGGAACCGGATTTGCGACTTTACTGCGTACTGATCGGATGGAAACGCTCCGTGTTCGATAAGAATCTTGTGTCTCTTGGCCGTGGGACGATAGAACGACACCATCATCAGGTGCAAGTTCGCGGTGAGCGAGTTCATTACTACAACTTCTTCCGGGAGTGCCCCGACCAAGTCCGCCGTCTGCTGCGTGAGCAGCCGGTGATAGGGCATCCACGGATTCCGCCCATGGAAGTGACCCTCCACTCCGAGTTCGGCCCAGCTCTGAAGCTCTTCATCCAGATAAGATCGCGCAGTTCTTGGCTGCAGGCCGAGCGAGTGACCGCAAAGATAGATACAGTCATCGCCGCTCTTAGTTTTTGGAATGAAAAACCGTTCGCGGAAATGTGCGAGCGGATCGTGGGCGTCCATTTCGATAGCAAAGGCTTCGCTTGCCTGCAGACGACGACCTGTCACGAAGCCAGCTCCAGCGGTGTGAGCTCGTCGCGAATCAATCTGTCCGCTTTACTCCAGTCCAAATCTTCGATGCGGTCGATCCTGGCACAAAGTTCCGTCAGCATCAAATCCTGCATCTCTCCGCGCTTCAGGGCAATGACGTAGGGGACACGATGAAAGGTCACCATTGCATATTTCGGAACAAAGACGCCAGGGTATTTTGATTCGAGCGCAAGCTCGACTTTCTTGCGAAAAAGAAAATGAGGGTCGGCCACGCGATCTCTCATCTCCACAAAGTTCTCGACCGCCAGATCGGCGATCGCATCGGTGTTGATTTTTCGAGCGCTTTCAAACTCAGTGAAGATCCGCTTCCAATCCGCTCCATGGCGGTCCAATAATTCTAAAAAGAACGTGCAATCTTCAAACCCACAATTAATACCCTGGCCAAAAAAAGGAACGATCGCATGCGCCGCGTCCCCTAACAGCAGAACGCGCCCGTCAACATGCCATGGCGAGCATTTAATCGTCACCATCGTCCCTGTGGGATTGGCGAAGAAGTTGTCAGCCAGATCGGGCATAAGGCGAGCAGCATCGGGAAATCGCGACTGGAAGAACTCAAGCACTGCAGCGGGAGTGTTTAATCGAGCGAAGCTGTCCGGGCCCTCAAATGGCAAAAAGAGAATACAAGCAAACGTGCCGTCAACATTGGGCAGCGCGATCAACATATAGTTACCACGCGGCCAGATGTGAAGCGCATTGTTCTCCAGTACGTGCTTTCCGCTCGGGCCGGCAGGAATCGTAAGCTCCTTGTAGGCGTAGTCAAGGTATTGCTGCGAAAAGTTGAAACGGTTCAGCTTCAGCATCTCGCCGCGGATGGCCGACGCCGAGCCATCACAACCTATTACCACGTCAGACTCAAGCGTCCTCTCCTCGCCAGTGTGTCCGTCCTGCAACCGAAGAGCTGCAGTCTTCAGATCAATCCCAGTGCAGCGCCGTTGAAAATGAATCTTCACTCCCCGCTGCTCCGCGCTATTCATCAGCGCAATATTCAATTCCGCGCGCGAAATCGAGTAAATGACTTCTATCTCGTCGCGGCCGTAGGGCTGAAAGGTGAGATCGCCTTTCGCCGAGTGCATCATCCTGCCTTTCATTGGAATCGCAATGTTTCGCATTTCGTCCCACAGTCCGGCCTGGTCGAGCGCATAAATCCCGCGGGTTGAGAGCGCCAGGTTAATCGAGCGCCCTGCGCTGATGCGAACGCGCCGCATATCCGGTCGTCGCTCATAGATTTCGACGCGAAATCCGCGCTGAATCAGTCCAAGAGCCAGCAGAGGCCCGTTGAGCCCGGCGCCAATGAGTGAAACGGTTTCTGACTTAGTGGTCATGAAGCGAAAAACGAAACCAAGATGGCGCCGAAACCACCACGCGGCTATTCAGTTAATAACGTGCGCGCTTCCCACAATTCCGGAAAGAATTTCTTGTCGAGGGTGTGCTTCAAATACGATGCGCCCCCAGTTCCGCCAGTTCCCATGCGCACGCCAATCACGCGCTCCACTAATTGAATGTGCCGCAGCCTCCAGCTCACCATCAGTTCGTCAAACTCCGTCAGCCTTTCGCACACATCAATCCAGTCGCGATGGCTGCGCTCATCCTGGTAAAGCGACAGAATTGCCCGTGCGCGAGCTTCAAATCGCTCCCGCTCGCTCGCATCGTCGTCAAATCGCAGCTTGCCCCTCGCCCGCAACGCATCGAACAAAACATCGTGCAGCGACGGTTCGCGCAATCTCCGCTCAAGCTGGGCGTAGGCCTCCGGCGTGGGATGGTGATAGCGCAGCATCTTTTCGTCCTTTAAGCCGCACAGGAATTCCAGTTCGCGAAACTGCTCCGACTGAAAACCGCTGGCCGGCTCCAGCTTGCCGCGGAACGCCAGGAAGTGCGTCGGCAGCATGGTCTCAAGGATCGTGAACTGCTCCACCAGCACTCGCGTAATTTCTGTACAGCGTCGCAGCAGGCGCGCCGCTTCATAGACCTCGTCACGCGACGTCGGATCGCCACCCGCCGCCCGCAAATTTGCCACTACCGCATCCAGATCGTGCAGCAATTCACGGAACCACAACTCATAGGTCTGATGCACAATGATGAATAACAATTCATCGTGGTGCTGCGGCGAAGATTGTGGATGTTGCAACTGCAGCAGCTCAGGAACTCTCAGATAAGAACTGTAAGTGAGCCGCTCGCTCTGTGGAATGATGGGCTCCGCTGCTCGTGGACCGGTTACTTGTTCGGGGAGAACATTGTCGTTTTGTAATCCCAGAAACGAAACTGCGTTTTCGCCCAGCAAATGACGTTTCGTATCTTCCGGAAAATTACTCGCCCGAATCAGAGAACCGACGCGATGCTCACCCAGCGGGAAGGGATAATCCGAGCCAAGCATCACGCGCTCAGCTCCCATGGATTCCACGAGGAACTTCAATGCGCGCTGGTCAAACACGGCCGAATCCACATAGAAGCGATTCCAGTAGCTGCTGGGCGGCAACTCGCAGACACCGCGCGCAGCGGGATGATGCTGCCAGGCGTTTTCTAATCGTCCCAACAAGAACGCGAAACTTCCCCCACCGTGTGCAAAGCAAATTCGAAGTTTCGTCGGCAACTTATCGAACGCTCCGCTGAGGATCATCGCAACCATGCTGAGTTGCGTTTCCGCTGGCATACCAACGGTCCAAGGCATCATGTACTTCGGCATCCGCTGCGGCGCCAGCATCTCCCATGGATGGACCAGCACCGCCGCGCCTTCGTTGGCGCAGTGATGCAAGAATGTCACGATGCCCGGATCGTCAAGATTCTTTTCGCCGACGTGGTTGCCGATCTGCACTCCAAGATGGCCCGCGCGCATGCACCGGCTCAACTCCTGACACGACGCATCGATATCCTGCAGAGGAACCTGACACAATGCTTTCAACCGGCCCTTGCCCTGGGCACACAATTCCAGCGCCGCATCGTTGAACAGGCGCGCGCAATCGAGCGCATGCTGCGGCGGACGCTCATATGCGAACAGAACCGGTGTAGCCGACAGCACCTGCATTTCGATGCCGTCCCGGTCCATTTCGTTCAGCCGCACTTCGGCATCCCAACATGCGGAGTAAATCTGGCGGAACAATCGATCGCCCACCATGATCTCGGCCTTTCCCGGCTCGGTATGCTTGATCCACGGCCAGTTGGGAGTGCCGAAGCGCGCCGCCAAATCGGGCCAGGTGCGGGGAAAAAAATGATTATGGATGTCGATGACTGGCATTTTCACTGTTTGCCGGGATGGACCGCGCCGCAATGTTTGCACTTGCGCAACTTTTCGTCGCTGTAGAACTGCTCAAATAACGGCGGCAAATCGCGCACGATGCTTTTCAGCTTCACTTCCGACCGATGCAATAACCGATGACAATTCTGACAATACCATTCGAACCCGTCGAGAGCGCCCTCCGGACGCGGCATTTCCACCACTACACCGATGCTGCCTTCCTGCAGTCGCTGCGGCGAATGTCGCATGTGCTTCGGCAACAGAAACACTTCGCCCTCTTTAATCGGAATTTCGAGCGGCGGTTTGCCGGGAGTCTCCATCACGCGAAGAAAAATGTTGCCTTTCAACTGGTAGAAAAACTCTTCCGTCGGATCGTCGTGATAATCGCGGCGGTGGTTGGGACCTCCGACGACAGTCACCATCATTTCGCCGTCCTCCCACACCTGCGCATTACCCACGGGCGGCTTAAACTTTTCTTTATTCGCTTCGATCCATCCTTGAAAGTTAAATGCCTTAAGCGTCTTGATCGACGGCATAGGACTCCTATTTCTCGGGCTTGTACGCCATCGCCCGAATTTCAATTAACAAATGCGGATGTGGCAACTGGTGCACCGCAACCGTAGTGCGAGCGGGACCGTCGTGACTGAAATAATTTTCGTAAACCTCGTTGTATCCGGCGAAATCGTTCATGTTCACCAGGTATGTCGTCACTTCGACCAGATCTTCGAGTTGCGCGCCCCCAGTTCTCAGAATGTCCCGGATGTTCTCGATAACGGCTTTGGTTTGTTCCCGGATATCGAGTTCGGCGGTGCCAAGCTCATTCACATCCGCGCCGGAAATCGTGTCGTCCGCGCGGCGCGCGCTGGTTCCCGATACAAAAAGAAAATCCCCGGCGCGCTTGATATGGGGATAGTTGCCTCGTGGCTTCGCCTTTCCAGCGATCACTTTGCTTTCGACTTTTCCCATACCCTTACGGTTGACCTGCTTTGCGATTACAGCCGAATGCAAATATTGTTCAATTCCGAATAGAAATTCAGAGAGTGCATGCCGCCTTCGCGTCCAATTCCTGAGAGCCCGACCCCGCCAAACGGCGTTCGCAAATCTCGCAAGAACCAGCAATTCACCCAGGTAATTCCCACATTCATCTGTTGAGCTACGCGATGGCCGCGCTTCAGGTTCGTGGTCCAGATCGACGCGGCCAAGCCATACTTCGTGTCGTTCGCCATGCTCACCGCTTCCTCCTCAGTGTCGAAAGGAGCGACATGACATACCGGTCCGAAAATTTCTTCTTTCACGCAGCGGGCCGATTCGCGCAACCCAGTATAGATCGTCGGTTGCGCATAAAAGCCCTCATCGAGAGCGCTGCCAAACTCGGGAACACCGCCTCCGGTGATCAGCGTCGCTCCTTCTTCGCGAGCCAACTTGTAATAGGAAAGAACTTTCTCGCGATGCTGCGACGAGATGACAGGCCCCAGCTCCGTTTTCCTTTCGAGCGGTGATCCAATATGCAAACTCTCTGCGCTGCCTTTCAGTGCGTCCACGAACCGATCGAAAATCGCGCGCTCAACGTACACTCGCTCCGCACACAAGCAGACCTGACCGGTATTGAGGAACACGGCTTCGCTGACCCCGTTCGCGGTTTCCTCGAAGTCGCAGTCCGCAAACACGATCGCGGCATTCTTGCCGCCGAGTTCAAAAGAAACTGGCTTCACCGTAGCCGAAACTATTTTCATGATCGCGGCCCCGGTCTGCGACTCTCCGGTAAATGTCACGGCGTTCACATCACTATGCCTTGTTAGAAATTCGCCGGCGGAATTCGGTCCAAATCCGTGGACCACGTTGTACACCCCGTCGGGAATTCCGGCTTGCTTCATTACTTCAGCCAGCAGCGTCGCAGTGGCCGGAGTCTCTTCAGAAGGCTTCACGACCACGCTGTTGCCACACGCCAGCGCGGGAGCGACTTTCCATGTAAGCAATAAGAGAGGAAGATTCCAGGGAGTAATGATTCCAACCACGCCGAGAGGCTTGCGCACAGCGTAGTTCAGCGCATTCTTGCCGTCCGGAGTTTCTGTGTAAAAACTTTCCACGCCCGCCGTCTTGATGAGATCGGCAAACGCTCTAAAATTCGCTGCCGCGCGCGGAACATCCAATCTTGAAGCGAGCGCTACAGGCTTGCCTGTATCGGCAACTTCGGCTGCCACGAAACAATCGAATCGCGCCTCGATTGCATCGGCAACTTTATGCAGACGCGCGGCGCGTTCGCGGATCGTTGAGCGGCCCCACTCGCCTCGAACGGCCTTGCGAGCGGCCTGAACTGCATCATCCACCAGGCTTTCGTCCGCTTCCGAGACCTGCGCGATCACGCTGCCGTCGGCTGGATTCACATCCGCAAACTCCCGCGTCCCGCGCACGAACTGTCCATCGATGTAATTGAGGATTGACTTCAATGGCACGAACCCCGCCGCATCGTAACAGCCTCACCTTCGACGAAGCAACGGCCCAAGAGGGCGCTCAGTTCTTGCGTTCCGACAAATATCGTCGCAATGCATCCTGCCATGAAGGCATGGCAACTCCATAGGGCTGCAAACTCTTCGGCGACAAAACAGAATACGCCGGTCGCGGCGCTGGGCGTGCCATTTGTTGACTGCTGACTGGCCGTACCTCAGTTTTGAGTTTCGCGCCTTTCACAATCTCTTGCGCAAATTCAAACCAGGAACATTCACCTGCGTTCGTCGTATGCACAATTCCGGTGGCGTGATTGCGGCACAAGGCGATAATTGCTCTCGCCAAGTCCACGGAATAAGTCGGGCACCCGCGCTGATCGTTCACTACATCCAAAGCGGGCCGGCTCGCCGCCAGCTTTAGAATCGTATCGGGAAAGCACTTCCCGCCCGTGCCAAACAGCCATGAAGTGCGCGCGATGCAGCACTTCGGCAGGATTTCCAGCAACCGAATTTCTGCCTCCGCTTTCGACCGCCCGTAAACGCTCTGCGGATTCCGTTGGTCTCCTGTTTCATACGGAGTGGTCTTCTTTCCATCGAAGACGTAATCGGAACTGAGAAATAAAAGTTCCGCACCCGTCCGCATCGCTGCCTTCGCGACATTCACCGCTCCATCCCGGTTCACCGCAAAGGCAAGCTCCGTATGACTCTCGCAATCATCCACGTTGGTGTATGCGGCGGAGAGGACAATCCATTCGGGCTTGCGCTTCTCTACGACTCGCTGCACTTGGTCCGCGTCGCGAATATCGACGTCGGTCGAGCGAAGACCGACTACTTCATCGCCGGTCCATTCACGCATAAGTTCCTTGCCCAATAGACCTGAAGCGCCAAAGATCGTTGCTTTCATTTTCAGAATTACCCGCGGCTACTCGAAAATCTCGGCGTCGCGCAGAGCGACGCCGCGCTGGTCTTTCGCTGAAATAAGTGGCTCACCTTCCAGCTCCCAATCGATCTTCAAATCTGAGTCGTTCCACGCCACCGTGCGTTCATGTTCCGGAGCGTAATAGTCCGTAGCTTTGTAAAGCACTTGCGCTGTCGCCGAGAGCACGCGGAATCCATGCGCAAAGCCTGCAGGGATCCACAGCATGCGTTTGTTCTCGCCCGACAGGCGCACGGCTTCCCAGCCGCCGAACGTGGGCGAGCTGCGGCGCACGTCGACTGCGACGTCGAGAATTTCGCCTTCCACCGCGCGCACCAGCTTTCCCTGCGGCTGTTTGATTTGATAATGCAGGCCGCGCAACACATTTCGTCGCGAACTGGAATGATTGTCCTGAACGAACCGCTCGTCGATCCCTAATTCAGCAAAAGCTTTTTCGTTATAGCTTTCGAGGAAGAATCCGCGCACGTCGCCAAACACCCGCGGCTCCAGAATGACGACGCCGGGCAGAGAGGTCGAAATTTTTCTGAAAGCATCCATGCCTGCAAACTATCGCGATCTCAGAACACTTTTTCCCGTAATAGCTGCAGCAAATAGGCGCCGTAGCTGCTATTTTTCATGGTGCTTCCTATCTTTTCAACATCTGCCGCCGTGATGTAGCCCGAGCGAAACGCGATCTCCTCGGGACAGGCCACCATCAAACCTTGGCGTTTTTCGATCGCTTGAATGTACAGAGCAGCATCCATGAGGGATTCGTGCGTGCCCGTGTCGAGCCATGCCATGCCACGCCCCATGACCACAACTTCCAGTTGCCCCTTTTTTAGGTAAGCCTGATTGATATCCGTAATCTCGAGTTCGCCGCGCGCACTCGGCTTCAACGATTTCGCGATCTGCACCACCTGGCTGTCGTAAAAATAGAGGCCCGTAACCGCGTATCGCGATTTTGGCTGCTTCGGCTTTTCCTCGATACTGAGCGCGCGCCCATTGTCGTCGAACTCCACCACTCCGTAACGTTCCGGGTCGTGCACCGGATAGGCGAACACGCGAGCCCCATCCATTTTCTTCGTGGCTTCCCGCAAATCTTTGGCTAAGTCGTGGCCGTAAAAGATATTATCTCCCAGCACCAATGCGCAGCGGCTACCGTCGATAAATTCTTCTCCCAGCACAAACGCCTGCGCGATTCCCTCCGGCCTGAGCTGCACCTGATAAGTCAGACGGATGCCATACTGGCTCCCATCGCGCAAGACGCTCTGAAATCGGGGAACGTCTTCCTTCGTCGAAATCACCAGAATGTCGCGGATACCGGCCAGCATCAACGTACACAGCGGGTAATAGATCATCGGCTTGTTGTAAACCGGAAGCAGACTTTTCCCCATAGCCTGCGTCACGGGATAAAGCCGCGTGCCCGAACCTCCCGCCAGAATGATGCCTTTATATCTCGTGCTTTCTATCATGATCTGTTTTGATCTTTCGCGTCGCGCCGACTCAATTCCACTAACTCGAATAGTGCGTGGCTACCCACTGGCGGTAGCTTCCGCTGGTTACGTTCCGCACCCACTCGTCGTTTTCAAGATACCAGCGAACCGTCTTGCGAATGCCGCTTTCGAATGTCGCTTTCGGCTTCCATCCCAGTTCCCGTTCTATTTTGCGGGCGTCCATAGCGTAGCGGCGATCATGCCCCGGGCGGTCTTTCACAAAGGTGATCAGCGCACGACGCCGTCCGCCGACACGCGGTGCCATCTCATCCACCAGGTCGCAGATGGTCTCGACAATTTCAATATTCGGCTTTTCATTCCAGCCGCCAATGTTATAGGTTTCTCCGGGCCGCCCATCGCGCAGAACTGTGGCGATTGCCTCGCAGTGGTCCTCCACGTAAAGCCAGTCCCGCACGTTCTTTCCATCTCCATAGAGCGGCAGCGGCTTACCATCCCGCGCGTTGAGGATCGTCAACGGAATCAATTTTTCCGGGAACTGGAATCGTCCATAGTTATTCGAACAATTCGTGGTGAGGGTCGGCAACCCGTAGGTGTGATGATAGGCGCGAACCAGATGATCGGACGCCGCTTTCGACGCGGCGTATGGGCTGTTGGGCGCGTAAGGCGTAGTTTCGGAAAACTGCGAATCGCCCGGGCCGAGCGAGCCAAACACTTCGTCGGTGGATACGTGCAGAAGCCGAAATTTCGTCCGCTCGCCTTCCGGCAATGCATTCCAGTAGGCTCGCGTCTCTTCGAGTAACGCGAAGGTCCCATCCACATTGGTGCGAATAAAATCCTCTGGACCGCGGATCGACCGATCCACATGACTTTCTGCCGCGAAATGCACAATCGCGCGGGGCTTGTGTTTTTCCAACAGTGGACGCACCAGATCCCGATCACCGATATCGCCGTGAACGAATTCATAACGGCGATTGGTTGCGATACTTGCCAGATTTTGCAGGTTTCCTGCGTATGTGAGTTTATCCAGATTGATAATCAAATTGGAATCATCGCCACCTTGCATTTGCTGCAGAATAAAATTGGATCCGATGAAACCCGCGCCCCCGGTAACAAGAATGACATTTCGCATGGAGAAGGTGGCCCGCTCCCGGGCCGAGACTCCAGATTGCCATTTCTGGAGCGAGAAATACTCGATTGTAATAAAAAAGGACGGGATTCGCCCCGTCCTAGCTCAGATAGTCGAGATTTCTTTTGCCCTGTGGACTCCCTGAAAGTTAGAGATTTCTGCACTTCTGGGTGCGCGAGGAACCAGCCCGAGCACTCAACCTAGCCGGCCTTGCATTCGGAATCTGTGCTCGCGCGGTCCGCCAACGCGCGACCGGCAGTTTTTCTGACAGTTTCCGGTAAAGGTTCCCGCCCCGTCAACTGCAAATATATTTTCTCAATGTCCGCAGCGACCTTCTGCCACTGATACTGCTCTTCGATTCGCTTCCTGGCTATCTTGGCCGCCGCCTGGCGAACCGCCGGATTTGCAATTAAGAAGCGCAGCCTTTCAGCCAGATCTGCCGCACTTCCGCGCCGAAACGTGAAGCCTGCGCCGTCCACCAACTCGCGGTTCTCCGGAACATCACTGGTCAGCACGCAGACGCCCGCCCCCATGGCATCCAGCAGCGCGAGCGACAAACCCTCCAAATCCGACGGCAGAACGAAGATCATCGCATTGGTGAGAAGTTCGTCCAGGGTTTCCCCCGAAACCCAATCGAGCATGCGGATACGGTCACTGGCGTGCTTTTTCAATTCCTGCGTGTATTCGTCGCAGTAACTGGACGCCCCCGCCATAATCAACTTCACCTCTGTGTCGATCTGTTCAAAAGCCTCGACCAGCAAATGGCAGCCCTTTTCCGGAGAAAATCTCCCCAGGAACAGAACATACTTCTGCGGTTGAAGTCCCCACTCAAGAATCTTTCTCGGCTGGGTTCGCTCACGCAGCAGGCCTCCGTTGGGCACATAGAACGTCTCAGTTCCGTGAATCTGGCGGTAACGTCGTTGCAGGGTCGGCGAGACGACCATCGTAGCATTGGGAAATCGCCCCGAAGCTCGCTCTCCAAGTCGCAGCACTGCCGATGCGAATCTTCCCCATTTCTTTCGTTGCCAATCCAGTCCCTGAACAGTGACCGCGGTCTTTTTTCCAAACAATCGTGGCACAAACGAAAACAGCGCAGGCCCCAGCGTGTGATAGTGCACGACCTCATATTGCTGTGTCAGTGCATGCATGGTGCTGAGCAGAGTATGAATCAGAGTCTCCAGATGTTTCGATCGTATCGTGGGCTGCCTCACCAGCCGCATGCCGCCGTATTCAATCACCGCCGGCGTGAAGTGACTGCGGCAATACATGGTAACGTCGTGTCCCATCTCTGCCAGGCGTTTTCCTACCTCCTCGTAATAAGTCTCAATCCCGCTGTATTTCGAGATCACGCCTCGTCCTCCGATAAACGCTACTCGGAGCCGGCCCTCTGTTCGGGTCGAATCGGAAACAGGATTTTGTAGCTCAGAGGTTGCTCGCGGCGCTCGTCGCACTAAGCCCTTGCTCGGGAGGCTCATTCGCGGGCTGCGCGGCATCTTTTGCGCCACCAATTTTTCGTACAGGTTCATCAGCTTTAAGTAATGCCCCTCGGGCGTGAAGCGCTGTCGAAGCATCTGCCAACCAGCACGTCCCATTTTTTCCGCTAACTTCGGCTTTGACCCTAGCGACTCGAGCGCCGCCGCCAGTTGATTCACATTGCCACTTCGATAAAGTAATCCAGTCTCGCCCGGTTGAACCAGTTCGCGCCGCGATCCCAGATCCGACGCAACCACCGTTCGTCCCTCCGCATAGGATTCAAGAATCGTTTTTCCCAGAGTCTCGTAAGCGCGCGAAGGCAAAACCGTAAACCGCGATTGGGCGATGAGCGCGTCCCGTTCCTCGCGCCCCACCTGTCCAATAAACTTCACATTCGATAATCGCAGAGAGTCTGCCAACCCTTGCAGCTCTGCACGCTGCGGTCCTTCGCCGGCAATGGTAAGGCGCATGTGGGCAATCTTCTGCATTGACCGCAGCAGATCGTCCACGCCCTTCTCTGCCGACAGCCTTCCAAAGTAGAGGACGGGCGCGTCGGCCTGGTCGCGGTGCTCCTTCAGGTCACGTTCCTTCAAGTCATGCACCTTCTGAAAGTGAGGCAGCACAGCAAACTTTCCATCATCCCATCCGTGCTCTACGAACTTATCGCGCACAAATTCACTTGGAGCTAGAAAGAGGTCCACGCACTCACGGTACGTCCCCAGCCAGCGGTGCACATAAGCCTCTGTGGTCAAAGCAATGCGCGCGCCTAGGCCGGGATAACAGCTCGGCCTTAAGGTGAGAGCGTGCCAGAACGCGCCGCCCTTGCATGCTTCGCACGTCTGACCTTGCGCCACTAAGTTGTAGCTGGGGCACAGCAGCTTAAAGTCATTCAGGTGATACAAGACCGGAATTCTCTGCGCTTTCAGCTCCCACAGAACTGACGGCGACAAATGGTGGTAGATATTCCGCACATGGGCCACGTCCGGCCGGAACTCCTCGATCATGCTTCTGATCCGCCGCCGCGCATCCGTGGAATAAATGGCGTGGCCTACATTCCCAACGGTCCGCGTCCAGCCTGAGTTGGCCTTGAAGTCGATAAGCGGGACAAAGTGCTGATGGTAGCGAGTTGGCTCTCCTCGCGGATCGGCCATGGAAAACAGCGCCACCTCATGACCCTGCTCTCGCATCAGATCCATCAGTTCAAACAGATAGACCTCGGTCCCGCTGAAGCGGTAGTTATATTTGTTGATGTATAAAATTCTCATCGGGTAGATTCTCGGTCTGCGGGGCGATCCGCTGCAGCAGCAAGTCGCCGAACGACTCCAGATTCTTGCTGCGGTTGAAATTCTGGCGAACCTGCACTACGGCCGCCTGCCTCATTCGTTCCAGTTGCGTGGCTGCGGAACGGGTGTAGGGACTTAACTGAGCCGCTTCCGGGGCATGCATCAGCGAACGAATGAAAAGCAGTCGCGCCACAAAATCCTGCAAAGAGCCGGGCTCATAGAGAAACCCCGTTTTACCCGCAATTACCAGTTCAGGAATTCCAGTAATGGCCGGCGCCAGCACGATCCGCCCGCGAGCCATCGCCTCCATCAGGACCAGCGGAATACCTTCGCTGCGGCTTGTCAGCACCACTAAGTCGGCCCGGTCGTACCACGAATCCATGCATTCGCGGCTCACATGTCCCAGTAAAGAGACTCGCCCTTCCAGACCGTGCTCTTGAATGAGAGATTGCAGGGTGCGCCATTCGGGACCGTCGCCCACGATCAAACATTCGAAGCGCACGTTTCGCAGCTCGGCACAGGCGCGAATCAGGAATGCATGATCCTTCACCGCATGCAGACGCCCCACTGCAAGCAACGTGAAAGGATCGCCCTTGGACTTCAGTTCTGAGGCGCGCGCGGGCTTACACTCGGGTAGGTTCACTCCAAGCCGTGCCACCACTATTTTTTCTGCGTTTACTCTCGGATAATTCCGCAAAATAAAATACCGGTTATACTCGGATACCGTCCGGCACAGCGTAGAGTTCTGAAGCTTCACCTCCAGATACGTTCCGTGCAATAGCAGGTCCGAACCATGAAGCGTCATACTGAATTCCACTCCCAGCAGCCGGCCCGCAACCATCGCAACCCATGATCCGAAATATCCGTGGTGAACATGTATGTGGTCGACTTCGGATTCTTGCAGCAGCACCGCGTAATAAGCGCCCAAGGCGGTGTGCGCCAAGGCCTTTAACCGCGTCCCCGCCCTCTCGCTGCCGTGAAAAACGACCCGCTGTATCAGTAACGAGATCCGTCTCCATCGCCGCATACACAGTCCGATCGCGCGTAACATCACGGTGGCGCGAATGGGCCACAAAACGATGTCGGACGGGCAGTTCGTTCGGCCGGCCTTATCGTTCATAGGCTTCCGTATGCTGCCCGTAATCACGCGCACTCCGCGCCTCCGCAACTCCTCGACCTCTTCCACTACGTAAGGCTCGACTGCAGAGGGAAAAAGATTGGCCAGATAGGCGATCGTCAGCATTGCCGGGGAGTCTCCATCCTGCGGTGCTGTGCAGCCAACATTCCCGCCATCGTAAACAGCAATGCGTTCACGAACTGATAGCTCATCACCACCATTGCCGCGTTCACCCAGTACACCGCCAATAGAACCGGCCACATGCGGTGAAAATGCGAATCCAGGAATCCATTTTGCTCAGCCTTTGGAATCGCACCTCGACCGAGCCTCCACATCTCCACCATCAGCCATACATAGAGCGCCAAACCCACTACCCCAAGCTCCACCAGTACTTCCAGGTATGTGTTGTGCGGATACAGAACGCCTTCTTCGTATCCGGTGACATGTCGCGGCAACTCGGCCGGCATCTGGTGAAAGCCCCACCCGGTCAGTGGCCGTTCCAGAAACATGTCCCAGCCGCCCGAGTACACCGCGGCGCGATAGTCCACGGGCCCGCGTTCGCCCAGACGATCGCACAAGGCCGCACACAACTCGTGCGAGTTCAAAACTACAATCACTCCCCCTGCCGCCAGTAAAGCCAAACCGAGACAGGCCCAGCGCAGCGCACGGCCATGAGAAAGAAAAAGCATCACCACAACCGTCGCGGCGAACGACAGCCACACCGCTCGCGTCATCGTGGCCAGGATCGCAATGGGGACCGAAGCCAGCAGGACCGCTATCTTTAGACCCCGCAAGCGCCCCCGCAGGTAGGCGTGCAGCGCCAGCGGTCCAAGAATATTTAGCGAAACGCCGTTAGCCACTGCCTGCAGAAGCGGCCCCCGCGCCCGATCGGCATGAAACCCAAGGCTCTCATCCAAAATGAAACGGGGAAAGATGAGCGAATGCGCGCCGGAAAGAAACGCGATCGCGGTAAAACTCAAATACGCCAGCACCATCAACGCAAACAACTCAAATTGCCGGAAGCGGTGTTCGTTCGTGAATACCAGTCCTGCCAGATGGAAGAGGACAAATGGAACAATCAGCTTCGACGCCAGCAGATTCCACGTTTCCTTTTCGAACGGTTGACCGAGCACGCTTACCAGCGCCAGCACTGTGAGCCCCATCATCGGCCAGGTTATGCGTTCCAAAACGAATACCCGCTGCCGCAGAACCATCGCCCGTCCCACCACTCCTGCCACAAGAAGCCCTAACGCCACACGGTCGATCTCGTAAAACGCAACGTCTGGATGCCGTAGCAGCATCGCCGTCAGCGCCGCTAAAAACAACAACGTCGGAACTGCCATCAGCAGCTGGAGGGGACTCAGCACGAGCTTCGCCACCCAGACGGAGACATCTTCTCCGATCCCCGAACTTGCCGGACGTAGAGAGATCGCGCCCATCAGTCCCCACTCCCCCGCGCCACAGCCAGGAAAGTTCTCAGGAGAATTCGCATGTCTGCCTTGACGCTCCAGGTCCGGATATACTCGCGGTCCAGTTCCATACCTCGCTGAAATGACGGATCACGCCGCGCCGACACCTGCCACAATCCAGTGATTCCAGGCGTCACATCGAGGCGGGCCAGATGCTCGATCTTGTAGGCGGCAACATCATCCAGAGGATGCGGCCGCGGCCCAACTAAACTCATGTCACCCTTTAAAACGTTCCCCAACTGGGGCAGTTCATCGAGGCTATAGCGGCGAAGGAAGCGTCCCAGCCGCGTAATCCTGGGATCGCTCGCTATCTTGAAAAAGGGCCCTGACCGCTGATTGTTTCCGCGCAAGCGGTCTTTCAACGCATCCGCATTCCTCACCATGGTGCGAAATTTATAGCAGCGGAATAATCGGCCCTTCCGTCCGGCTCGTTGTGCACAATAGAAAACGTGTCCCGGCGAATCCAGCTTGATCAAAGTCGCGATCATTGCCAGCACAGGCGCCAGCAACGCCAGGGCTAAGGTGGATCCGATCACGTCTACCGTTCTTTTTAAAACCAGTGCCGCCGACGGCAATCGCTCGGCATGCAGGCAAATCACCGGCAGATCCCCTACGCTTTCGAACTCTGCCGCAGGTTTGCATCCGAATAAATCGGGAACAATCTCCACATCCAGCCGCAAACGGCGCCCTTCGCGCAATACCTGCAAGGTCAATTCTCGGTCGCGCGGCGCGGCCAGAATCACCTCGTCCACAAATCCCGTACGCGCCAGCCTCGCCAGATCGTGCACTCGCCCGATCACCTGGTTACTCAAGGGCCTCTGGTTATCCAGAAAACCGCTCACCGTTCGCCCTGCGTCCGGATGCTTCTCAATGTAAGCAGCGACCTGCCGCCCTACGCTGCCCGCTCCCACAATCAAAACGTTCCGCAGGTTCGTGCGATGGTTCTGTCTCGCGCTCTGCCATCGCCAGGTCCACAGGGAAGCGAAATGTAACAACCCCGCTCCGCAAAATAGAACGCTCGTGGGCCAGGGCGCACCCTGCAGACCATACGCGGCGCACAATAAAAGCGTAGCCCACAGAACCGATCGGGCGAGAATACGGGCCTGCCGTACCTGATCGAAATGTCCGGTATGGAGACCTTCGGCGTAACCCATCAGGGTGATTAGAACGGCGTGCAGCAACGCGATACCTAAAAGAGAAACGGGTGCTCCGGCTGCATAGCGAAAGAGACGCACACGGGGAAAGGACTCTCGCAGAGGCACCTCAAGCGCCCCGATCAGCAACCAATTCAGTGCCACCAGGGCGAAGTCGTTCGCCATGGAAAACACCCATCTTGATGCTGCCCGGCTATACAGTGGGCTGGGCAGAAGCAGCCTCAATGGGCTTTCGGGCGCGCTCACGCCAACCCCAGACACAATCGGCGATACTTTCTCCGACTCGAATGGCCGCGCCGGCCGCACCCGTTTCCTTTCCCCCGCACGGAATGGCGGAACTTCTCCCGGAATCAGCCGGGCCCAGTCAACCGCTTGCATTTTGTATTGCTCGGAATTAAGAAAAGGCAAAGACACTTCGACACCTTGTTCCGCACATTTAATTAAATGCGGACACCTTTCTCGCTGACTTTTCCGTGTTTCAACCGGCAGGTGAAATCAAATCTATAAACGCCTGTAAATCCGCTCTGGGATCGGGAAAACTCTGTCGCTCAATACTGTTCCCAGCAAGCACGCCTGCTCCGCTTGCAGCTTTTCTTTAATTTTGCGTGCCGCCATCCGGCGCGTATGACGCGCCGACAAAACTAAAACGATTCCATCCGCGAGTCGTGCTATCGACGTCGCCGCATTCGAGTCCGCTGCGGCTGGCCCAGCGATGATCGAATATTCAAACTCCGCGCGGATTTCGCCCAGATGTCTTTGCAGAAAGGTAGTCGTAACTTCGGTGCGGCCGTTTCCCGCCGGCGGCACCAGCCAGAGATTGCTTCCCACCCGAGTGGCTCGACGCCGCCTCGCACTTGCATGATTGGAGCTCTGCTCCTTGATTTCCGCGGCATCCCACTGCATGTCCCCCAGCGCCTGCGGGTATTCTCCAACCAGGGCGACTCTTCCTGTCGTCTCCAACGCCAACGCTTCACCGACTCGCCAACAGAGATTCAGCACCTCCGTCTCCGACTCGGCCGCGCTGAATACTACTTGAGACACGGAGCGTTCGACGTTCGGGAAAAAAATCTTTCGCACCAATCCTCTAATCTGCTCTCGGGCAAAGTCTTCCGGATTCCAGCCTCCTTCTTGCCTTAGGCTCTGCGGAGCCGGACGTACCGGTGCGGTGCTGGTCGCAACAAACATTGCGGGACTCATGACAGCTTCTCTCATGATGGCAGCCTCCCTCGCGCCCTTCGCGGCAGCGATGCCAAAACCGGCGAATTCAAATAAGCCACAACATCCTCGGGCGTGCGGAACGCTGGGTCCAGATAGTCCGCCGAAAAAGCCGAGCCCGTCCCAGCAACTCCCGCCGCTGCCAACCCGATCACCAGCACCGCCCAGGTTGACCATACCGGCAAGGCCGGAGCCACAGGCTGCTCGGCGATCACGACATTGACGATTCCACCCTCGTCCAACGCGTCGTCCATCCGCGCTTCTTCCTGCTTCTTCACATACAGAAGATAGTTGTCTTCCGCCGCCTTCTCTGAGCTGAGTAAGTCATCCTGCGTAATCGCGTCCTCGCCCAGTCGCCGCGCCAGCGTTTGGTACGCGTCCTGTTGCCCACCCGTTGCCGCCTCGCGCGCTTGCAGCCCTTTCAATTGCACTTGCATCTTCTGCAACTCTGACTTCGCCCATTCGTATTGCGCATCCTTATCCGTAGTTTCGTCCTTCACGGGTAGCGCGTTCTCACTTGTAATCATCGACTGTGCTTGCGCTATCTGCTGGTCGACTTCCTACACCAAGCGATGACCAGGTTCAAACTTCGTCAGCAATCCGGTTCGCTTCAGTTCCAGATCCAGCAAACTCGACTTTAAGGCCTTCATCAGTTCCGGATTGTCTGCCACGCGAACCTGCGTGGTGGTGCGCGCTGGCAACTTCTTCAACTGCGATTCCAGCTCCCAAACCCGCTGCTGAGTCTCCGTCAGATCGATCCGCGTTTGGCGATAGCTGGCGTCCATCTCGCTCCACTTCTGCAGGGCCAGATCACGTTGCTCCGCTGCCGCGATGGCCCCATGTTGCGAAGTGAACAATGTCAGTTTTTCCTTCCACTCTTCCAGTTGCCGCCGCGACTCGGCCGTTTGTTGCTCGAAGAAGCGTTGCTCGCCCAGCGGACGATGTACCTCCATATGCTTCTCCAAATACACTTTTTCGACCGTTTGCAGAACTTTCGCCGCAGTTTGCGGATCGTCTGCCGCATAGCTGACGGCAATCAAATTTGTTTTCTTCACGGATTCCACTTGCAATTTTTTGCCGAGTCGCCGCGCCAGCCGCTCCACTCGCTCTGGGTTTCCCTCATTCATGCGAAGAAAGTGAAACCAATCGCGCCCGCCAATTCCAGTTTCCTTCACCACCTTGCGCAGCACCTCGTCATCCCGCAACAGTTCCACCTCCGAATTCAATTCTTCTTCGGTGATTACCATCCGCGTCAGATCCAGCGGAGCATTCTGCTCCGCGGTCACCGGAGCATTGGCCCTGCCTCGCCGCACCAGCACTTTCATGTTGGCTTCATATTTTGTCCCCGAGATGGCGTATAGAACCGCAAGTGCCAAAACAAAACCGGCAGTGCAGACGAAGACTTTCCTCCGGCGAAACAGCACCATGGCCAACTCCCGCAGGGTTGGCGGCGATGTCGACTCCCGCGCGCGCATTAAGTCTTCGTCTGCCATGCGAGCAAATCCTTTTCTAGAATTGTGTGGAATTCATGTACATGCTGAGCGAAGGCTTGTCCAGGAAGCGAGCAATTTTCGAAATCGAGTTCTGCGGGACAAAGACCATATCGCCGGGCCGAAGTTGTGCATCCTCTTTCAGGCTGCGTTCGTTCAGCATCTTCTTAAGATTCATCAAGTGCGTTTCCACCAAGTCGTCGTTGACCCGCCGGAACAGCACCACCTGGGAATGTTTCGACTGTTGGGTAAATCCTCCCGCAATCTGTACCGCCTCGGCTACTGTCGTATCCGATCGCAATTCGTACTTGCCGGGCTTTCCGACCTGTCCGCCCACAATGAAATAAGGCCGCTCAAAATCTTTCAGCGCTACCGCGACCTCCGGATCGTGCAGATAACCGCGATACGCTTTCTGCACCACTGCCCGAAATTCCGGCAGGTTCAGTCCCTGCACTTCCACCATGCCCGCATCTTTCAACATGATGTAACCGTCCGGCTGGACGGTAAGCGTCTGGTTGAACTCCGGGGCAACGACAAAATCGATCTCGACTACGTCGCTCGGTTGTAACCGATAGAGCGGATGGCGCTGCCCTCCGAGTAAGGGGTTTCCCAGACCATCCGCTCCTCCGGCTTTTTCGGCCGTTGTGTTGCTGCCTCCCGCTCCTGCCCCGGTAAAGCCGGCTCGGGAAGTGTTTTGGTTTCCGTTCAGGTCGTTATTGCTCCCCTGCGCGAAAACGGCCGAACAACCCTCAAGAGTGAATAGGGCAACTGCCGCGAACCGAGCGATTATGGATACGCGCATCACTTTCCCTCGCACCAACACTTTCGCGTCAGCTCAATGACATTGGTGACTACTCCCGCAAGTTAAGCTGCTTCGTCAGCAGGCACAAGACATGGTAAGTTCCGTCTACGAAAGTGGACTGCGTTTCCAAATTCGGGAAAAGGTCGGAGCGCCTGAATGGTCTTGTTAACGCAACGACTTGCACGCTGCGAAGCGCGCAGCAACATTCGAATGCATAGGTCCAGAAGGAGTACCCACAAAAGTGGACTTGCTTGTTTGTGATGTCACAGGATTGAGAACAAATGTTTCTCAGGTTTGTCGAACCTCAAATCATTTTGCGCGGAGTATCTCAGCGGAGGCCGCGTGTCATGCGCCCTTTCGCTTTTCGCTCACGAAGCACGGGAAGCGTGGACAATTCGACTTTGCACAGCACAATCTCTCACCGCAGAATCGCGGCTATACGGAAATCGAAATTCCCGTTTTGAGTGCGGTACTCACATTTTGTTGCTGCTTTGCTTGTGGAAGCGTGCATCACTGCCTACAATCGCCGCATCGTTTCTCTTTCGTTTTTTGGGGAGCTTTCATTGACCAGTTCGTCGGGCGCCACTGCGGATGCCATTGCTGTCCTTATCGCGGATTCCAACCGAATGCAGGCCCAGTTGCTGAGCAGCGCATTGCGCCGTCACTCCGAATTCCACATCACCGCCTGCCAGATCGATACCATCTCTATACTCCAGGCCGTCGCATCCCAGCCTCCGCGGATTGCGGTTCTGTCGTTCAACTCGTCTGCAAACATTCCTGAAATCGTAGTGACCCTGCGCCGCTTTCATTTTTCGCATCCGGAGATTCCAAAAGTTCTTCTCGTCGACTCCTACGACCGTGAACTGGTGGTCAGCGCCTATCGCTCCGGCGCGCGGGGCATCTTCTCCATTACCGATAACAACCTCCGCCTGCTATGCAAGTGCCTGCTGCGCGTGGCCGCCGGGCACATCTGGGCCAACATCGAGCAACTTAACTATGTAATGGAGCTCATCTCTGAGGTTCCTTCGCTGCGGGTTCTCAATTCCCACGGCCGGCGCCTGCTCACGCCGCGCGAAGAACAAGTTGTAGCGCTGGTGGCAGAAGGCCTGGGCAACCGCCAGATCGCCAACGAACTAAATCTCAGCCAGCACACCATCAAGAAATATCTCTTCCGGATTTTCGAGAAGCTGGGAGTCTCGACCCGCGTCGAACTCGTACTTTACGCCGTGAATAATGGGGATTCCCGCCAAGACGAGTGGATGGGCGGCGCCAGGCGCACCCTGCCCAGCGCGTGAGTCTCCAGCGTGGTCGCGCCCTTGAAACTCAGTCCCGTGCGGCCAGTCCCACCGAAGTGCATTTGAAAACTTCGACCTGTGCCCTGTATAACTTGGGACGAACTCCTTGCCCGACGTCGTCTCAAATCCGCCGGCCTCACCCCGGCCTCGCCGCTGGAGCATCGTTGCCGCCGGTCTGCTGCTTCTCGCGCTCGCTCTGGTGGTGATTTACACCAGCCGCTCCGCGTTCTTCAGCCCGCTTGCCTTGGTTGTGGTCGCAGCCATCGGTCTGGCCGCTCTGCTGCTTCAACTCCGTCTGCGCAAAGATTTGCCCACACGAGTTCGCGCTCCGCTTTGGCTCAACGTCTTGGGACTTCTCTTTGCGATCGCCGCCGTCTTCGCCGACGTTCTGCATCTCAGCGCCAATCTGCTGCTGGTCGCGGCGCTGGGAGCAGTGCTCTGCTTTGGAATCAGCGGAACATCTGTGCTGCACGCTCTGCGCAGGAAGAAAAACTGAGGTCCGGCTGCCGGCTTTCGGAACACACCTACGCCAATCGCGGCGACCGCAGATGCACAAGCCTATATTCGGGAACAATCTTCCGGAAGCCAAGTGCTGAAAGCCCGAAGCCAGAAGCCAAAAGCCAAGTTCCGGAAGCCGTTACTTTTTGAACTCAATCGCGACCGTTGTTTCCACCGTCTCGGCCTGCCCGTTCACGCGATACGGCTCAAATTTCCACCAGCGCAACGCGTCCATGGCCGCCCGCGCCAAAACATCTGGACCATTCAGCGGGTGCATGCTCACCACCGATCCATCTGGTCCCACGACAATGTCGAGCGCAACAATCCCTTGCAAATCTTTCCGCCGCGCGTCCGCGGGATAAATCGGCTCGACGCGGTGAATCAGTAATTTCTCAATTGCCTCCGCCGGAACCGTCACCGGCTTTTCCGCCGACCCCGTCTCGCGAGCCTTCAGTCCTGTCTCCAACTCTTCCCAACCGCGATTCCAGCGCCACCAGAACACAACTCCTGCAATCAACAAAAGTGCGAGAAAGATCGTCAATCCCAGCGCGCGTCGCTTCTTTCTCGGCGGGGGGGTACCGCGACTGGTGGTGCTGCTGAAGGTTCTTCGATCAACTGCCCCAGCCACGACATCTTTAATCGCAAGCAGAGCGGGGCTCGCATTAACTTCGGTCTCCCGGGCCCACTTTCGGATCGCTTCACGCTGCTCCGCTGGCAATCCCATAAACTCGAGGCCGCTGCTGAGTTTGTCCTGATAACGAACCATCGCCCGGGTTCGCAATGGCGCGCTCACCGGCGACAGTTGCACCTCAATCGCCACCGTCTCACCCGGAACCAAATCCTGCGCCAGCACCGCTGCAATTCCGCTTTCGCAAACATTCATCGAACGTCCCGGCACGGTGTCAGGAATACCCGATCGCAGCACCGTAACGTCCAGCACGACCTGCAGCGGGAACCGTGGCTCCCGCCGCCGTGAAGGTCCAATCCACCCGCCAACTTGAGCGTCAGTCGCCATTGAGTTCGCGTTCATGTCCGCTATCGAGATGTTTCATTCCGATCTGAACTGCACCAAGAAGACTGTGCTTTGCGAGGGACCGATTCAGCGGTCCCTCTCGCGGTCCAGACAAAGCCGAACGCAGATTCGCGTGTCTACCGCCGCAACTCCACAATTTCATTGCCCCGAGCAAACAACACCACCTTCGCCATGCCGATAAATAGCCCGTGCTCTACTACCCCCGGCATCTCATCCAATTGCCGCGCCAGCCCTTCTGCATTGGAAATTTGCCCGAACCGGCAGTCGAGAATGTGATTATTTTCGTCGCTCACATAAGGCTTCCCATCCGGACCCATCCGCAACTGCACTTCCGCTCCCAACGCTCGAATTCGCTTCGCCACCAGCGCCTGCGCAAACCGGATTACCTCCACCGGCAGCGGAAACTTGCCCAGCACCGGCACTTGCTTCGATGCATCCGCCACAATCACCAACTGCTTGGTCGCCGACGCCACAATCTTTTCCCGCAGCAGCGCCCCACCGCCGCCCTTGATGAGCCGCAGCTGCGGATCGACCTCATCCGCCCCATCGACTGTGACCGCGATCTCCTGGCATTCGTCCAGCGTGGTCACCGGAATGCCCAGGCTGAGCGCCAACTCTCGCGACCGGATCGAAGTCGGAATCCCTCGAATCCGCAAACCGTTCCTGACCTTTTCGCCCAGCAACTTGATAAAGTGAGCCGCAGTCGATCCCGTCCCCAGCCCGACAACCTGCCCATCTTTTACAAATTGCAAACTAGCCCGCGCCGCCGCTTCTTTTTCCTGCTCGGATTTTGCCGGATCGTTTTTCGCCTGATTGTTTTTAATTTGATCGGTCGCCATGGTTTTTCAATACGCGCTTGCTGCCGATTCAGTCTTTTTTTCCGTGCTTTCATTCCGGTCTGGATTGAGCAAAAGAGAAGCGGGATTCCGAGCCGGTATTCAGCCTAGAATCTTCTCCGTATAAATCAAATACCCCGCCAGCGCCAAACCCAGCAGCACCGTCAAAATCGTAATCAGATCCACCACAAACCCCGCCGGCTCAAACGTGCCCGCGTTCAACTGAGCGCGCGTCCTGCGATAGCGCACCAGCCCCGCCACCACCAGCGCCACGCCCGCAATAATGGTCAACGATCCCATAATCACGGAAATTCCAGCGCTCTTCACCGCGTGCCCCTGCAACGCAGTCAACTGCCGCATCGCTATCGAGAACCGCCCAATGGCGAATCCAAACACTACAATCGCAGCTCCCGTCCGCACCCAGGCCAGAAACGTACGCTCGTTCGCCAGATGATCGCTTGCCCGATTCGAATTGGAATTTTCCGTCACCGTGTTCTCCTGGCGCGCAATGCTCACATTCCGCCTGCATTATTCCACAGCTTTCGCGATCACAGTTCCCGCTCCGGCGAGATTCTTCATCAGCTCCGCGGGCACGCCATGCCGATGCTGCAAATATTCCGGACTGTTGTAAGTGACCGAAACCTTGCCCTCCGCATCCTCCGCAATCAAAACCTTCAAGGGCAAATCGATTGCCAGAGTGGGCGCCGCAACCATCAACGGAGTTCCCGCCTTCGGGCTGCCAAAAATCACAACCTTCGTCGGCCGCATCTTCAGTCCAACTTTTTCAGCTTCGCCACTGTGATCGACAACGGCAAACACTTGCAGCCCTTTCGCTGCAAATGCGGCCTGTAATCGCCGCACTGTTTCCTCTACAGAAGAGTGACTACCTATGCTGACCAAACCATTTCCCTCAGGCATATCGCTCACCATCCTCGGGATGACCTAAAGCCTATGAGATTGTACGGAAAACAGAGGAGGAATGAGTTGCGGTACCGGCAACAGCAGAAGTTGGAACAAGTGTGAATCGTTCTGGCCGTAAACGCAGCTTCCAGTTGTCGCACAGTCTCATCCGCCGAATTCCGGCTCCGAACTGGAAGTAACCCATTCTCTTCGCCATGTCGTCCATCTCCATGATAAAGTTCCTTTCCAAGAAGGCCGGTATGTATCTTCGCTGCCGCTGTTTCCCTTGCGTAACCCTGCTTCTGTTGGTTGCTTTGCCGCTTTACTCCCAGACAGCCCCTCCGGGACCAGGCAGTCCACTTACGACCATCAAAACCAAAGTCCGACTCGTCCTGGTAGACGTGGTAGCGACCAACGGGAAAGGCGAAGCCGTTACGGGCCTCCACAAAGAAGACTTCGAAGTCCTCGAAGATGGCAAGCCGCAAACAATCTCCACTTTTGAAGAGCACCACGGATCACCGCCGGTTCAAATCAAGCTCCCCGCAATGCCGCCCCACGTATATACCAACTATCCCGTCACCAGGACCGCCGACTCAGTGAATGTCCTTCTGCTGGACGCCCTGAACACACCGACGCGAGACCAGGTCTATGTCCACTCGCAAATGATGAAGTATCTGAAGGCCATCCCGCCCGGCACGCGAGTTGCTATTTTCACTTTAGCCTCGCGCTTGCGCATGCTGCAGGGAGTCACCACCGATTCCTCGGAATTGCTGGCAGTTCTCAACAGCGCAAAGGCCGGTCCGCATCCCTCCGGCCTTCTTCCCTCCGACGCCCAGACCGACGCAAACCAGCGCATGATTGACTTCATGATCGAGAATAGCGCCGGACCCGGATCTGCTCCGAAGACCATGGCGCAGGCCGCCGTCGATCCCATCAACGCGATGAAACAGTTCCTGTCCGACACGGCTGTCCTGCAAACAGAACAACGCATCGCCATTACACTCCAAGCCCTGCAGCAACTCGCTCGCTATCTCGCCGGCGTCCCAGGTCGCAAGAATGTGATCTGGTTCTCAGGCTCTTTTCCGGTCGGTATTTTTCCCAACCCCGATGTGCCCGACGCGTTTACTTTTACAGACAGTTTCCAGGATGACATTCGAAAGACCGCCGATTTGCTGACTGCCGCTGAAGTCGCTATTTATCCCATCGCGGCAGAGGGTCTCGCTCCGGATTCGGCATTCCAAGCGAATGACAAAGAGATTGGCGAAAAACGAGGCCAGTTTGCCCTGCGCGATCAGGTCCGCGACCTCCGCAACGCCGGCGTGGCTCGTGATTCGAACCATAGTGCCATGGAGGAGTTGGCCAAGGATACCGGAGGCCAAGCTTTCTACAATACAAACGGACTGAACGATGCTTTGACTCGCGTGATCAATAACGGCACCCGCTACTACTCGCTGTCGTATACTCCCAGCAATCCAGCGCTGGATGGCAAATATCGGCGCATCCAGGTGAAACTTCTCAGCGGGAAAGACACGCTTGCCTACCGCCGCGGATACTATGCCGACGACCTCGCAGCCGCGCTTGCTTCCGGGCAAAAACCGGACTCCGATCCGCTGCTGTTGCTCATGGGACGCAACCTGCCCGACTATACCCAAATTCTTTACAAGATCCGGGTGCAGCCCTCGGACCCGCAACCTCCGCCGAGCGCGGCACGCATCGGCAGCAACACCGACCTGAAAGGACCGTTCACCCGCTACGGCGTCGACTTCGCGATCGCAGCGCAAGACCTCACACTCGAGCCCACTCCAGACGGTGCGCGCCACGGCAACATTGAAATTGTTCTCCTCGCTTATGATCGCGAGGGCAAACCCCTGAACTTTGTAGTCACTCATGGCGACGTCAAACTCGACGCCAAGCTCTATGCCAGCGTGCGACAGGTCGGTTTGCAGATCCACAAGGAGATCGATGTGCCAAAAGAATACGTATATCTGCGCACGGGCATCTACGATCTCAAGTCGAGCACCGCCGGAACACTGGGAGTTCCGTTGACCGATGTTACGGTACCTGCCGCTAAATAGGCCGCTACTCGCGGACCGGCGGTTTGACAGTCCCGCCACATAAGACTAGGGTTGTAGTTGAGGTGGTTCCCACCTTCTCCTCATTTCAGGTTTCCTGAACTAAGTCAGCCCATCTGAAGTTATCTCTCTTAGCAACCCCAACCTAAGGAGGTTGCCTATGTATGCGCGCAATGTCTCGATTCATTTGAAATCCAATATGTTATCCGATTACACGCAGACTTTTGAGAAGGACGTTCTTCCCTTGCTCCGCAAACAGAATGGTTTTAAGGACGAAATCACGCTCGCCGGTCCCAGCGAAGTGGATGTAACGGCAATCAGTCTGTGGGATAACAAGAACAATGCCGACTCCTACAACACCAATACCTACCCACAAGTGTTGAAGACGCTGGCCAGATTCATCGAGGGAACGCCCCAGGTTCACACCTTTGACGTCGTCACCTCGACCTTCCAAAACCACGATGTTCTCGTAGCAGCGTAGAACACTCGCTGTCTGGTCCGAGGAGGCGGAGTAAATATCCGCCTTCTCAGGCCCAACACATAGCACCCATCCGACTGCACCCAGGAGCTATCCATGCACTTAGCGCTTCAAAACGCAGAGACTATCAGTCGTCTGGTGGACCAAGGCGAATTTCTTCTCAAGAGTTTTCATAATGAGCACCAGAAAGATCCCGACGGAGTGGAAACTGAGTTCGCGCGTGGCGAGCTGATAGGCTGGCGCAGCACGTTACACACTTTGTTTCGCGATTGCGCTGAGGACATCGTCAATCGCGTTATCGTCAGAACGCACTTGATCATCCCCAGCGGCGAAGTCCCGGTCGGCGTCGCCCACGGCTATTGAGGCCATGCAGGAAGTCGGTTTGATCGCGAAAGAATCGCGATCGCACTGATCATTCCCCTCGCGAACGAAATCGCAAGGATTGGACCGGAATAGATTGCACCGGAATAGATTGACCGTGTTTTCGACGAACCGTCGGGTAGACTAGGCGGGGAGAATCGAAACATGTTCCACGAACGCCAGTCCTCTGTCCGCACATTTGCCTTAGCGATTGCCTTTGCGGCGACCGTAATTTTGACGGTGCGGGACACATCCGCTCAAACCGACTACCAGCCAACTCCAGAAAACCTGCAAGCCCGCCGCGAATTCCAGGACATGAAATTCGGCATGTTTATCCACTGGGGCGTCTATAGCGTTCTCGGCGATGGCGAGTGGGTCTTCGAACAGCGCCATCTCACGCTCGACGAATACAATCGCCTGCCCGCGTTTTTCGAGCCCGAAAAATTCGACGCCCCGACTTGGGTCGCCCTCGCCAAAGCCGCCGGCATGAAGTACATCACGATCACCTCGCGTCATCACGACGGCTTCGCCATGTTCGATTCAAAAGTCTCCGACTGGAATATCGTCCAGCGCACGCCTTACAAAAAAGATCCGCTGAAAATGCTGGCTGACGAATGTCACCGCCAGGGAATAAAGCTCTTCTTCTACTATTCACAGCTCGATTGGCACAATCCCGACTACTACCCGCGCGGCGCCACCAACTGGAATAGCGGCCGTCCCGATCACGGCGACTGGAACGCCTATCTCGACACCTACATGGACGGCCAACTTCGCGAGCTTCTCACCAACTACGGCCCAATTGGCGGAATCTGGTTTGACGGCATGTGGGACAAGCCAGACGCCGACTGGCATCTGCCTAAAACCTACGCCCTCATCCATCAACTGCAGCCGGCCGCGCTGATCATTCCCAATCATCATCAGACTCCCAAACCGGGTGAGGATGTGCAGACCTTCGAGCACGACCTCCCCGGTCAGAACACGGCGGGCTTCAACACCAGCTATGTCAGCAAGCAACTCCCGCTGGAGATGTCCGACACGCTCAACGGCTCCTGGGGATTCAACATCAGCGACAGTAAGTATAAAAGCCCGGAAGAACTGGAACGCAGGCTCGTCCGCGCGGCTGGCAGCAATTCCAACTTGCTGATGAACATCGGGCCATATCCGAACGGGGGGATTGACCCGCAATTTGTAACGCGCCTGCACGCCGTAGGCGAGTGGCTTTCAAAGTATGGGGATTCGATCTACGAAACTCGCGGAGGTCCAATCCCGCCCGGGGACTGGGGAGTGAGCACTCAGAAGGAAAATAAGATCTACGTGCACGTGCTGAACTGGGCCGCACCGCTGCTCGCGCTCCCGCCAATTACCTCCAAGGTAACGGGAGCACGCTTTCTACTCGAGGGAGAAAATGTAGCGTTCACTCAAAGGCCGGACGACATTATTTTGACGCTCCCGCCAACTCTAGCGAAGAGCGAAGAGGTCGACCGAGTCATTGTTTTAACTTTGGCTCAGTGACCCGCCCGCAGAACTTTACGACTGGCAAATCTTTTCCAGCGCGAAGCGGCTGCGGATCACCAGCGTCGCGCCCTTCATTTGCATCAGCTGCTTCTTCTTGAATTCAGAAAATAGCCGGCTGACGGTCTCGCGTGTCGTTCCAATAATCTCCGCCACTTCCTCATGGGTCAGCGTTAGCTTAACTTGCGCCGAACCATCTTCTTGCGCGCTTTTGCTCGACCACGTCAACAACAGCTTGGCGAACTTTTCCGAAGGTGAAGCAGACAGTCCCAGGGTGCGAATCTCCTCATAGGCGGTGTAATAGTTACGGCTCAACTGCTGGGCTACGCGCATGGCCACGTCCGGAAAATCTTTCAGCATCTGCAAGAAGGAATCGCGAGGAATGAAATTCGCCTGGCCCGGCTCCATCATCTCGGCCGTCACTTCATAAGGCCGGTTCGACATCACCGCATTCAAGCCCAGAATATCGCCGGCGTCGGAGATCTTCGTGATAATGGTCTTGCCGTCGCGCGAAGAAGTGGAATGCTTCGCCTTTCCTACGCACAGTACGAACACCCCGCGCGCCTGCTGCCCTTCAATAAACAGCATCGTTCCCTTAGGATAAACCGCCGTCGACTTCACCTCGTTCAGCCGGTGCGCCGCCTGGGGAGAAAGATTGCAAAACAAATGCTGCCCTCGTACCGGGCAACTCACGCAATTATCCAAAATATTAAGACCGTAGGGAGCTCGCATCACAACCTCCTCTGGGAAGGAACCTGCCTAAGCTGTTGCCGTCCGTCCCTTCCAGAATGAGTAAGGGCACGCCGCGCGCCATTCGGTACCATCTGCTACCTCGGTTTTTGGGTGCCTCTAAGTCTCTATAAAAGTGTGAGTTATCGTGACAGGCGGGAATCGCGTGCTCCCTTAATAAAGCCTAACCAGCCGAATCTGGGTTATTTCTCGCACATCGGTGCGTGATCTGAATCACTCTTTTATGTGATTGCGATAAATCGAGCATCTTCAGGACGCAAACCGCCGATCGCCAGCGTAAATGCGACCCGCCCACGTTAAAGACTGTTGCCGGAAGGATCTGGCCGAATGTTCAGACTTCAACCCACCGCCGATCGCGCGCGCTCCGGGCGATCGCCTCGCAGAGCACCAGTTCGTCATGTCCGGTCTGAAAACTCGGAAATGTGGCAACCGAAGCTCCCCCGCCTTCAATATGGGCATAGAAATCCTTAAACAATTGCACGAAGGTATCCGGATAACCTTCGCTATGCCCGCCAGGATAAGCGGCGTAGCCTCTCGCAGCCGGTGTCATCAGCGAGGGATCTTTCAACAGCTCCTGATTCGCCTGATTGCGATGCCCAATCCACATCTGGTTCGGAGACTCCGAATTCCATGCCAGCGAGCCCTCGGACCCGTCGATTTCAAACGATAGAGAGGCTTTACGTCCCGCGCTGACCTGAGAAACCGTCATGCAACCGCGCAGATTCGCCTCGAATCGCAGCAGCACTGACGCATAATCGTCAGTTGAAATTTTCACGGCATCGCTGGCGACGGCCGCCGCGGCCTGAAACGTCTCAACCCGGCCTCGCGGCCGCTGCCGCACCGGAATAGTGGTGGCAAGATCTCCGCAAACCTCCAGAATCTTCCGCCCGGTGAGCCACATGGCGAGGTCAAGCCAGTGCGTTCCAATATCGGAGACCGCGCGCAGATCTCCTCCCAGTTCAGTCTCAAGCCGCCAGTTCCAGTCCGTCGGATAGAACAGCCAGTCCTGCAGGAAACTGCCATGCACCAGCCGCGGTTCCCCGATCGCTCCGCTGGCCAGGCGGGCGCGAGCTTCCTGGCAAAGCGGATAGTAACGCAGGTTGTAGCACACTCCGCCCTCGCGTTTATGTTCGCGCGCCAGATCGATTAACGCCGCGCTCTCCTGCGTCGTCATCGCCACCGGCTTTTCGCACATCACGTGTTTGCCGGCGCGCAGCAGGGTTGAAGCTTGCTCAAAGTGGAGATGATTCGGCGTACAGATGTGGACCACATGAACTTCCGAGTCGCTCGCCAACTCTTCCAGCGAACCATAGGCGCGCGGCAGGTTCAGCAGACGTCGCGAGCTCTCAGAACGTTCCGCGGAACTTCCCAGAACTCCGGCCACAGGAATGTCCAGACGGCGCAGGGCGTCCACGTGGGCTCGGCCCACAAATCCGGCGCCAATGATCGCAGCTTGCAACTGTGACAAATATTCTTCCTCGGAATGCCTATGATTTAGGAGCCAACTTTTTCGATGGGATCTTCTCGCAATAAAGGCACGGAGCACAACGCTTCCGCTCTACGGCCCCACCGTCACCTGAAGCGCGCTCGGTGTTTGCAACCGCTCCCGGTAAATCAAATTCTTGGGCGCGACTTCGCCCACAACATCTACGTGGATCACATAGCCTCCGCTGGGCAAATCCTCGCCAAATGGCAGCTCCATCGCCGTCGTGTCCCGCTTCAAGACAAAATGTTGATATCCGATCGCGGTGGCCCGTCCATTCGCCGCGACTGCCATGGTCACAAATGTCAAATCCATATCGTCAGGCGACGTATTCGAAACCTCCACACTGCCCTCGATCCGCCGCCCGTTTACCCGAGCCGGATTTTTCCAATTGATAGCGAGCGCCGAAATGACTCGCAACACAAATCCTTTTTGGACGGCAGTTTGCTTGTTGCCGTTGTCATTCACCGCAACCGTAAACTGAAACTCTCCCGAACGTTGCGGCTGGCCATGCAGAACCCCGTTGTCTTCCAGATTCATTCCCGGCGGTAAAGAGCCATTCAGTAGCCGCCAATGCAGCGGGGGAACGCCCCCATGCGCTCGGAAGTGCAGTTGATAGTTCGCATGCGGATAGGTCACCGGCAATTCCGAATCGTTCTCGATGACCACCCCTTGGGCGCTTTGCGCAGCCGCCGTCGCGTCTTGGCCCGCGGGACTCGAAGTCTGGCCGAATCCCAACTGTCCTGCGCTCCCGACGCAAAACGACAGGATCACCAGAACAATAATTCGCCGCGACTTCTGAAAATGAATCATCCCTTTATCAACCTGAGCGCGCCTTCGCAAATCATCCCTGGAGTTGTTCGACAGCCTCTCAGAACCACTCTTCCCACAGTCCCTTCGTCCTAAGAATGCTTCCCAAGCCCAAACTTGCGTCTCGGTCACCGAGGTCACATTGACTTCAAATTGAAGTTTCTGAAAAAATGATCTTCGGGGAGCACCCTTCAGCCTCTTTTGATCGTCTCATAAACGAACTGCATTCATGGAATTGCTGCTCAATCTCGCGTGGTTGGCTCTGGCGCTGCCTGCCTTCTGGCTATGGCGCGGCTCCAGAACCGCTTCGCGGAGGCGCACATTTACTGCCTTGCAGTGTCTCCTCGCTTTGGGATGCATGCTGGTCGTTCTCTTTCCTGTAGTTTCAGCTACCGACGATCTCCGCGCCATCCGCAGCGAAATGGAAGAATCGCCGGCCAGTAAGCGTACGATCCGTCAAACCACCAGCGACAAGACTTCAGCATGGAAATGGCAGACACCGCCGGCCCAGACGGTGGCTGCAAATTTCTCGATTATAAGTGATCAAAGCGGTCTGCCACTGCCCGGTCCCGTGTTTTCACTGCCGGCTGCCCCTTCCATCCAGTGGGCCGCTCGCGCTCCTCCACCTTCTTTCCCCGGCTAGTTCCTGTGGAATCGCCGATCGCACGCAGAAGAAAAACGGCGACTTCTTGGTTGTTTCTTCGGGATTTTTTAGGCGGGAAACGAGATAGTGGTGTCGTCGGCTCTGTCGCCGGTGCACCGGCGACCGCCAAGGCCGCATCCCTGTTGCTGTGGTGGGCAAATGGATGCCGCACGGAGTTTGAATGCGCTCGAGATTCTCCAAAACTTTTGGCGCCGCGCTGGCGTTCGCCACGATCGGCCTGTTTGCCCAGGTCGCGCCCCAGCCTGCGCCGCAGGCCGCACCTTCACCCCCGACGGTTTGGACTTGGGATACGGTCAAAGATAATTTCCGGTTGAACAACCCAACTCTGCAGGCGAATCAGCTCAATATTGACGAACTGAAAGCGCAGGAAATCACTGCCCATCTTCGTCCCAACCCCGATTTCACCCTCAGTGCCGACGGCACACAGATCGCTCCCAGCCATGGCGTCTGGCAGCCCTTTGCCGGCACTTTTATCTCTCCCGGTGTAAGTCAGCTTTTTGAGCGACGCAATAAGCGCAATCTGCGCTACCAGGCCGCCAAGGAAGGCACCGCCGTCGGCGTCGCCCAGACTGCCGACGCGGAACGCACTTTGCTCTTCAATCTCCGCACGGCATTTGTCGGCGTTCTCCAGGCAAAAGCCGTGGTGAATCTCGCGCAACAGAATCTGGAATACTACGACAAACTGCTGAAGGTCAGCCGCGATCGCTACGATGCTGGAGACATCGCTCAGATTGATCTCGACCGCCTCGAACTACAGCGCCTGCAATACGAGTCCGACCTGCAAACGGCGATCGTGAACCTGCGCACCAGCAAGATCAATCTGCTCGCCTTGCTCGATGATCGCCGCCCGGTCGATAGCTTCGATGTCCAGGGAGTATTCGATTTCACCGAGGATCTTCAGGCGCTCGACGACTATCGAAAAGAGGCTCTGGATACCCGCCCTGATCTGCGAGCGGCCGTGCTTTCGGTCAAACAAGCTGAAACCAACTACCAGCTGTCCGTAGCCGACGGTTCCACCGATCCCACTATCGAAGTCTGGTACACGCATAACGGTTCTTTCAACAATCCTGACGCCTTGAACACCCTTGGCGCCAGTGTCAGCATCCCGCTGCGCATTTTCGACACCAATCAAGGCGAGAAGCTGCGCACGAAAATTGACGTCAACCGCAACGAAAAGCTGCGCCGCGCCGCGGAAACTCAGGTGTACAGCGACGTCGACTCCGCCTACGCCACCCTGAACAGCAATCTGGTCTTGCTGCGTCCTTACAAGCAAAAGTATTTGGCTCAGGCCGTGCGCGTGCGCGACACCATTCTTTTCTCTTATCAGCACGGCGGCGCATCGTTGCTCGATTTCCTGAATGCAGAAAGCGATTACCGCACCGTGGAACTGAGCTACGTCAATCTGGTCGGCTCCTATCTCACGGCAGCAGCACAGTTGAATCAGGCGGTGGGTCGCGAGGTCATTCCATGAAGATGAATTTGATACTCCGAATCTTGTCGCCAGCTTTATGTTCGCTTCTGGCGCTCTCGCTCATCGCTTGCAACAGCGGCAAGGCCGATCCGCAGGCAGAAGCTCCGCCCAAGTCTGTCGTCGAACCCGATCTCGATGCCAATAATTTTAAAATCGACCACCCTGAACAGTTTCCCTTGGTCACGGCTGTGGAGCACAAAGCCGTTCCCGCCCTCAACGTCACCGGAGTCGTTAATCCCGATATTTCCCGGTCTGTGCCCGTCGTTTCGCTCGCTGCAGGGCGCGTGGTCGAGATTGACGCCCGGCTCGGCGACGTGGTCAAGAAAGGGCAGCTTTTACTTCGGGTTCAAAGCAACGACGTCTCCGGCGCCTACCAGATATATCTCAAAGCGGAAAATGATGAGCGGCTGGCTCTTGTCCAACTGCAGCGCGCCCAGATTCTTTATGAGAAGGGCGCGGTTGCCAAGAGCGCCCTTGAACAAGCCCAAGCTACCGAACAGGATGCCAAGGCGGACCTCCAACACGCCCTCGAGGGCTTGCGCGTGCTCGGCATCGATAAAGACCACCCGTCAGAAATCGTAAACATCGTTGCCCCCATCTCCGGAATTATTTCCGACCAGCAAGTAACGAACTCCTCCGGCGTTCAGGGGTTAGGTTCTCCGAATCCGTTCACCATATCGGACCTTTCATATGTCTGGATTGTTTGCGACGTTTACGAAAATGATCTCGACGCCGTGCGCGTCGGCGATGTTGCCGATATCCATCTCAGCGCCTATCCCAACCAGGTTTTCAAGGGGCGCATCGACAATATTCTTCCCGTTCTCGATCCCAGTCTTCACACCGCCAAGGTTCGCATCGAGGTAAAGAATCCCGGCCTGATGCGTATTGGAATGTTCGTGACTGCCACCTTCTTCGGCAAGAAACCGGAGACGTATTCGGCAGTCCCGGCCAGCGCGATCTTGCATTTGCACGATCGCGACTGGGTCTACACGCCGCTGGGCAATGGCCACTTCAAGCGCGTGGAAGTAGTGACTGGAAGCATGTTGCCCAATAACCAGCAGCAAGTGGTCTCCGGAATCAAGCCCGGCGATCAAGTGGTGTCGAACGCGCTCGACCTGCAGAACACGGTAGAGCAGTAAGGAATGGTTGACTCGAAACTGGACCAGCGACCTTTATGGATGCGTCAGTGAATTTTGTGGGGCGTCAGCGACCGTTATAGATGCGTCATTCCGAGCGTAGCCGCTCTTCAGGGGGAGCGAGGAATCTCCCGCAAACACTCGCTGTAATCATAAGCCGCGCAGTAGAAGTACGAAGTACTGAGAACCGGCAACTGAGAACTGAGAACTGGACTAACCAATGATTCGCCGCGTCGTCGATTTCGCGTTGGGCAATCGCCTCCTGGTTCTGGGGCTGGCGCTCGTGTTGTTCGTGTGGGGCATCATCTCGTTCCACAATCTGCCCATCGAGGCCTACCCTGACGTAGCCGATAACTATGTCGAAATCATTACCCAGTGGCCGGGAATTTCCGCGGAACAAATCGAACAGCAGGTCACCATCCCTCTCGAAACCGTGATGAACGGTATCCCCGGAGTCGTGCACCTCCGTTCTTTTTCTCTGTTCGGCCTGTCCGATTTAAAACTTGTTTTTGAAGACGGCACCGATAACGCGTGGAACCGGGAGCGGGTTCTGGAGCGTCTCAGCCAGGTCACTCTGCCCGCCGGCGTTACGCCGCAGATGGGCACCGACTGGAGCCCGGTGGGCCAGATTTATTTCTTCACCCTGCATAGCGCCAATCCCCAATACGACCCTATGGAATTGAAGTCGTTGGAGGATTGGGTCGTCGAAAAAAATCTCAAATCGGTTCCCGACATCGTCGACGTTGCCAGCTTCGGCGGACCCACTCGCGAATACCAGGTTCGCGTCGATCCCAACAAGCTCGTCGCCTACAGCTTAAGTCTGGCCCAGATCGAGCAGCAGCTTACCAATAACAATGCCAACGCCGGCGGCAGTTTTATTCAGGAAGGCCTGCAGCAGATTAATGTCCGCGAGGTCGGGCAGGTCGATAAAGTCCACGACATCGAAGAGACGGTCGTCCTCACTAAGAACGGCACGCCGCTTCGAGTTAAAGATATTGCCGTGGTTTCGCAGGGCCCAAAAATAAGGCTCGGCCAGTTTGCGCGGGCTTGTAGTGCTTGCCCCTACGGTCCCCACGGTGCAATCGCCCGCGAAGACGGAAAGATCATCGATAACGACGACGTCGTCTCCGTCATCGTTCTGCTGCGAAAAGGCGCAGCCGCAGATCCCGCGCTCAAAGCCCTTCACGAAAAAATTCAAGAGATGAACGATCACATCCTGCCGCCCGGAGTGAAGATCGTTCCCTTCATCGACCGCAGCGATCTTGTCCACTTCACCAGCCACACCGTGCTACACAATCTGACCGAAGGAATGATTCTGGTCTCGATCATTCTTTTCTTATTTCTCGGCAACGTGCGCGGGGGCCTGATTGTTGCCGCGACAATCCCGTTCTCTCTATTGTTTGCGTCGATCTGCCTGGACTTGCGACGCATCCCCGCCAATCTTCTTTCTCTCGGAGCGCTCGACTTCGGCATGGTGGTCGATGGTGCAGTCGTGATGATCGAAAACATTGTCCGCCACATGGGTTTCGCCAATGGCACCGATACTCCCACCGAGCGCATCGGCGAAGCTTCCCACGAAGTCCAGCGCCCCGTGTTTTACGCGATCGCCATCATCATCACCGCTTACCTGCCCATCTTCACGCTGCAGCGCGTGGAAGGCCGTTTGTTTCAGCCCATGGCCTGGACCGTCGCCTTCGCCCTGCTGGGCGCGCTGGTATTCTCAATTCTGATCGCTCCCGTGCTGGCCAGCTTCGCGTTCGCCAAAGGCGCGAAAGAGTGGCACAACCCGGTTATGGTGTTCTTGACGGAGCGTTACCGCGTCGCGGTTCGTTGGGCGATTCGTCATCGCGCGGTCACCATTGGCGTGTGCCTGATCGGCGTGGCAGTGGGAAACTATCTAGCCTTTAGCGGCGCGATCGGCTCCGAATTTCTGCCTCACTTGGACGAAGGTGCTCTTTGGGTTCGCGGTACACTCGCCCCCAGCACCGGGCCTGACGAGGGCATTCGCGTCGCCAACCAGGCCCGCATCGTGCTCTGCTCTTTTCCTGAAGTTCCGCAATGCACCAGCCAGGTCGGACGTCCCGACGATGGCACCGATACCACAGGCTTTTTTAATACGGAATACTTCGTCGACTTGAAGCCCAAGGAAGCGTGGCGGCCAGTCTTTCATCAAAACAAAGACGAACTGATCGCCGCCATGCAGCGCGAACTCGACAAAATTCCTGGAGTCCTCTGGGGCTTTTCCCAGCCCATTGAAGACAACATGGAAGAAGCCGTGAGCGGCGTCAAGGGCGAACTCGCCACCAAAGTCTTTGGCACCAATTTGAAAGTCTTGGAAGGAAAGGCTGACGAAATTGTCGGCATAATGCGCCAAATTCCGGGCATCGAAGATCTCGGAGTATTTCGCGTGCTAGGTCAGCCTAACCTAAACGTCACCGTAGATCGCAACGCCGCCGCGCGTTATCAGATCAATGTCGCCGATGTGCAGGACGCCATTCAAACCGCGGTCGGCAGTAACGCCCTCACGCAGGTCCTGCAGGAAGAAGCGCGTTACGACCTTGTCCTGCGCTATCTCCCGCAATTTCGCGACACCAAAGACGCAATCGAAAACATTCGCCTGCTCTCGCCCAGCGGCGAACGCGTCTCGCTCGCACAACTTTGCAAAATCCAGGTCGCCGACGGCGCCTCTGAAGTCTATCGCGAAGGCAACGAGCGTTACATCGCAATTAAATACAGCGTCCGCGGCCGCGATCTCGGCAGCACCGTCGAAGAGGCCATCCAAAAAGTAGACGCCAAAGTAAAACTCCCCATTGGCTACCACCTCAAATGGGAGGGCGAATACGCCAGCCAGAAGCGAGCCAACGCGCGGCTGCTGATCGTGCTGCCCATCACTATCCTCATCATCTTCATCATTCTTTACACCATGTTCAAATCGTTTAAATGGGCGATGCTAATCATGGCCAACATCGCCATCGCGCCCATCGGCGGTCTGCTCGCGCTTCTTTTCACCGGCACGAACTTTAGCGTTTCCTCCGGCGTCGGATTTCTGGCTCTATTCGGAGTCTCGGTGCAAACCGGCGTCATCATGCTCGAATACATCAACCAGTTGCGCGCGCGGCGCTTTACCATCGAAGACGCGGCCGTGGAAGGAGCGGTACTGCGGCTTCGGCCAATTATGATGACAATGTTAGTCGCGACTCTGGGCCTGTTGCCGGCTGCCATGTCTCATGCCATCGGCTCGGACTCGCAACGTCCCTTTGCCATCGTAATTGTCGGCGGCCTCACCGCAGCTCTGGTCATGAGCATCTTCCTCTTGCCCACGCTTTACGTATGGATCGCCGGCGACCACGATGTGCTCCCCGCGGCTGAGCACGGCTTCGCCGAAGGCGAGCACGTCGATTAAGACAGCTAGCCTCTTCCCGTGAATTATGTGTCATGCTGAGCGCAGCAGCGAGGAGAGCGCAGCGATCCTCCCTGCGAAGTCGAAGCATCCCTATACCTTGCCCACGCTCGACGTATGTTTGAAAGGAACGTCGTAACGCCTCCCCTTGCCTAAACCGCGTTTTCGAAATCCTCGTGGCCCTCGCCGAACTGTAATATTCTGAGTGCTACCATTCCCTCTCCGGAATTAACCATGTCCGACAAAGTAGATCCGCTGCAGGAGATCCTGTCCCGTCAGCAGCTAGAGCTTGATCGGATGAAGGAAGCTCTCGCCCTGCTTGGCGTCGGTCCGTGTTCCTGGTGTAAAAGGTTTTTTCGCCGCACCGATCCCGGAGCCCTCCTCGACGCTGGCGAACCGGTTTGTTACGGCTGCATTCACGAATGGTGGCCGACCCATTGCGCGCAACTCGGCGCCAAAGATCGCGAAATCGAGGAAGCTAAGCTGGTTTTCTGGCTGCGCCAGTTCCATCATGCCGAAACATTCAAAGACCCGGCGAAACTTCCCGAAAGTTCCTTGCAAGAGTTAAGCATCGTGGCCAACTGCCTGGAATGCCGCGGAACCGGAACGTTGATGGAGCAGGAACGCTGCCGCCACTGCGAGGGCCGCGGCACCGTCTGGATCATCGTCTCTCGAAAACAACTCCATAGCTAAGGCAGCTAAGATTCAACTCACCCCACCAGGCAACAAATCTTCCTCCCACTTTTCCACCCCCGCCGGAACCGCTCCCCTCAGCAGCACCGCGAAGGCCTCCAGCGTTTTACGCGCGTCCCCGAGCGGGTAATAGAACGCTTCCCAATTATCGCTGTCTTCTCCGTCGTGATTCACGATCAGGTGATCAAAGTGCCAGGCCTCCTGTAGTTCCCGGTAAGCGCTTGAGGCACGAGTCTCGATGTCCTCAAGATCTTTGGCTGAGAGCTCCTGCTTCTGGCGCCGTGTTCGCCGCAACAATTTGTGCCGCATTAAATCCGTGAGCAGATCGGGCAGAGAGATGTTTCTCTCGGGCGCTTTCAGAAACACAATTTCTTCTTTCGACAGCGGCGACACAAAAATGCTGAGCCGCTCCACCCCTGCGAGCCGCGGATGCGTCTGCAGTGCCCGCGCCACATACGGATTGCCTTCGAACAGAGCATCCCCGCGCGCCAGGATTGACTCGAGTTCCTGAATATCCACCGCTTGTAGATCACTGCGTGCCGCTAGCACTGCATATCGGCTGTCTGACCTCAACGCCTCGACTTGCGCCTGCGTGCGAAAGTGATAGTCAAACCCATCCTCCTCGCCGGGGCGCGGACGCCGGCTGTTGACGAGCACCAGTTTGTGCAACTTGGATTGCAAATCAGGATAAAACTTGCCGACGGCCTTATAGAGCGGACTCTTTCCCACACAAGAAGGCCCGCTGAGAATGGCCAGACGCCCCCGGCCAGTCTCACTCATCTGGCTCCGCCCGCGATCGCCGAAAACGTGCGCCGTGGAAACCTGCCGGTGATCTTGCGCATGAATCCGTGAAAGCGATGGAACCCGGCTGCGGCCGGCAGAAACATAAACGGGCATTCACCCGGAATGACTTGCATCCCTCGTTCCCGGCAGAACTCAACCGCCTTGTCGCTGACCGCTCCCTTGCCGCCGGCTCGGTACATCCAAATTCGCTTTACGCCAGCCTCCGCGCAGTCATTCACTACTGTTTCCGTTGCATTCGGCGAGGTCATCAGCAAAGCCGCATCAACAGGAGGCTGAATCTGCTGCACGCGAGCGTAGCAGCGCCGTCCGCGCATCTCCTGCATGCCGGGATTAACTGGAACCACATCATATCCGCGGCCGGCCAATTCATCGAAGAGATGCACGCTAAAGTTTTTCGGATCACGCGAGATCCCCACGACGGCAATCCGCTTCTGTGCCAGAAAATCTTCGATCGCTTCCAATGATGCGTGTTGAGTTCGCACAGGCGCCTCCGGACAGGGCAGCGTCCCGTCCACATCATTGCACCTCAATCGCATCGCGGATGTCAGTGATTAGAGACACCGGCTGCGCAGGTAATGTGCGCAATCCAGGTAACGTGGGGATTATCTAGCGCGAAAAAATATTGTGGGAAGCGACTCAAGGAAGAGAACAAGAAGAAGAGACGAAAAAGGAAGACGCCCAAAAAGTAAGAGAGTTCCGAGGTGGTGTAAGGTCCATTCGTCTCGGCCAGTAGCTCGCGTTTGACCCTTGCTCGACCTGCTCTCGCGGCTTCCCTTGCGGGGCGCTGCGCGCGATCTTCGCTTGGGCTCCGGG
>Ga0182024_10000504_pt1 | contig 100492 bp, 80 predicted proteins | sample P32metaG_FD_120480 | JGI IMG/M metagenome (GOLD analysis project Ga0182024, IMG submission 120480) | Permafrost microbial communities from Stordalen Mire, Sweden - P3-2 metaG (Illumina Assembly) | ecosystem: Environmental > Terrestrial > Soil > Wetlands > Permafrost | place: Sweden: Stordalen... | reverse complement strand
GCTTCGCCCTCGTTCAGCACCGCGATTCCGCTTTTGCGCAGCGTTTCCATGTGAATGAAGATATCGCCGGAGCCATTGATCGGCGAGACAAAGCCATACCCCTTGGAACGGTCAAACCACTTCACGGTGCCGCGGTCCAGCGGCCCGGGCGGCGCGGGATCGGGTGATGCCATGACAAGATCAGACCCCGTGGCAAAGGCGCTGGAATTTTCGATGGCCAGTACCTTCATCGCCTTCAGGCCGGTGGCGTCCTTGGCGACTTCGCAGCGGATCGTGGCGCCTTCCTCGACATGGGTGAAGCCGGATTGCCGCAGGCATTTTTGATGCAAAAGAACATCGCCATTCTCGAGCGAACTGACGAACCCATAGCCCTTGCGGAAGTCAAACCACTTTATCTGGCCCACCATCTGAAAAGTACTTGCGCCTGTGCCACGCACTGGAAATCTCCAACTTTTACAACGCAGTGCCAGCCAGACCCCTCGCCGACCCCACGCCCCCCGGGAAGCAAGGATCACCCCTGCGCCAAAGCCGAGGTAGCCATTTTTCTGTAGAGGGGTTATCCAAATATGACGAACGCGAGGTGCCGCGATTAGGCGGCCTGGCGCTTGCGACCGGTACCAAGAATCAGCGCGGCCCCGCCCAGCAGCAGCACAGCGGCATAATAGAATTCTCCCGCGGCGAAAGCGTGGGTGCGGTCACTCAGCCAGCCCACAAGCACGGGACTGACAAAAGACCCTAACCCCAGCATGGTGGTGATGAAGCCAAGCCCGCCCGCGGCCGCCGTTCCCGACAGCATGGCGGTCGGCATCGACCAGAATGGGCCGGTGAAGGCGAAGGTCGCGGATGCGACCAGGGTCATCACCGCGATCGAGGCCCAGGGATCGCGGGCTAGAGCCGGCATCACGCACCAGCCAGCGGCCGCGATCATCAGCGGCCCGGCGGCATGCCAGCGCCGTTCTGCAGTGCGGTCGGAATGACGGGCATTGAGAAACTGAATGACAATGGCCGCGGCATAGGGAATGGCGGACAAAAGTCCGATCGCCATCAAGTCGGTCACACCGGTCTGGTTGATGATGGTGGGCAGCCAAAGGCCAATGCCCGACGTACCGATCGAGCCGGCCATGGCGATCGCCACCAGCGCCCAGAAACGCCTGTCGCCCAACGCCTGCCGCAGCGTGCCGTGCGCCGATGGGCCCGCAGTCGGCAGCACGAGATCTTTGCAGATCTGATCCTTTTGCGCCGCATCCAGCCAGGGCGCGTCGCCGGGTTTCTCTTTCAGATAAAAGAACACCACCACACCCGTGACGCAGGCAGGCAGGCCTTCGATCAGGAACAGAAGCTGCCAGGCTTTCATGCCAAGCACGCCATTGCCATGCGACAGGATATATCCACCCAACGGACCACCGATCAGGCCGGCGATGGCGATGGCTGCCAGGAAAATGCCGTTGAAGCGCGCCCGCTGGGACGAAGGCACCCAATCGCTGAGATAGAGCAGCACCGCCGGTAGAAAGCCAGTTTCCGAAACGCCAATCAGAAACCGCAGAATATAGAAGTGCAGCGGCGTGACGATGAAAGCCAGAAGTGCGGAGAACAGGCCCCAGGACAGCATGATCAAAAGCAGACTGGGGCGCGCGCCGATGCGCCCCAACGCGATATTCACCGGCACGCCCAGCGAGATGTAGCCCAGATAGAAGGCGCCACCCGCAAAGCCGTATGCCCTTTCGGGCATGCCTAAGTCTTTCATGAAGGCGAGCTTGGCCAGGCCGATATTGGAACGATCGAGATAATTGAGGATGTAGCAAAACATCAGCACCGGCATCAGGCGCCAGAACACGATGCGATAGGTCTGGACGGGCGTCAGCGCCAAAGCGCACCGCGGCGTTCATTGCGCGGCTGGGGCCTGAACGCCATCTCTTTCAGAACTTCGAGATCCGGCTCCAGTCCCAGGCCCGGCGCCTGGGGAACAAGGAAGTGCCCGTTCTCGAACACGACCGGCTGTGTGCTGGCGCGGTCACGAAAGGCGCGCTGCGGCTCCATCTGTTCCAGGATGAAGAAATTGGGGATCGCAGCCGCCAGATGGATGGAGGCGACGGTGCAGATGGGGCCACCCGGATTGTGCGGCGCCACCGGCACATACCAGGTGTCGGCGAGTGCGGCGATACGGCGGACCTCGGTCAAGCCGCCGGCATGCATCAGGTCGGGCTGGATGATGCGGCAACCCGCCTGCTCCAGCAGCTCGCGATATTCAAAACGCGACAACAGCCGTTCACCAGTAGCGATGGGGGTTTTAATGTCGCGCTGCAACTGCGCCATGGCACGCGCATTCTCGAACGGAATGGGCTCCTCGAACCAGCCGGGCCGATAAGGCGCCAAAAGCTGGTCCAGCCGCACCGTCAGCCGCGGCGACAGAAGTTCGCTGCATTCGATGAAGATTTCGGTGTCGGGCCCTGCGGCTTCGCGCGCCGCGGCCACCACCTCCACCGCATGACGAAGGGCCTTGTTTTCATCTTCCGCCAGGGCTTCGCGGGTGAAGGGGCTGCATTTGAAACCGCTAAAGCCGCGCTTCACCGCTTCCTTCGCCGCCTCGAACGCCTGATCAGGCGTGTCCTTGCCCGTGATCCAGTGGCTGGCATACACCCGCAGGCGATCGCGATGCGCCCCGCCCAGAAGCCGATGCACCGGCACGCCCAGGCGCTTGCCTTCGATATCCCACAGCGCAATGTCCAGCGCGCTCAGCGCGCTCATGAACACCGCCCCGCCGCGCCAGCGCCAGGCATTATAAAGACGGTGCCAATGCTGTTCCGGGCCTGCCGGGTCCTGGCCGATCAGATGGGCTGCGAATTCACCGATGGCGGTTTCCACGCTTTCGATGGCGCCGTGCAGCGAAGCCTCGCCCCAGCCGGTTAGGCCGTCATCGGTGGTGATGCGCACCAAGAGCCAGTTGCACCAGTCCACCCAGGCCTTGAAGGTCTCGATCTTGGCGATTTTCATGTTTCTCCCCTGGTCGAACCATAAAGCGCCGGGGCTCTTTTTCCAAAGCGCACCACGCGGCTATAAACAGACATGAATTTTCTTGCCATGACCTTGGGTTCGATCGGGGACTTCTTCCCCTTTCTCGCAATCGCGGAAGAGTTGCGCCGGCGCGGCCATCGGGTCGTTCTGGCATCCAATGCCGGCTATGCGGGGCTGGCGCAGATGACGGGATTTGAGTTTGCCTCGCTCTGGGACCGTTCCGGCCAGTCTCTGGACGGATTGATCGCACAAGACCCCGCGCGCGCCTGGGCAATGGTGCGTGAGCAGATGTTCCTGCCCGCCATGGGGCCGACCCAAAATTGCATTGCTCATTTTGCCCGCGAAGGCCGCTGGACCTTGCTGGCGTCCTGGAGCGTGCTGGGCGCGATTCAAGCCCATACCGAAAAGGGCCTGCCGCTCTGCAAATTCTATCTTTCGCCGGGCGGTGTGGACAGCGACCAGGACCGGTGCGCCGACCAGCCCGGCCTGCGCAATATCGGACTTTTCCCCGATTGGTTCGCCGCCGTCCCGGGCATTGCGCAGACCGGCTTTGCGATGCTGGGCGATGACGCGATACCGCCCTTGTCCCGAGAGCTGGAAGCGTTTCTGGGCGCAGGCCCAAGGCCGGTGATTTTCACCCCCGGCAGCTTCATGCGCGATGCGGCTTCATTCTTTCAGCAATCCCTTGCTGCCTGCGAGCAGCTAGGCCTGCGGGCCGTGTTCCTCACGCCCTATCGCGAGCAAGTGCCCAAAGAATTGCCCGGTCACGCCTGCCACGTCCAATACGCGCCCTTGCAACGGCTGGCGCCGCGCAGCGCCGCCATCGTGCATCATGGTGGCATCGGCACCCTGGCCCAGGGCCTCAAAGCCGGCATCCCGCAACTGGTCACGCCGCTGTTCTTCGATCAGCCCGACAATGCCGCGCGGCTGGAGGCGCTAGGTGTGAGCGCCACCTTGACGCCGCAAGCATGGCGTTGCGCCCCAATCGCGGAAAAACTGGACGGGGTGCTGCAACCGGGCGCGACGAAGCGGAGCTGCCTGCAGGTTCGCGCCCATTTTGACGTTCAAAATACGCTCCAGAATATCTGCGGCGTTATCGAGACAGTGACATAAAAAAGCACCCGATGCCGCAAGAGCACCGGGTGCTAAAGTTCTGACTCAGGGGAACTAAGCCAGCCTAGGCAACAAATCCAGTCGGGTTCTCAGAATCTCGGCAGCTAGACAAAGCGCCGAGCATTGAGCCTCACATCTTAAACTTCACACCAACCCTAAAGAAGCGACCGATCAAATCTTCATAGGGAACCACGGGATAGTTCATGCCTGGGCTACCGGTGTAGCCGGGCACCTGAAGGATATCAGGAGATTTATTCAGCAGGTTGCTGACGTTGACGAACGCGGTGAAGGGCACTTCTAGTGTGTCGAAGTCATATGCGACGTTTAAGTCCGTCTGAAAATATGACGGGATGTTGGGGATATTGAAGATCAACGTCGGGTTGATATTTTGGCGTAGCGGCGAATAGTAACGTTCCTGAAGGTCCACGCTCAGACCGCCGTTGGAATAGTCCAAGTTAAACGTAGCCTTGTCGCGCGGCAGCGCGGCACCCGGCGCATTGGCGGCGCCGGCGGTATCGGTTATCACTGAACCCGGCAAGGTGAGCACTGTCTTCAGCAACGACGTGTGCGACCACCGCATCCGCATATGGACAGAGCCGTTCATCCCAGACCATTCGCTGAGGTCATTTTCATAATTCACCTCAAAGTCCACACCTTCCGACCACGCGTTCTGTGTGTTCTGTGCTTGCGAGTAATAGAGGGTGGGGAAGTTCAGCGGTGAGGTGCTGTTGTACGAAATCGGCCTCTGGATGAGCCCGCAATAAGGCGACGTGCCTCCCAGCGATGCCAGACAGAGCGACTCGACCACTGTGTTATTGCCGCTGACTGCTGCGATTTCGTTGGCAATCACGATGTGGAAATAGTCCACGGTGGCGCTAAAGCCCGGCAGAAAGGTGGGCGTCAACACAGCACCGGCCGTGGTATTGCGCGCCACTTCTGGCCTCAGATTGGGATTGCCGACGGTCGAAGTGTTGGCAGAGCCCGAGACGCCTGTGAGCACGTCGCTGACACCCGAAGTGGTGGTAACCGGGCCCTGGAAGAGGTCAAACAATGTTGGAGCACGAATGTCACGCGACCGGGTCGCGCGGAACCTCACGTCGTCGGTGACTTGCCATTCCGCACCCAGCTTCCAAGTGCTAGCCGAGAAGCTGGAGTTCGAGGTCGTAACGCCATTGCCGGTCGGGTTCACACCGGCCACGTTGTACTGAGTATATCGGCCGGCACCGTTGACCGAAAGCATCTGGATGCCCGGAAGGTCCTTCAACAGCGGCGCGTCAAATTCGAAATTGGCTTCGCTGACATTTTCCGAGCCAAGAGCACCGGACTGGACTTCCTTGAACTCCGCCAGGTCGGACGCCGGAAAGGTACCGGTGGGCGATGCCGCATTGGACTGGAAGGTGCCAGGAGGCGCCAAGCGCAGATATTGCGGGTTGAAGACGTTGCTGGGATTGGTGGTCGTCACGTTCAGATCGGCGAGACGATATTCCACGCCAACCGCAATCTTGACGGGGCCAGCCCAGTCGTCGAATGCCGTGCCGGTGATATTGGCGCTTAAGTCATCCAACCCGTTATGCGCCACCCAAGCTGTCGTATCGCTGATATAGTTGAGGGCTGCTTGGGAGGCGTTGGACTGATTGACGCCAGCACTACTCTGGCCGAACAGATTCAGCGGCACGCAGCCGGGGAATGCGCCCGGCGCGGTGATGCTGACATTGCAAACGATATTGCCAGTCGAGGGATCCTTGACCGCATCCAATGCCGCGTAGAACTTCGCCGTATCGACGTTGTTGCGGGTGGTCAACTGGGTGCGGGTCTCGCCATGGGTGTAATTGAAGTCCCAGTTGTAATTGTCGAATATCGTTCCCTTCAGTCCGGCACTAATCTGTCCCGCGCCGGTATGCTGATCCAGGCTCAGCCGGCTCATGATGTCGTTGTCCATCCGGTTCATGTTGAAGCTGGGACAAGCCGTGGCTGACGAGGTCGGAGTAAAGGCTGCCCCCGGCTGGCAGCTTGCTGGGGCGGTCGGGAACAGGGTTGCCTGTTCCGATGCTGTCAGGAACGCATTGCCGCTGTAGATGGTGATCGGGTACTGCGCACCGGAGCCATTGTTGGTGTAGGTCACTGTGGCGGCGCCGGTGCAGACACCATTGACTGTATTAGCTGCGGTGCAGCCGGTGACAGTGTTGGAACCGGCAGTGTTTGTGAATATCTGTCCGGCTTCATAGGTCCGGGCCTGCGCATATCTTACCTCGACATAGCCCGTGATGTTGTCATTGAAGTTGTAGTCGTAATGCGCAAACGCTTGGCCCGTATTGCTCACCGGCAACAGATATTCGTTGTGCGAAATGCCGCCATCGCCACCGATGTCAAAGTTGGCGGTCGCAGTCGGCGTACCGGGATTGAAAGCACCAAGGCTGCCGTTGTTGAGGAACTGCATGCCATAGCCTGGGCTGTTGGCCGACGTGATTAGGCCACCGGGCGCGGTATTCGCCTGGCGGATGCCATACACCAGATTATAGGGTCCACCGCTACCACTGGCACTGACCGTCGCCGAACCAGTACCGACAATTGACGTGCCCAGAAGACCGAGCGGCCGTGCCCCGTCATTGGGCAGCGCATCGCGGTCCTTGTATTCAATACTCCAAATCAGATGGCCGCGGCCAATGTCTTCGCCGCCGGCCAGCCCCACACGGAAGTCGCGCGCGTCGCCATAACCCGATTCACCTGCCTCGAATTCGCCTTTGAGGCCCTCGAATTTGTGATCAAGAATGAAGTTCACCACGCCAGTGACGGCGTCGGAGCCATACACCGCCGAGGCACCACCGGTGACAACTTCGACCCGGCTCACCAGCATCTCCGGCAGCATCTGGGTATCAACAGTGGTGTCGTAGAACGTGCCTGGAACCCGGTGCCCGTCCTCCAGAACCAGGGTGCGAATGGTACCGAGGTCGCGCAGGTTCAGGAAATAGCCCGGCGCGTTGTTGCCACGGCCGTTGGCGCCAGTCGTCGCATTATTGGGCGTCGATCCGCCCATGAAGAGAGGGTCTTTATCCAGACCCTCCGGGAGGCTGGTCGGGGTGATTGCCTGAAGGTCGTCTGCCGTCTGTACGTCAACGGGCGTTGGTGACAGCTCGCCAGTGATACGTGTACCCGTCACAGTGACTGTCTCGGTGGAAGCCGTATTGGCTGCGATAACCTGTGCCGGAGCACCGCTCGCAAGTGCAATAACACTCACCGTGCCAGCAAGAATCGTCCTGAGATAGTGTTTGCTTGTCATACTCTCCCCGCAGATTTTTATTCTCTAGTCCGGTAAGACGGGCGGGAGAGGGAAATCCCCTGTCTATTTTTAGGCTTCACTAATATTTTTTGGCACCCGGGCTCGAGATCGTGCGGGCGCGAAGGGTTGTCCCGGCAATTTGGCTGCCGACCAATTGCGGCTTCTCGCTAAAGTTGCGTCAGTCCAGTTTCATACGGAGTCCAACCGTGAAGTACCGGCCGATGATGTCTTCATAGGGAACGACCGGATAATTCATGCCGGGGCTCCCGGTATAGTTGGGAACCTGGAAGATGCCGGGTTGGGTGTCGAACAGGTTGCTGATGTTCAGGAACAGGGTTGCCGGCGTGCCGGCAGCCACGAAATCATAAGAGATGTTGAAATCGGTCTGGAAGTAGGCCGGTAGATCGCCCGTGGAAGGATCGTATACTAAAGTCGGGTTGGGATTTTGTCGCAGCGATCCATAATAGCGCTCCATCACATTAATGGTCAGGGGGCCTTTGATATAGTCGATCATCAGCGCTGCCTTCTCGGACGGAAGTGCGGAGCCCGGTGCGTTGGCCGAGCCCGCCACATTGGTGATTACAGATCCAGGCAAGCCCAGTGTCTTCAGGAAGGACGTGTGGGTCCATAGCAGTCGCAGATTCATCCAACCCGACAGACCCGTCCAACGGCTGAGGTCGGTGTGATAGCTGACATCGAAGTCCACCCCTTCCGTCCACTGGCTCTGGAAGTTCTGCGCCTGGGAATAGAATAGGGTGGGGAAATTGAGCGGCGAGGTGCTGTTGTAGGAAATGGGTCGCTGGATCAGCGCACAATAGGGCGAGGAACCACCCGGCGAAGCCAGGCACAGAGATTGCACGACCGGGTTGTTGCCGGAGACGGCGGCGATCTCCCGTTCAACCAGGATGTGAAAATAGTCGATCCCCACACTCAGATTGCCGAGCCAGCTGGGCGCATAGACAAGCCCCGCAGTGGTGTTATTCGCGACTTCTGGTTTCAACGCCGGATTGCCCACTGTCAGCGTATTGGCCGATCCCGATGCGCCGGTCAGCGAGTCGCTGATGCCGGACGTGCTGGTGACGGGTCCTTGGAACAGGTCCCACAGGGTGGGCGCACGGATATCGCGGGAACGCGTCGCATGGAATTTCAGGTCATCGGTGGCCTGCCAGTCCAGGCCCAGCTTCCAGGTCGTTGCTGAAAAGCCGGCCTTGGCCGTGCCGCTGGCCGTGGGATTCAGCCCCGCCACATCATAGCGGGTATAGCGGGCTGCACCGTTGAACGATAGGAGCGCCATGCCAGGCAAGTCGCGCAACAAAGGCGCTTCCAGTTCGCCATCGGCCTCCGAGACATGTTCGGAGCCTTGTGCACCCGACTGAACTTCCTTGAAATTGGCCAGATTGGCGGGTGGGAATGTGCCATTCGGTGAATCTGCCGTCGATGCAAAGGTCCCCGGTGGCGCAAGCCGCAGATATTGCGGATTGAAACTGTTGTCCGGCGTTGTTGTGGTTACATTCAGACTGGCAAGCCGGTATTCGGCGCCGAGTGCCACCTTCACCGGACCAGCCCAGTCATCAAACGCCGTGCCCGTTATATCCGCGCTGAAATCATCCAGCCCGTTATGCGCGACCCAATCAGTGGTGGCGCCGACGTAGTTTAAGGCCGCCTGGGAGGCATTGGAGCCGTTCACCACCGTGGCGCTCTGGCCGAACAGATCTAGCGGCACGCAGCCGGGAAATGCGCCGGGCGCGGTCAGGGTGACATTGCAGACGATGTCGCCCGTTGCGGGATCGCGCACAGCATCCAGAGCGGCATAGAAACGCGCCGTGCTCACGTTGTTACGGGTGGTGAGCTGGGTGCGCGTTTCGCCATGGGTATAGGCAAGGTCCCAAGCGAAACCACCCCACGCAACACCCTTCAGTCCGGCGCCCACCGCCAGCGCGCCGGTATGCTGGTCCAGGCTCAACCGGCTCATCAGGTCATTATCCATCCGGTTCATCTGGAAGCTGGTGGGACCACCGGCCGGAAACAGGAGTGCCTGTTCAGCCGGGGTCAGAAACGGATTGCCGCTATAGATGGTGATCGGATATTGCGCACCCGAGCCATTGGTGCTGATGCCGGAGCCATTGATGTCGGTGAAGATCTGACCGGCTTCGTAGGTGCGCGCCAGGGCATAACGCGCCTCGGCATAAGCCGTCATGTCATCGCCGAAATCCCAGCTGAAGCGGCCGAAGCCTTGGCCTGTATTACTTACCGGCAGAAGATATTCGTTGTGCTCGATGCCGCCGTCGCCGCCGATGGAGAAATTCGTGGTGGAGGTCGGCGTGCCGGGATTGAAGGGCGCAAGGCTGCCGTCATTCAGAAACTGCAGGCCTTTTCCCGGCCCCGACACGATCAGGCCTCCCGGAGCGGTGTTGCTTTGCCGGATATTGGTGACCAGCATATAGGGACTGGCGGCCGTGCCGGCGCCGACAATGGATGTGCCCAGATTGCCAAGGGCGCGCGCGGCGGCGTCGGGAAGCGCATCGCGGTCGCGATATTCAACGCTCCAAATCAGATGTCCGTGCACGCCAATATCTTCGCCACCGGCCAAGCCGGCGCGAAAGGATTTCGCGTCACCATAACCGGAGATGCCGCCCTGCAGCACCGCCTTTAAACCCTCGAACTTACTGTCGATGATAAAATTGACCACGCCGGTCACGGCGTCGGAGCCATAGACCGCCGACGCCCCGCCGGTCACGATCTCGACGCGGCTGATCAGCATCTGCGGCAGCATCTCCACATCCACCGTGGTATCGTAGAAGGTGCCCGGCACACGATGGCCATCTTCCAGCACCAGAGTGCGGATGGCGCCCAGATTGCGCAAATTCAGGAAATAGCCCGGCGCATTGTTGCCCCGGCCATTGGCGCCGGTCGTCGCATTGTTGGGCGTTGAGCCGCCCATGAACACCGGAAGCTTGTCCAACGCTTCAGGTATGCTGCCTGGCGTGGTGGACAGCAGTTCGTCGCTGGAAAGACTAGCGACTGGCGGCGTCCGGGCATCGGCGCCCTGGATGCGCGAGCCGGTGACCACGACTGTCTCAGCCACCGGCAGATTCGGTTCATGGTCCCTGGCATCGGCATGCACGATCACCACCGCGCCGGAAGCGTCACGGCTGGCGGTCAGACCGGTGCCGGCCAGAATCTGGGTGAGCGCGACATCGGGTGCGGTATCACGGACCTCATGGCTGGTGAGGCCGGCGACGTCGTCGGCGCTGTAGATCAGCTGGACGCCGGACTGGCGGATATAGTCGTCGAGCGCCGTGCCCAGGCTTTTGGCTGGAATGGTGACAAGCCCCTGCGCTGCCGCCGCAACAGACAGAACCCAAAGGCTAGCCGCGCCGAAAAGACCGATTTTCGGGGAGCGCATGCTTGCTATGTGTGCCCCCCTCTTTTGTTTTTGGTTTGGGCATTAAATGGGGCCGTCCCGTTAACGGGAAACGACGATCTTGTCACCCTGTTCGTTGACGGACAGTCCGAAACCGCGATGCAGAAGCTGGACGAAGACATCCACATTGTTGGCCTTGAAGCTGCCGCCAATGCGGATCTTGCGCACACTGCCTTCCACCAGAATGTGGCGGCTGTTGTAGCGGTTGAACTGCTCGGCCGCGTCGGCCAGGGTCTGCTGGTTGAACACCAGCACGCCGCGCCGCCAGCTGAGGTCGTTGGAGATTTCTTGATCTGGCTTGCTGGCCAAGAGCGTCTCGCTGCCCTTGGCGATGATCTCATGCCCGGCCTGGGCCAGCAGCGGCTGGCTCAACGGCTGGTCGATCTGCTCGATCTTGACCCGGCCTTCCTTGACCACGACCCGCACATCGTCGCCATTGCGGAAGACCGAGAATTTGGTGCCGATATCGGTGATGCGGCGGTTGCCGGCATAGACGGTAAAAGGCCGGCTGGCGTCATGCACCACGTCGAAAAAGGCCTCGCCGGAATCCAGCGTCACGGTGCGGCTCTTGGCCGACAGATCGGCATGCAGGCGCGTATTGGTGTCCAGTTCGACCTGGGTGCCGTCGGCCAGGCGCAGCGCCTGTCTCTGCCCGATTCCGGTCACGAAATTCAGGCTGGCGGGCGCGGACGGGCGCCAGAACCAGGCCGCGCCGCCGGCCGCAAGCACCAGGAGAGAGGCCGCGATCGCGGCCGGCACGATCCAGCGGGGCTTGGACGAACGCAAAAGCGACCCCGGCGCCTTCAGGGCAGCCAGGCGATCGGCCCGGCGCCAGGACGCCTTGAGTCTGAGATAAGCGACTTTGTGGCGGCTGGATTGTTCCAGCCACAACTCCATCCTGTTGCGTTCTTCGATCGCAAGGCCGCGATCTTCCCGCGCCAGCCAATCCGCGGCGATCATCTCGATTTCGTCAGCAGACATCGCGCGGCCTTTTGAAGAAATTGTAACGGCGCGCTTCGGTGGTCACCGCGCCACGGCGGCCGCCCAGCGCCTGCGCCAGAAGACGCATGCCCTTGGCGACCTGATTTTCCACCGTGTCCGTGGCGATGCCCATCTGTTTGGCGACTTCCTTCTGCGAAAGGCCCTCAACCTTGCGCATCAATATGACCTTGCGACAGCGCGGCGGCAGCTCGTCCAGCGCGGCCTGCAACAGACGCAATTCCTGGCGGGCGGCGACAAAGGCTTCCGCCGAGGGCCTATCATCTGAGACGTTCAGCCAGTCGAAATCCGCCATGTTTTCCAGGGAAACCACGCTTTGCCGGCGCAGCCGGTCGATCATCAGGTTGCGCGCGATCTGGAACAGGAACGGCTTAACCATCTGCGGCCGTTCCCGGCATGCCGCCTCATAGACGCGTGCATAGGCTTCCTGCCTGAGATCGTCGATCTCGGCTTCGCCGCGCCAGTTCCGCTGCAGAAAGCGGGTGAGCATGGGCTCAAGTGGCAAAACTTCCTGCATGAACCATTCGTCGATCGGTTGTTCGGCCATCCCCCCGCAGCGTCCGCCCTGATTGGGGCCGGTTTTCCGGCTTCCCATTGTAATTTAAGACCTTTTATCCCGGTCCGTATACTGGGACGCAAGCGGGCCGCAAACCCCCTACGGTTTTTTTCAGGCGATGCGGTGATACCAGGCGAGCGACAGCCCGACCGCCACCAGCATGGCCAGGGCGGCCAGGAAGGCGAAGAAGGCGGTGATCTCCATTTCGCGGGTTTCCACCACCAGCTGGCGGGAGAGCACATTGTAAACCGCTTTCAGATCTTCGGCGCTGGCGGCATGGAAATAGCGCGCCTTGGTCATGTCGGCGATTTTCTTCAGCGCGTCTTCGTCCAGCTGGGCGCGCATGGTGAAGCCACCAAAGCCCACGATATTGCCGCGGGTGGTGCCGAAGCCCACGGTATAGACCCGCACTCCATATTCGCCGGCCATGCGCGCGGCATCGACGGGATCATAGCCGGCATTGGTCTGGCCGTCCGTCAAGAGGATGACAACGGCATTCTTGTAGGAGCCCGGTTCGACCGGCACATGTTTCTTGGGCGGGCCGTGGGGACGTTCGCCCAGCGCCATCCCGCCATAACGGTCACGGAAATCGTAACTGCCCCAGCGGCCATAGCCGCCGAAGTTGCTGGAATTGAACTGGTTGATGGGAAAGTCTTCTTGCGGGAACAGGGTGGACAGCGCCACCAGAATGCCGCTGCCGACCGCGGTGCCCCGTTGGAGCTCGAACCGGTCGATGGCCGAATTGAGGGCGGCGTGATCGGTGGTGGGGCTTTGCACCAGAAGTGCTGTGGAGGCGAAGGCGACAATGCCGATGCGCACATCACGCGGCTGCTCCTTGATATAAGCCTTGGCCGCGGCCTGGGCCGCCATGATGCGCGAGGGATTGACATCGGTGGCGCGCATGCTGCCCGACACGTCCATCACCAGCATCACGGTGGCGACGCGCGACGGCAGGCTGACTTCGGCCGACGGCCGCGCCATGGCGAGCAACAGGAAGGTGAAAGCCAGCAGCATCAGCGCCGGCGGAACATGCCGCCGCCAGCCCGGGCCCGGCCTCGCCTGTTTGATCAGCGCCAGGCTGGGATAGCGAACGGTCGCACGGCGGCGGCGGCTGAGAAGATAGAGATAGCCAGCCACCAGCAGCGGCACCAGCAGCAAAAGCCAGAGCATCAACGGCCATTGAAAGGAAATGGCCGGGATCAGTCCGCCGAGGCGTGACCAGGGAATGTGGGCCAGGCTGCTCATGCCGACCTGCGCGAGAACTGCTTGCGCATGGCAGCGAAGCGGATCATCGCGTCCACGACTTCGTCGTCGGTGCCCAGCTCCACCACATCCACGCCGGCCTTTTCGAAGGTAGCGCGCAGCGTCTCGTCACGCTCCGTCGCCGCCGCGGCGAACCGCTGACGGAAGCCCTTGTCGTGGGTGTCGACAAAAATCTGCTCGCCGGATTCGGCGTCCTGGAAGGTCATGAAACCAAAATCGGGCAGATGATGTTCCAAGGGATCGGTCAACCGGACCGCGATCACATCATGGCGCGCCGCAAGCGCGCTCAAGGCTTTCTCCCACCCGGGCGCGCTGATGAAGTCGGACACCACAAAGATCAGCGAGCGGCGGCGGATCACATACGCCGCATCTGTCAGCACCTGTTTCAGGTCGGTGGCACCTGGCGGGGCGCGGTGCGCGGCCACCGTGTTCAATATTTGCAGCAACTGCTGGCGCCCACCCCGCACGGGGACGATACGGTCCACGCGTGCGGAAAAGATCATGGCGCCGGTGCGGTTGCCCCGACCCAGCATCAGCCGGCACATCAGGACGGCGAATTCCATCAGCACGGCATGTTTGGAGATGCTGACGCCCGCGAACGTCATCGAAGGGCTCATATCCAGCAGGAACCAGACCGGAATCTCGCGGTCTTCCAGATAGTCGCGGACATAGGGCACATCCAGCCGCGCCGTCGCATTCCAGTCGATGCGCCGCACATCGTCATGGAACTGGTATTCCCGCAAATCCGCCAGATCCAGGCCATCGCCGCGCGACGGGCTTTTATGATCGCCCTGCAACAGGCCTTCCAGCCGCCGCATCACCGGCAGCTCCAGCCTGCGCAGAAGATGTTCAGGCACCTGTGGCACGGGCGGCATCCAGGATGGGGGGCGGCACGGCACGCAGGATCTGGCGGACGAGCTGGTCCGACGTCAGCCCTTCCGACAGTGCTTCATAGGACGGCACCAACCGATGGCGCAGCACGTCGGCCGCCACATCCACCACATCAGCAGGCAGCACATAGTCGCGCCCCCGGATATAGGCCAGCGCCCTGCCCGCCTCGATCATGGCGATGGAAGCCCTGGGAGACGCGCCGAACTGGATGAACCGCTGATGGTCGGGCAAGCCGCATTTTTCCGGCGCACGCGTGGCGGCAACCAGCTTCACGGCATAGATCATCAGCGAGGGATCGACATAGAGTTTCCTCACCGCCGCCTGCATTTCTAGCAGCGCGTCAACCGAGGTCACAGGGCCGACCGCAGCCGCATCGCCGGTCACGCGCTGGACAATGACAAATTCTTCCTCTTCGCTGGGGTAGCCGATCAGGATCTTCATCATGAAGCGGTCGACCTGCGCCTCCGGCAGGGCATAGGTGCCCTCGATCTCGATCGGATTCTGGGTCGCCATCACAACAAAAGGCCTGGGCACCATATAGGTCTCGCCCGCGATGGTGACCTGGCGTTCCTGCATCACTTCCAAGAGCGCGCTCTGCACCTTGGCGGGGGCGCGGTTGATTTCATCGGCCAGCACCAGATTGGCAAAGACCGGTCCTAAAAGCGTGGTGAACTCCCCGCTTCTTTGATTGAAGATGCGCGTGCCGGTGAGATCGGCGGGCACCAGATCGGGCGTGAACTGGATGCGCTTGAAGCTGCCCTGCATCACCTTGGCCAAGGTCGATACCGTCAAAGTCTTGGCTAGGCCCGGCACGCCTTCGACCAGAAGATGGCCGCCGGCCAACAGCGCCACCAGCACCCGCTCCAGGAAATGGTCCTGGCCGACCACGACCTTTTTGACTTCATACAGAAGATGCTCAAGACCCTGATGCGCGCCACTCATCGCCAGACCTCTTATCGTAAAGACCTCTTCACAACGGATTTTCGCCCACCGCCTTGGCGGCATTCTCGATCGGCACCGCGAAGGCCATGCCGGCATAGACACGCTGTCCGGTGGGATTGAAGATCGCAGTCACGATTCCCACCACCTCGCCATCGCGATTGACCAGCGGGCCGCCGGAATTGCCGGGATTCACCGCCGCATCGAACTGGATCAGGTTGGTCATATGACCGCCATCATCCTTGCGGTCGGGATCGACGAATTCGCGCTTCAGGCCGGCGATCACCCCCGCCGAGACCGACGGCCCGATGCCGAACGGAAAGCCCACCGCAACCACCGTGTCCCCGGGATTGAGCCCGCCGGTCGAGGCCAGGGTCGCGGGCTTGAGATCATCGGGCGCAACCTTGGCCCTTATCACCGCCAGATCGTTTTCCGGCTGGGCATTGACCAGTTCCGCATCCGACTTGCTGCCATCCCAGAAGGTGATCACCCAGCGGTCGGTGGTGCGGATCACATGCAGATTGGTCAGGATGTCGCCCTTGGCGTCGATCACCACGCCGCTGCCAGTGGAATCCGGCATGTCCTGGCGGCCATCGGGCGTGCGCAGGGGCACGGGTTTGACGTTCTTGTCCTTTTTTACCGCTGCCTGTTCGGCTTTGGCTTGTTCAGCCGCGTGTTCGGGCGAAAGATAGCCCTCGACCCGCACCACCGATGGCCCCACCGTGGCGGCAGCGATGGCGGTGTCGGCCGGCGCGGGATCGGAATGCGACAAGGTATATTTCACCGCATTGTCGATGTCCCATTGCGTGAGAGCTTGGGGCTCTGGATGGAGCAACCGCCAACCGCCAAGCAGCACCAGCACAGCCACGACGGCAAGTGCTACCGGCAGGCTGCGTTCATGGGATGCGGAAAATTTCTTCACCCAATCGGAAATCCGCGCAGCCGTAGGCGGCGCGGCGGCTTCGTCGAACCGGATCGGCGCTTCGTATGAGGGAGAGGCCTCCGCCCTACTGCGCCGCCGGCTCGCACGACTATAAAGCGATTTTCGCTTCAAGACCGGCTTACCCGAAAGTCTCGTGGATCAGCCTATTAGACCTTGGCGGGCTGCCGCAAGTTGTCCCCTAAGCCCTTGTCGAAGCAGCGGGGATAAGTTCCGCATTGCGAAAGATTGCGAAAGATGGCTGACGTGATCAGGCGCGTACAAGACCCGTCATGGCGGGGGCGTTGGCGCTGTCGGGAAAGACCACGCTATCGAGTGCGGACTTGGGAACCGCCATATGCTCGGCCAGCACGCCCTTGAACAGCGAACGCAGATCGGTGCGCGGCGGCTGATCGCGGCCGTCCTTGAGCGCGTTTGCGCTGAGCCCCGTCCATTCGGCGCGCACCATGCCGCCGGACACCGCGCCACCCAGCAGGAAGCTTGCGCCGCCGGTGCCGTGATCGGTGCCGCCATTGCCATTGGGATGGGCAGTGCGGCCGAACTCGGTCGCCATGACGATGGCGGTCTTGCTCCAGGCCGGCCCCAACGCCGTCTTCAGCGCGATCAAGGCACGGTCCAGCGCCGCAAGCCGCCGCGCCAGCTGGCCATCACCCGCACCCTCATTCACATGCGTGTCCCAGCCGCTGACATCGAGCACCGCGACACGCGGAGCATTGGCGGCGGCAAGCAGGCGGCCGGCACCGGAAAAGAGCGGCTCCAGATTGGCCGCGGCGCCCGGCCCCATTTTCTTGTCGGACGGATCATCGGAGGCGACCATCGCGGCATCCTGCAGCGCCAGCGCATCGTCCAGCGACTGTTTCAGGGCGTGATCGCGGGCATAGAGCAGCTTGACCCGAGCCAGGAAGTCGGAATCCGGCGCCGGCAGCGAAGGCGGCATCCAGCTGGTGGCGCGTGTCTGGCCGGTCAACAGCAAGGGCGGGGTCTGCGCCACCGCCAGCGCGCGCACACCATCGCCAAGCCCCATCGGCGCCAGCGCCCGGTTCAGCCAGCCGTCGCTGACCATGTGCGGCCGCACAGCACCGGTTTCCAGCACATTCTGGCCGTCGAAATGCGAGCGGTCGCGATAGGGCGAGCAGATATTCTGGAAGACGACGAGCTCCCGGGCGTCATACATGGTCTTGAGATTGGCGAGCGAGGGATGCAGCCCGAACATGCCGTCCAGGTCGTGCAGCGGCGCCGCACCATCCTTTGACAGCGCAAGTGCCCCGCGCACCGACTGATAATCCTTGTCGCCATGGGGCGGCACCGCCGCCAGGCCGTCCACCGCGCCGCGCAGGATGATGACCACCAGACGCCGGTCGCCCGGCATGGCGGCAAAAGCATATCGCAGCGGTGCGTCCCACAGACAGAATCCGGCGGTGAGACCGAGTGCCTTCAGCGTATCGCGGCGAGACCTGGTCATATCATCTCCGTTGGAATTCGGGGCTGGACACCAGGAGCGCCAGCGCCTCGCTGCCGCTGGGCGCGGCACTCACAGCCGAACGTGTTTCCTGCGACAGGCTTTCGCCAAGGCTCTGGTCGGCCAGCTTTGCGATGCGCGCGGCGCCGACGCTCTGGGGTATCCGCGCACCCAGGGCTTGCGCCCATTCGATACGCGAGAGGATGGCGTCAGGCCCGGACCAGTCAGCCGAGATGTCGGACCAGCCTTTGGGCGACGGCGCGGCCATGGGGAAATGGCCCATCATGCGGCAGGCCTGCATGGCGCCATGGATCTGCTCCTCGGCGTTCTGCGCCCTGGGCAGACTAAGCAGCCGGAAGCTGGCGGTGACATATTCCACCGGGTTGCGCATTTTCTCAGCACCCGCGTTCCAGGCGGCGGGGTCCTCGATCAGGGCGATGGTCATCGCCTTCAAGTCGCCTCCGGTATCGCGGAAGTTGCGTTCCAGCCGCGCCACCAACGGCGGCGGCGGATTATCGGATATAAAGTGACGGGCAAATTTGGTGGCGATGAATTTGGCCGTGGCCGGATCGCGCGCCAGATCATGGATGGCGGCGCGGCCGCCGGCGAAGCCGTCCGGATAGATCTTGCCGCGCAGCGTCACGGGGCCCGGCTCATGCCGAGCGGGGAAATAGCGAAAACCGCTGGAGGCGCCATCGAATGTTTCGGGTTGGTTGAAACCGGCCTGGAAGAAGCGCGCCCCGGCGCCCTTAGGCTGCATATCGACGCTCCAGCCGGTCAGCAGCTTTGCCAGCGCGATGACATCGCCCTGGCTGTAGCCGCCGTCCACCCCCAGCGAATAGAGCTCCATCAGCTCGCGGCCGAAATTCTCGTTCAGTCCGCGCTGCACCATCTGGCCCGCGGGCGAATCCGGGCCAATGGACTGGGCATTGTTGAGATAGACCAGCATGGCGGGATGGGTGGCAACCGCCAGCAACATATCCTCGAACTTGCCGGCGATATGGGGACGGATCGCCTCGCGCTCATAGGCGCCGGCCAGACTGGCAACGGCCGGGTTCTGGACCGAGATGGTGAAGTGATTGCTCCAGAACCAGACCAGGCGCTCCGCGAATGGACGCTGCGAGGTGAACCCCTGCTGGAATCGCGACAACATCTCTGCGGTCAGAACCTGGTGCTGCTGCTTGGCGAAGGCGCGCAAATCCGTCTTGTCGCCATCCCGCTTGAGTTCGCGCCGCTGCTGACGGAAGGCCTGCAGATCCTTGACCAGGGCGGCGCCTTCCTTGAACGGCGCCCCGTCCAGGGATGCAGGCTGGTCGGCCGGCCCGATCTGGGACGTCAGCCACGCCTTGGGATCGCCGCTTGCGCTGGCGAGTTCGCCGGGAACGGCACCCAGCCCGAAGCGGTTGACAGCGATCGCGGCTTGAACGGACATCACCTTCATCTTTGGCAAAAAGCGGCGGCAGCCGCGTATGGCGATTCAAACGGGACGGCAGCCTCCCATCCTACGCCATGACAGGACTTTAACCCGGGCAAGGGCCTTGCGGCGAAGACCCATAAAAATGTCTTTGATACAGTAGGAACTTCCGAGGGGAACCGTTGTTATAAAGTTGGCAATGGTAACGAGGCCAGAGTGTCGCGAATGCCGGGGAACAATTACGCTCTGAAAAGGTGTCTGCGCATGATCCGCCATTGTCTGGATATGGAGGAACGCCGCCGCCTTTGCCTGGCGCTGGCCATGCGGGAAGAACGTGCGGCCAGGATTGCGGAGTTCCGCCACCGCATCTGGCTTGCGCTGGCCCGGCCCTGGCTGACCTTCAATAGATAAACGCGGCTTTGCTCGCGGGTTTCCGCGCGGCCGCCCCAAGAAAACGGGGGCCGGCTGGTATGCAACCAGCCGGCCCCCGCGCATCTCACTTATATATTACGGCGTGACCTTGAGCGTCTTGGCCCAGGAAACCTCGATCTGCTTCACGACAGCTTCGGGCATCGGCACATAGTCGAGCTTCTTGGCATCGTCCTGGCCGTTCTTCAGCGCCCAGTCGAGGAACTTCAGCACCGACTTGTTCTTGTCGGCCGGATAGTCCTCGCGCATCAGCATGTAGGTCGCCGCCGTGATCGGCCAGCTGTTGGCGCCGGGCTGGTTGGTCAGGATTTCGTAGAAGTCCTGCACCTTGGTGAAGTCGGCGTTGGAGGCCGCGGACTGGAAGGCTTCCATCGATGGCGCCACGCGCTTGCCGGCGGCGTTGATCATGTCGGTGTAGACCAGCTTGGACTGCATGGCATAGGCATATTCGACATAACCGATAGAGCCCACGGTCTGCTGCACGTCGGCGGCGACGCCGGCGCTGCCCTTGCCACCCACCCCGTTCGGCCAGTCGATCGCGGTGTCGGCGCCGACCTTGCTGGCCCAGTCCGGATTCGCCTTGCCCAGATAATTGGCGAAGTTGAAGGTGGTGCCCGAACCGTCAGCGCGGTGCACGGTCAGGATCGCGGTAGCAGGCAGATTCAACTTAGGATTGAGCGCCTTGATCGCCGGGTCGTTCCACTTGGTGATCTCGCCCAGGAAAATCTTGGAGAGGGTCTTGCCGTCCAGCACCATCTGGCCGGCGGTGACGCCGGGCAGGTTGATGATCGGCACAATCGAGATGACCAGCTGCGGAAACTGAACCAGTTGGTTGGCGGCCAGTTCAGCATGCATCAGCGGCTTGTCGGAATTGGCGAAGTCGACGGTCTTGGCTTCGATCTGCTTGATGCCATCGCCCGAACCGATCAGCTGATAGTTGACCTGATCGCCACCCTGCTGGGCATACTTGACTGCCCAGACCTGCAGCATCGGATAGATCGCGGTGCCACCGGCGCCCGTCAGCGAGGCCGCGCTCGCCGCCAGCGAAGTGCAGACCAAAGCCACCGCCGCCAGCAGACATGTCTTCGCTTTCATCGAAACCCCTTTTCTCCACGCGCGATCAAACGGAATAGGAGCCGACAAGGTCTTCAACCGCTGCTGGATGCGTAAAAAAAGGGCGGCCATAAAGGCCGCCCTTTCTCGTCTCGTTTCCGAGCCAGACTCACATGCCCGAGCCCTGCACCTGCTTCCAGCTCGCCTCGATCGCCTTCACGGCATTATCTGGCAGCGGCACGTAGTCCAGGCTAAGCGCTTCCTTGTCGCCGTTCTCGAAGCTCCACTTGAAGAACTTGAGTGCGTCGGCGGTCGCGGCCTTGTCCGGCGGGTCCTTGTAAATCAGCACGAAAGTGGTAGCGGAAATGGGCCATGCGGTCGGGCCGGGCGAGTCCAGGAACAGGACGTAGAAGTCGTTCTTGGAGGCACCCACCCAGTCGGCGCTGGCGGCGGCGGCGCGGAAACTATCCGTATCCGGCTCGACCGTCTTACCGGCGTGGTTCACCATCTTCACATACGTCATATGGCTCTGCTTGGCATATGCATATTCCACGTACCCAATGGTGCCGGGGAGCTGCTGCACATTGCCGGCCACGCCTTCGTTGCCCTTAGCGCCAACGCCGGTCGGCCAATCAACCGCCGTATCAGCGCCCACGCTGCTCTTCCATTCGGGGCTGACGCGGGCGAGATAGGTCGCAAAGTTGAAGGTCGTACCCGAACCATCAGAGCGATGCACAACGTTGATGCCCGTAGACGGCAGATTAACACCAGGGTTCAGCTTCTTGATGGCCGGATCGCTCCAACTTTTGATCTTGCCGAGATAGATGTTGGCGAGCGTGGGACCATCCAACACCAACTGACCGGGCTTCACCCCCGGCACATTGACCACTGGCACAATACCGCCGATCACCACCGGGAATTGGATGAGGCCCACGGCATTAAGGTCATTCGACAGCAGCGGCTTGTCAGTCGCGCCGAACGTCACGGTCTTGGCCTTGATCTGGGCGATACCGCCGCCCGAACCGATGGACTGATAGTTGATGTTCTTGCCAGCCACAGGCTGATAGCTCGCCGACCATTTGGAGAGGATGGGATACACAAAGGTGGAGCCAGCACCGGTAATATCCGCTGCCGCTGCGGCAACCGTGAACATAGCGAGGCCCGCTACTGCGCCCACCAAGGCCTTGTAGTTCAATTTCATATCTTTTCTCCGTTTAGGGAGCTTCGCCCCCCGATTTAGTCCCAAGCCCGCGAGCGGCCAACTAAGGGTCGTCCCCAAAAGCCCCGGTGCGGGGTTGGGATGACAGAGGGAGCTGATGTTTCTGTGAAAGTAATATGACAGATATGTGACCGGTCGGGCGCGGTGCCCTAATTGCATGACATGGCCGTAATTTAGCTGCTCGTAATTTTAACCAGACTTGGAACGCTTGGCTTTCTTGGGCGTGGCGGGCGGACAGCATGCGCTCGCAGCGATGCCGGGGAAGAGATTGGCGCAGATTTCCGGACGCCCCCCACAGCAATCCTCCAACAGGAAGGTCAAAATATTTCGCACCCCCGAAAGGTTGGCCGAATAAAGAATTTGCCGCTGGTTTCGTTCAGAGCGGACAAGCCCCGCCCGCTCCAGTGCCGCAACATGGAACGAGAGGGTGGAGGCCGGTATTCCCAAGTCTTCCGCGATCTTGCCCGCAGGCGACGCGCCGGCGCCATTGCGGATGAGATGGCGAAGTATCGCGAGGCGTGTCTCCTGCGCGAGTGCGGCGAAAGCTTCTATGGCTTGACTTGATTTCATATTTCTACAATCGTCGAAATATCTTCGCTGTGCACATCACTCATCCGGCCGATTGCAACCGATTCGATAGAGTGCCGCAATGTCCGACCGCGTGTTCAATATCCTATTCCTTTGCAAGGGCAATTCCGCTCGCAGTATTATTGCGGAAGCTTGTTTGCGCAGCCGCAACAGGCCGCACTTGCACGCCTTTAGCGCCGGATCGACGCCGCTGGGTTATGTCCAGCCTCTTGCTCTGGAGATATTGCGGGCGGCTGAGATTTCCACGGAAGACCTCCGTAGCAAGAGTTGGAACGAGTTTGCTGGCCCCGATGCGCCGATGATGGACCTTGTCATCAATCTCTGCGAGGAAACCAGGGGCGAGGATTGCCCGTCCTGGCCCGGGCGCCCTGCAACAGCACATTGGGCCATTCCCGACCCCGCGATAATCGAAGGTAGCGAGGCGCAAAAGCGGGCTGCTTATGCCCGCGCCCTGACTTATCTCAAGCAGCGCATGGATTTTCTCGAACACTTTACACTGGAACAACTCGAAAATCTGTCTCGGCACACCTACACCGGGGCCTCGCTCGACGATGAACAGGGCGCATCCGCTTAGATAATGCTTTCGAATTTTTCGGACAGAATTTTTCCACGCCGGGTTTCCGCTGGCGGTTTTGGAGTGGCCTCAGGAGACGGCATGAGACGCATCGGAATTAACGGTTTCGGCCGTATGGGGCGACTGGCCTTTCGCGCTGCATGGGATCGCCCCGATTTGCAAGTCGTCCATATCAACGAGATTAAGGGCGGAGCCAAGACCGCTGCTCATCTGCTGGAGTTCGACAGTGTCCATGGTCGCTGGCCCAAACGCATCATGGCCGGTGACGATTCCATCACGGTTGAAAACCACAAGATCACATTCAGCGATTATGCCAAACCGGGCGATGTCGCCTGGGAGAACAGCGCCATCGACATTGTTCTGGAATGCAGCGGCAAAATCCTGACACCGGAGACGCTCAATCCATATTTCGACCGAAACGTAACCAAGGTGGTCGTGGCTGCGCCTGTGAAGCAAGGCGCACTCAATATCGTGATGGGCGTAAACGACAGTTTGTACAATCCAGCCCAGCACGACATCGTCACCGCAGCTTCTTGCACCACCAACTGTCTGGCCCCGGTGGTTAAGGTCATTCACGAGAAGCTGGGCATCAAACACGGCTCCATCACCACCATCCATGATGTCACGAACACTCAGACCATGGTGGACGCACCGCATAAAGACCTCCGCCGCGCCCGCTCCGGTCTCATGTCTTTGATTCCCACGACAACCGGCTCCGCTACCGCCATCACCATGATCTACCCCGAATTGAAGGGCCGGCTGAACGGCGTGGCTGTGAGGGTGCCACTGCTGAATGCATCCTTGACGGATTGCGTGTTCGAGGTCGGGCGCTCCACCACGGTCGAAGAGGTCAACGGCCTGTTGCGGGCCGCCGCGGATGGCCCATTGCAGGGAATTCTCGGCTATGAAGAGCGCCCCTTGGTCTCGGTGGACTTCCTCAACGATCCGCGCTCGTCCATCATTGACGCTCTGTCCACCATGGTGGTCAACGGTACCCAGGTGAAGATTCTGGCCTGGTACGATAATGAGTGGGGTTATGTGAACCGCATGGTCGAGCTGGCCGCCAAGGTCGCAAGTCTCCTGCCGGCAATTACTCTGTCCTGATGGCAGAAGTCACCAGCATACGCGCTTATGCACTAGTGACGGCGGCTTATTGGGGATTCACAATCACCGACGGCGCGCTGCGCATGCTGGTAGTGCTGCATTTCTACACATTGGGCTACAGCGACGTTACCATCGCTTTCCTGTTTCTATTTTATGAGTTCTTTGGGATCGTCACCAACCTGTTTGGTGGCTGGATCGCTTCCCGTTCAGGCTTGCGGGTAACGCTTTATGGCGGGCTAGCAATCCAGATAGTCGCGCTAGTGATGCTTGCGCTGCTTCAACCCGGCTCGCCGCAAATTCTTTCCGTCGCCTATGTCATGTGCGCCCAAGCGCTGTCTGGTATTGCCAAAGACCTGACAAAAATGAGCGCCAAAAGCGCCATCAAGGTTATTGTCTCCGCCGGCCAGGATGCCGCCCTGTTCAACTGGGTAGCCCGACTCACGGGGTCCAAGAATGCGTTAAAGGGTGTGGGTTTTTTCGTGGGCGGCCTGCTGCTCGCGAGCCTTGGGTTCGATGGCGCGCTCTACGCCATGGCCATCGCCTTGGTGCTGGTGCTGGCGGGCACGATGCTGTCTCTAAGTGGATCGCTCGGCAAGTCCAAGAAGAAGGTCAAGTTTACCAGCCTGTTGTCCAAATCGCGGGCCATCAACTGGCTCTCCTTTGCCCGGCTGTTCCTGTTTGCCTCCCGCGACGTGTGGTTTGTGGTAGGCCTGCCGGTGTTCCTGTCGGGCCTTGGCCTGTCTTTCACCCAGGTAGGCGGCTTTCTGGCGCTGTGGGTGATCGGCTATGGCATCGTCCAGGCGGCCGTTCCCAACCTCCTGCGTTTGTTTGGCAGCCGGGAAGCGGTCACCGGCAAGGTAGCCCGTAATTGGGCGTTCGCGTTGCTCTTGTTGCCGCTCGCGATCCTCGGGGCTCTCAAGCTCCATATGCCAGCGCTCGCGAGCGTGACGGCCGGTCTCGCCGTATTCGCGGTGGTGTTCGCGGTAAACTCAGCGGTGCATTCCTATCTGGTGCTGGCCTATTCCGACGCGGATACCGTATCCGTGGATGTCGGCTTCTATTACATGGCGAACGCCGGAGGGCGCCTGCTTGGCACTCTGCTGTCCGGCCTGCTCTACGAGTATTACGGCTTCGCTGGCTGCCTCCTCGGCTCGGCCGCACTCGTCCTGATTTCCGCGGTATCCGCATTCAAACTGCCGCGCAACGAAGCAGCCTCATTTGATGGCGCGGTTCCCACCTCAGACTAACAAATGGAGGAAATGGCGATGTCACTACGGCAGCAAATTCTAGCGGCAGCCTTTGTCATAGTAGGGTTCGCCGTGGGCTGGTGGATTTCGGGGCATACCCCCCACTCCTACATACAGGTTTGCGCAAAGAGCGACGCGAAATGCGGAAACCTTGCACAGGCACCAGAGTAGGCCTGCGGATCAGACGGGCCGGGTCGACGCGGACGCCCGCGTGACACCTGATCGGCCGGCTTGGTGCCCCGGCCAAACTGAGCGAAAAAAGCCACACTGACAAATTATCAGATTAAAGTGGGGTTAGACCGGGCGGTTGTTGCAAAACTGTCGTCAGCCCCGACTACCCACGCGCTAGCGGCCGATCTTGGCCGCGAGAGTGGGAACGGGAAATCCAAATGACGATCAGATTTTTGAAGCGCGCGAGCGCGAGCATTGGCGCGATTGCGTCCTGGCGATCCGCCATGGGCCGCAGTGAGGGCCTGGTTACAACTCGTCAAAATCTGAAATCCGCCGGAAATCCGGACCGGACATATCGCAGCCAGAGTTCCCGCACCCAGTCGAACAAGATGGAGAAATTGATAACTATGCGGTCCATTCGATATCTCGCGGCCCTGATGGTCGCCACGGCGGCCACGCCGGCCTTTGCCGACAGTTCCATGGACGCAGGTCCGGTGACGGTGACGCTGGGCGGCTTCCTCGCCTTCGAAGGCATCTATCGCTCGCGCAACGAGAACAGCGATATGGGCTCGCAATTCAACGCCGTGCCCTTCTCGAGCTCGCCTTACGGCCACCTCTCCGAGACGCGCTTCAGCGCCCGCCAGAGCCGCCTGACCGTGATGGCGCAGGGTGACGTGAATTCCGACACGCACCTGACCTTCTGGAACGAAATGGACTTCCTGGGCGCCGCGCAGACCGCCAACTCCAACCAGAGCAACTCGTACAACCTGCGTATCCGCAACATGTACACCACGATCGACTGGGACTCGCTGGGCCTGCAGCTGCTGGCCGGGCAGAACTGGTCGCTGGCAGCCGCCAACACCAAGGGCATCACGCCGCGCAACGAACTGGTCCCCACCACCATCGACGCGCAGTACGTCGTCGGCTTTGTGTGGGCCCGCCAGCCGCAGCTGCGTATCACCAAGAACTGGAACAAGGAATTCTGGGCCGCGGTTTCGATCGAAAACCCCCAGACCACCGTTGCCGGCAACACCATCGCCTTGCCGACCGGCATCACCAACGACGTGACCCGCGTGGGCGCCAGTCAGTTCAACAGCGCCAACTCGCTGTCGTTCAACCATATCCCCGATGTGATCGGCAAGCTGGCCTGGGAACCCGTCATCGACGGCGCCCAGCCGCTGCATGTCGAAGTCTACGGCATCTATCGCGACTACTATGATCGCACCTTCTACGCGGCCGGCAACGTGCTGGGCTACCCGGTCGGCAACCAGAACGCCGATCGCGCCGGTGTCTCGGTGGGCGGCACCATCACCTATAACGTCATCCCCAAGACCCTGGACGTGCAGTTCACCGGTTCGCAGGGCACCGCCACCGGCCGTTATGGCTCGGGCGGCCTGTCTGACGTGACCTATCGTCCGGACGGCACCCTCGCCCCAATTCAGGAAACCACCTTGATGGCCGGCGGCACCTGGCACGTCGATCCGCTGCTGGACATCTACGCCTATGGCGGCCAGGAAGCCCAGCATCGCAGGCTGTTCAACGTCGGCGGCCCGAACCTCGCCGGCGGCGTGGGCAACCCGACGCTGAATGAAGCGGCTTGCATCGCCGGCGACACCGCTGCCGTCACCAACAACGGCTGCGGCGCCAACGTCGAAGCCGAAAACCAGATCAGCGCCGGCTTCTGGTGGCGCGCCTATCAGGGCAAGTTCGGCAGCTTCCGCTTCGGCATGCAGTACTCCTATACCAAGGTGCTGCCCTTCAGCGGCGTGAACGGCGCGACGGCGACGTCTCCCTACCTGCACACCAGCACGGACGACAGCATGATCTTCACCTCCATCCGCTATTACCCGTTCTAAGACTTAACTGCCTGCAACATCAGTGGCCGCCGCGGGTTCCGCGGCGGCCATTTTGTTTTCACCCGTCAGCAGCGGAATCTCGACCCGAAAGCAACTGCCGATCTGCGGCGCGCTGCGCAAGCTGACCGCGCCGCCATGGGCATTGCAGATCGACCTGACGATGGCCAACCCCAGGCCGGCGCCGATATCGCCGCGATCCGGCGTAACCCGATAGAAACGGTCGAACACCCGGTCATGGTGGCTGGGGTCGATGCCGATGCCACTGTCCTCGACGGTGATGAAGCCCATATCGCCGTCAGCACCGGTTTCGACCGTCACCCGGCCGCCATCCGGCGTGTATTTGATGGCATTGTCGATCAGGTTGACCAGAATCTGCTTCAGCCGGTCCCGGTCACCCGCCACCACGACGGCTGCGCCCGGGGACCCATTCAGGGCGATGTGTTTTTCCTCGGCCAGCAGGCTCATCTGCTCGATTGTCTCGTCCGCCAGCGCGCTGAGATCGACCGGTCCATGGGCTTTCTTGCCCCAAAGGCTTTCCATCCGCGACAGGGTGATCAGGCTGTCGACGATGCCCGACAGCCGGGTCATCTCCTCCAGCGCATTGCTGATGGCGTTGTCGACGTCGGCCGGCAGCTTCTCGCCCGACGCCACCAGTTCCAGCTCGCCACGGATGATGGTCAGCGGTGTGCGCAGCTCATGCGCCGCGTCGGCGGAAAAGCGGCTGGCATGGGAATAGGCGCTGTCCAGCCGGTCCAGCATGCGATTCAGGGCCAGACCCAGGGCCTCGATGCGGGGCTCGGTGTGCAAGGTGGGCAAGCGCTTGTGCGGGTCGTTGAAGGTATAGGTCTCCGCGGCCTTGATCATCATCTCCACGGGCGTCAGCGCCCGGCGCATCAGGACCACACCGGCCAGCGCCGCCAGCAGCAGCAGCAGCGGCAGACCGACGAACAGGGATGTCGCCAGGCGCTGCTGCAGGGTGCGCGCAACCCGGTCCGACTGGCCGGCATCCACCGTCACGATATTGCCGTTCGGGTCGCGAAAGCTGCGCGACAGGATCAGCAGGCTGCCCAGCAGTTGGGCCGCGGACACCTTGCCGTCCTGTACGGAGGCCAGCACCGGCACGCTGCCGGCCGAAAACTCGCCGCTGGTGGGATTGCCCGACTGATAGAGCACGGTGCTGCCAACCTGGATACGGATGAAGCGGTCCTGGGATTCGGGCGCAAAGCGCCGCTCGATCGTGTCTTGCAGCCGGGCCGGCTGATCGAGCAGGCCGCTGGAAATGTTGAAGACCTCGCCGGCACGGATGGACAGAATGCTGGTCAAGGTCTCACGCGTATAGTGCTGGAAGCTGAGCACCGTGAAGGCCAGAAAAGCCCCGCCCAGCACCACCAGCAGCAGGCAATAGGAAAAAATCAGCCGGGATGTGACCGACCGCAGGATCATGTGAGGCGGTCACTATCTAGCATGTAGCCCAGCCCGCGCACGGTGCGGATCAGCTTGATCTCATGGCCCTCGTCGATCTTGCGGCGCAGATGGCCGATATAGACGTCGACGATGTTGGTCAGCCCCTCGAAGGACTGGTCCCAGATTTTTTCCACGATCATGCTGCGCGACAGGATGCGCCCGGAATGCAGGAACAGGTATTCCAGCAGGGAATATTCCTTGGGGCTGAGCTCGATGCGCTTGCCGTCGCGCTTGACCTGGCGGGTCAAGCGGTTGATCTCAAGCGGCCCGATCCTGAGCACATTTTCCTGCAGCGCGGGTCCGCGCCGCAGCAGCGCCTGCACCCGGATCGAAAGCTCAGCCATCGCCACCGGCTTGATCACATAGTCATCGGCGCCGGCCTGGAAATTCTCCACCTTGCTGTCCAGATCGCTGCGCGCGGTCAAGATCAGCGCCGGCATGGTGTGGCCCAGCTCGCGCAGCTGTTTGAGCAGCGTGGTGCCGGTGCCGTCGGGCAGCTGCAGGTCGAGAATGACAAGGTCGTAGTGATAGGTCTTGACGTATTCCAGGCCGTCGGCCGCGGTGTAGACGCCATCGACCATATAGCCTTCCGACTTCAGGCTGCGCTGAAGGATGTCGCTAAGCTTCTTTTCGTCTTCGACGATCAGGATGCGCATGGGGTGCCTTTCCGCGCTCTTAGAAAACTCTTTTCGGGCGGCGATTTCCTCAAAAATCTTCGCAACTGTCAGGCCAGCTTTCCGCCGGAAAGCTGGGCCATATCAGGGAGTCGCTCCGCCGACCAGCCGCCGCCCAGGGCGCGGACCAGGGCAACGGATGCCTGGAGGCGGCGGGTCTGGATCGCAAGCGCCTGCGAAAATCCGCTCACAAAGCCCCAAAAAGCGAGCTTTCTAAGGGTTCGCCGCCTGGTGTGCCTTGCGCATGGGGCGCAGCACCAAAATCGCCATCAGCGCCACGATGACATTGGCGCCGGCGCCCACCCAGAACACAGTGTGCCAATCGCCCTTGGCCGCAAGGTAGGCGGTAAAAGGCACCAGAAGAGATGCCGTGCCCTTGGCGGTGTAGAGCATGCCGGCATTGGTGGCGGCATATTTCTGGCCATAGGCGTCGGTGCAGGTGGCCGGAAAGAGCGAATAGATTTCGCCCCAGGTGAAGTAGATCGCGCCGGAGCAGATCACGAAAATCACCGGGTCATGGCCATACTGGGCCAGCGACCAGATCGCCACCGCATCCAGCATGAAGGCGATGAACATGGTCTCTTCCCGGCCTATTCTATCGGAGATCCAGCCGAAGAAGGGCCGCGCCAGACCGTTCAGCACATTGTCAATCACCAGCGCCACGGTCAGCACCGTGCCGGCGATGCCGATCAGGCTGATATGGGTCTTGGCGACGCCATAATCCGCAGCGATGGAAGCAAATTGCGCGGTGACGACAAGCCCGCCCGCCGCTACAGCCACGAACATTACATACATCACCCAGAACAACGGGGTCTTCAGCGTCTCCATTGGCCTGAAGTTTCTGCGGGTCTGCAGATTGGACCCGGTCAACACCAGCGCGGGCAGATTGGGCGCGGCCACCACGGCCACGGCATGCAGCGCGGGCGCGCGCAGGAATTGCGAAGCCATCAGGATCACCGCGCCCTGGCCCAGGCCGAACCAGAGAAAGGCCGACTGATAGCCATGGGCTGCGATCACATACTGGATCGGCACCACCGTGGCGGCCGCGCCGGCGCCGAAGCCCGCGGCGGTAAGGCCGGCGGCAAGGCCACGGCGGCCGGCAAACCATTTGACCGCGTTGCCGACACAGGTGCCGTAGACCGCGCCAGCGCCCATGCCGCCGACAATGGCGCCCGCATAGAGCATGGGAATGGAGTTCGCCATCGAATTCAAGGACCAGGCCAGCGCCACCAGAATGCCACCCAGGGTCACGACAATGCGGGGGCCAAACTTGTCCACGAACCAGCTTTCGACCGGCACCAGCCAGGTCTCGGCCACGACAAAAAAGGCGAAGGCGCCGCCAATCGCGGCGCGCGACCAGCCTTGCGCCTTCGACATCGGGTCTACGAACAGGTTCCAGCCATATTGCAGGTTGGCAATCATCACCATGCAGACAATGCCGATAATGAGCTGCAGCCAGCGGCCCTGATGCTCGCCGTCCTTGGGCGCGTCCGCCATTATTGCCTCTTTTCTCTGGAACGGTGTTTGCGCCGCCGCTATAGTTTTTCTATTCCGGCAGCCTTGAAGCAAAATACCTTTGGGAGACGTCCTGATGTCAAGCATCTATCGCGCCGACACGGTCCCAGATCTCCTCAAACAAGGCCTTGACGAGGCGCCGGCCATCGGCGCGCCGGAGCGGCCTTCGCTAACGCACAAAAACCTGCGCGAACTGGCGATGCGCACGGTTCAGAGCCTCAATGCCATGGGCATCGGCCGGGGTGACCGCATCGCCATCGTGCTGCCCAACGGCCCGGAAATGGCGGCCGCCTTTATCGCCATAGCCTGCGGCGCCACCACCGCGCCGCTCAATCCGGCCTATCGCGCCGAGGAATTCGACTTCTATCTTTCCGATCTCAACGCCAGGGCACTGGTGATCCTGGACGGCATGGAGAGCCCGGCCCGCGCGATCGCAGCGGCGCGCAACATCCCCATCATCACCCTGGTGAAGGAAGTCGCAGCCGGCGATTTCACGCTCAAAGCCGACGGCATGAGTGGGGTGCCCGCCCATCCCGGTTTTGCCCACGCCGACGACACCGCGCTGGTGCTGCACACCTCAGGCACGACCTCGCGACCCAAGATCGTGCCTTTGTCGCACATCAATGTCACGGCCTCGGCCTATCACATCGGCCGCACGCTTTCGCTTGTGCCCGGCGATGTCTGCCTCAACATCATGCCGCTGTTCCACATCCACGGCCTGATTGCCGCCACGCTGTCCAGTATCGCGGCCGGCGCCTCAGTCGTCTGCACGCCGGGGTTCAATGCGCTGAAATTCTTCGCCTGGTTCGAGGAAGCCAATCCCACCTGGTATACCGCGGTGCCGACCATGCATCAGGCGATCCTGACCCGCGCCGACCGCAACATGGAAATCATCCGGCGCGGGCGGCTGCGCTTCATCCGGTCTTCGTCTTCGTCGCTGCCGCCGCAGGTGATGGAAGCGCTGGAGAAGACCTTCGATGTTCCGGTGATCGAATCCTATGGCATGACCGAAGCTGCGCATCAGATGGCGTCCAATCCGTTGCCGCCGCGCCCGCGATTTTCCGGCTGTGTGGGCATCGCGTCTGGGCCTGACATGGCCATCATGGATGACAGCGGTGCATTGTTGGCGCCTGGCGATCTCGGCGAAGTGGTGATCCGTGGCCGCAATGTCACCAAAGGCTATGAAGCCAATCCCGATGCCAATGCCAAGGCTTTCACCAATGGCTGGTTCCGCACCGGCGACCAGGGGATTATCGACAAGGACGGCTATCTGCGCCTGACCGGCCGATTGAAAGAACTGATCAATCGCGGCGGTGAAAAGATCAGCCCGCTGGAAATCGACACCGTGATCATGGACCATCCGGCCGTGGCGCAGGTGGTCACCTTCGGCGTGCCGCATGACAAGTTGGGCGAGGATGTCGCCGCCGCCGTGGTGCTGCGCGAGGGCTCGGCCTGCGACGAGCGCGAGCTGCGCGCTTTCGTGGGCTCGCGCATCGCCGACTTCAAGGTGCCGCGCCGTATCGTCTTTCTGACCGAAATCCCCAAGGGCGCCACCGGCAAACTGCAGCGCATCGGCCTGCATGAGAAGCTGGCCGATCAGCTGGGCCGGCCCGGATGAAGCTCGCCATCTTCGGCGCTGGCGCGATCGGCGGCTATCTGGCGGTCAAGCTGCATCAGGCAGGCGCCGATGTCACCGTGATCGCGCGCGGACCCCATCTGGCGGCGATGCGCGCCAATGGCCTGACGCTGAAAAGCGAAGGCGAGACCGTCAATGTCCGCGTGCGTGCGACCGACAAGGCTGAGGAAGCCGGCCCGCAGGACTATGTGGTCGTTACCCTGAAAGCCAATGGGCTGGCGCCCGCCGCACCCGAAATCGCCAAGCTGATGGGGCCGGATACCGCGCTGGTCACCGGCATCAATGGCGTGCCCTATTGGTATTTCTACGGCCTGGAAGGCCCCTGGCGCGACCGGGTGGTGGAAAGCGTGGATCCGGGCGGCAAGCTCTGGCAGTTGCTGCCGCCCGGCCAGGCGATCGGCTCGATCGTGTATCCGGCCGCCGAAGTCATCGAGCCGGGTGTGATCGAGCACACCTATGGCAACCGCTTCACCCTGGGCGAACCGGACGGCAGCAAGAGCGCGCGCGTTGAGGCGCTGTCGCAGATGCTGGTCAAAGCCGGCCTCAAGGCCCCGGTGCGCACCAATATCCGTGACGAGATGTGGGTGAAGCTTTGGGGCAACCTGGCCTTCAACCCGCTGTCGGCGTTGACCACCGCGACCCTGGACCGTCTGGTTTTCCGTCCCGACCTGCGTGCCGTGGCGCGTGCCATGATGGAAGAGGCCCAGGTTATCGCCGAAGCGCTGGGGGTGAAGTTCGCCGTCAGCATAGACAAACGCATCGAGGGCGCCGGCGAAGTGGGCGTGCACAAGACGTCCATGCTGCAAGACCTGGAACGCGGACGGCCGATGGAGATAGACGCGCTGTTGGGCGCAGTGGTCGAACTTGCGGACCTGACCGCAAAACCGGCGCCGCTCTGCCGCGCGGTGCTGGCGCTGGTACGCGAACGGGCCCGCCAGGCCGGCTGTTACCCGCAGGACTGACGTGACAATTTGATGACAAGCTCTGTCACATCGGGCGCGCAATCACCGGCCAACCCCGCTATAAGCGCTCCATAACCACAGGAGCTTTTGTGCGGCACTCCTCGACCACTCTGCTTTTGCTGTCTCTCCTTTGCGCCAGCCCGGCGCTGGCAGGCCCGCGCGACGATTCGCTGGCCGGCGTCTCGCGCTGCGCCGCCCTGCCCGATGACCGCACCTTCCTGGATTGTGTCTATGGCGCGATGCAGCCGATGCGCGCGCAATTGGGCCTGCAACCGGCGCCGCCCGCCCAGCAACGGCTGGTGCCGCCTGCCTATCTGCCGTCCCGCGGCGCCCCGCCGCCCAGCGCCCAAGCGGCACCCTTTCAGCCCGTCCCCGCGCAATCCGCGTCAGCGAGCAACAGCGGTGGCATTTTCAGCGGCATGTTCGCCGGCAACGCCCTGCACATGCTGTCCTACACTTTCGACAAGCGCGGTCTTTTCACGGTCACCTTGAGCGACGGTTCGGTATGGCAGCAGAATGCCAATGACACCAGCTTCGCCCATTTCAGCGGCAGGGCGTCGGATTATTCCATCACCCTGCATCCCGGCGATTACGGCAACGCGCGGATGGATGTGCGCGGCGAAGGCGGACCGTATCTGGTGGAACGCGTCCGCTAGAGGCGCTTCAGCGGTAGCGAGCAATCGACAGGTCTTCGACGGCGATGGCGGGTTGGCGCCCACTGATGATATCGGCCAGCACCTGGCCCGAGCCGCAGGCCATGGTCCAGCCCAGGGTGCCGTGTCCGGTGTTGAGGAAAAGATTCGGGATGGCGGTTCTGCCGATCACCGGCGGCCCATCCGGAGTCATGGGGCGCAGGCCTGACCAGAATCGTGCGGCTTCCAGATTACCGGCATCGGGGAAAAGACTGCCCACCGATCGCACCAGGGTGGCGCGCCGTGAAGCGGGAAGCGTGGTGCTGAAGCCTGAAACCTCCGCCATGCCGCCGACACGTATGCGATCGCCCAGCCTTGTGATCGCGATCTTGTAGGTCTCGTCCATCACGGTGGAGACGGGCGCACGATTTTCCTGAGTGATGGCCGCGGTAATGGAATAGCCTTTCACCGGATAAACCGGCAGGCGGATGCCCAGCGGGCGCACCAGCGCGGGCGAAAAGCTTCCCAGCGCCACGACATAGGCATCAGCCTGTATCGCGCCCTGGTTGGTGCGAATACCCGTGACACCGCGCCCGTCCGTCTCGATGGCATGGACCTGTGTGCCGAACCGCAATTGCACGCCCTTTGCTGCGGCCATGTCCGCGAGCGTGTTGGTGAACTTGAAACAGTCCCCGGTCTCGTCTTCGAGCAGACGCAAGCCGCCCACAAAAGGCTCATGAGCGAAGGCGAGGCCCGGTTCGGCAGCGATACAGCCCTGCCGGTCCAGTATTTCAAACGGCACGCCGCCCGCCCGCAACACCGCAATATCCTTGGCCATACCGTCCAGCTGATGCGGGTTGCGAAACAGTTGCAGGGTGCCCTGCATCCGCTGGTCGTACTGGATGCCGGTATCGTCGCGCAGCTTGATCAGTATTTCGCGGCTATGGCCGGCCAGCCGCATCATGCGGGCCTTGTTGCGCGCATAGCGGGCGGATGTGCAGTTGCGCAGGATCGAAAACATCCATGCGATCATGCGCGGATCGGGTTTGGGTCGCAGGATCAGCGGCGAATAGCGCATGAACAGCCATTTCAGCGCTTTCATCGGAATATCAGGGGCGGCCCAGGGCGAGGCATAGCCGGGCGAAATTTCCCCCGCATTGGCGAAGCTGGTTTCCAGCGCGGGGCCGGACTGCCGGTCCACCACGACCACCTCATGGCCCGACAGCGCCAGATAATAGGCCGTGGTCACGCCGATGACGCCGCTGCCCAGAACGGCGACCTTCATGCTCAGCCGCCCGACGCAATATACGTGTCGGCCAGACCCGGCATCAGCGACAGCGGCACCGCGCCCGCCAGAAGCATGCCGTCATGGAATTTGCGGATATCGAATTTCGCGCCCAGCGCCGTCTTCGCCCGCTCGCGCTGCTCCAGGAATTCCAGCTTGCCCAGCATGTAGGAACAGGCCTGGCCGGGCCACACACAATAGCGTTCGACTTCGGTCGCCACCGCGCTTTCGGGATCGCCCGCATTTTCCGCGAAATAACCGACCGCCTTCTCGCGGCTCCATTTCATCGCATGCATGCCGCTGTCCACCACCAGCCGGATGCCACGCCACATCGCATCATGCAGCTGGCCGATATGACCCAGCGGGTCATGGTCATAAAGTCCCATTTCCACCGCGAGCTGCTCGGCATAAAGCGCCCAGCCTTCAATATAGGCCGAGAAGAACGCAGTCTTGCGGATCAACGGCAGGCCCGCTTCCTGCTGCAGCGACAGCTGCAGATGATGGCCGGGAATGCTTTCGTGGAAGGTGACACTGGGAAGCGTCCAGCTGGGCACTTCCTTGGGATCGCGCAGGTTGATCCAGTAGATGCCTGGGCGTTTCCCGTCCAGCGACGGCTGGTTGTAATAGCCCAGCGGCTGGGCTGCCTCGATAGTCTTGGGCACCCGCTTGATGGTGACATCCGCCTTGGGCAGCGTGGCGAACCAGACCGGCAATTTGGCGCGTACCTCGCGCACCTTGGCGTTGAGATCGGCGATCACCTTGTCCTTGGCGGCGTCGGTGTCGGGGAAAAGGAATTTCGGATCCTTGAACATGGCGCGCAACCGGTCACCCACGCTGCCTTTGGTCATGCCCTGCGCCTTCATCAAGGCGTCAAGTTTGGCGGTACTGTCGGCCACCACATCCAGCCCGAGTTTATGAATTTCCTCCGGACTTTTGTCGGTGGTCGCCCAGCTCTTGAGCGATGCCCGGTAGTAGGCCGCGCCATCGGGCAGCCGCCACACGCCGGCGTCATGGGTGGCATGTTTCTGCATCTCGCGCACCAGGGCCATCTGGCGATCCAGGGCGGGATAATATTTGTCCTTGAGAATCTTCGCCGCCTGGCTGCCCCAGTCGCCGGCGATATTCTTTTCCTTGGCGCGGCGCACCAGCGATTCCACCAGACTGGATTTCTCCGGCGCAGGTAGCCGCAGGTCTTTCATCTGCGACAAGGTCTTGGCCAGGGCAAAATCCGGCGGCACCACGCCGAGCGCGATGTCATGGCGGGTCGCTTCGACCTCCTGGTCCATGGTCACGGCAAAATCCGCCAGCCGCGCCAGATAGGCGTCTGCGTCGGCCTTTGTCGCGATGATGTGCTGGGTGTCGAGGAAGGACGGCCCCTGGCTGTAACTGCCGCTCAACTGACTCAGGACATAGGGCTGGCCCGCGCCGCCCGGGCCATAGGCGAAGCGCTTGTTGGCGTCGGCGCCCGTCACCAGCCCATACAGGACAACGTCATAACTGACCTTGCCTTTGGCCGTCAGCGAATTGCGGTCAAGGGCCTGAAGCCGGGCGAGCTGGCTGGCCGTGATCGCCTTGCTCTTGGCGATGCCGGCCAGCGACGCATCGTCGATCTGGCTTTTCTGGTAAGCGCGCGCGCCGGTATCCAGCCCCAGCGATGTGACCGTCATGGGAGAATTGTCCAGATTCTCTTTCATGAACTGGTCGAACAGCGTGTTCAACGCGCCATCGCCGCCCGGACCTGCGGCCAGTGCGGCCCCCGGACACGCCAGAAGCGCGGCACTGGAAGCAAGAAGATCGCGACGGTCGAGCATGGGCACCTCTCGCCCTGCACGATAGGGCGGCGGTTCCCGCCCGGCAATGGTTGGCACACCACTCGCCTTTCGGCCGGCGCATACTTATTGTCGGGAACCTGAATCCAGGCCCATGCCATGACGACCCTGCTCGTAACCCATCCCGCTTGCGCCGATCACAATCCGGGCCATGGCCATCCCGAAGCGCCGGCGCGGCTGGCGGCTGTTCTGACCGCACTGACGGAACCACAATTCGCCAGCCTTGTGCGGCGGGATGCGCCACTGGGTGACGAACCCGATATCGCCCGCGTGCATGGGCCGTCTTTCGCGCCTTCGGTTCTGGCGCGTGTGCCGCGCGACGGTCATGCGGCGCTGGACCCCGACACGATATTGTCGCCGGGCTCCGGCCAGGCGGCGTTGCGCGCGGTCGGCGCGGTGACCATGGCCGTGGATACGGTGATACGCGGTGAAGCACAAAATGCCTTCTGCGCCATCCGCCCGCCCGGACACCATGCCGAACCGGATCGGCCGATGGGCTTTTGCCTGTTCAATTCCATCGCGATCGCTGCGCGCCATGCCCAGGCCGCGCACGGCATCGCCCGCGTGGCGATTGTCGATTTCGATGTGCATCACGGCAATGGCACCCAAGCGGTAGTGGAGCAGGATCCCACCCTGTTCTTTGCCTCCAGCCACCAATACCCGCTCTATCCCGGCACCGGCGCGGCTGAGGAAACCGGCGTCGGCAATATCGTGAATGTGCCGCTGCGGTCGGGCACCGAAGGCGGCTGTTTTCGCCGCGCCTTCGAGGCTCGTATCCTGCCGGCGCTGGACGCCTTTGCGCCGGAGTTGCTGCTTGTCTCTGCCGGGTTCGACGCCCACCGGGCCGATCCGCTGGCGGGGCTGGAACTGGAAGACGAGGATTTTGGCTGGGTGACCGCGCGGCTGGCCGAAGCCGCCAACCGCCACGCCCAGGGCCGGCTGATTTCGGTTCTGGAGGGCGGTTATGACCTCAAGGCACTGGCGGGATCTGCCGCGGCCCATGTTGGCGCACTGATGAAGGCGAGATAGCCGCTATTTCTGGGTTGCGTCGGCAGATGCCTCCGCAAGCATCTGGGTACGGTCATCGGTGTTTTCGACCCAACCGCCGCCCAACGCCTCATAGAGATGGACCGAGGCCTGGCGGCTGGCCTGGATGGTCTGGACCAATTGGTCTTCGGCGGAGAACAGCTGCTGCTGGGCCTGCAGAACGTTCAGCAGGTCAGCGGCGCCCTGGCGGTACTGCAATTCTGAAATATCGAATGCCTCCTTCGCAGCCGCGACTTCGCGGCGCAGATGGTCTTCGGACTTGCGGTTATTGGCAACCTGGATCAGCGCGGTTTCGACGTCGGAATAGGCATTCAGCGCCGCGCTTTGATAGTGGGCCACATATTCCTGCTGGGTGGCGTCGGCCAAATCCTTCTGGCCGCCCAGCTTGCCGCCGTCAAAGATGGTCTGCAGCAGACTTGCGCCATAGGCGTAACCGAAATTGGAACCCTGCAGCAACATGCCCATGGCGGTAGAGACAAAACCGCCCGAGCCGGTGAGCGATATCTGCGGCAGGAAAGCGGCGCGCGCCGCGTCCACATTGGCGTGGGCGCTGGCAAGATTGGCTTCGGCTTCGGCGACATCGGGGCGGCGCAGCAGCAGTTCAGACGGCAACCCGGCCCCGACCAGCGGCGACTGAACCGCATCGAGATTTTGCGCCTTGACGTCAAAACCTTCGGGCGGGCGGCCCAGCAGGACAGCCAGGATATAAAGCGCCTGTTTTTCCTGTGTCTGCAACGAGGGTAATTGCGCCTGGACCGCTTCCATCTGCGCCTGTTCACGCGCCAGGTCGAGATGGGAAATGGAGCCGGTTTTCACCTTGAGCTGGATCACCGTCAATATGTTCTGGATGGCGGCAATATACTGGTTGTCGATGTCGATGCGCTGGCGCAGCGCCAGGACGTTCAAATAGACGTCCGCGACATTGGCGTTCAGCGCCAGCGCCACGGCCTGCTGGGTAAATCGCGTGGACTTCACCTGCTCGTTGGCGGCGCGCAGATTGTCTTGCGCCAGGCCCCAGACATCCAGCTCATAGCTGGCATTGAAGGTCAGGTTGAACGCCTTTTGATTGCCGAAGTCCTGGCAGGCCTGGCCGCTGCAGCCGGCATTGGTGTGCCCAGCCCCGCCATTCACCTGCGGAAACAGCGCGGAGCGCGCGATGGTGGACTGGGCCTCAGCCTCCATCACATGCGCCGCCGCCACCGCCAGATCCTTGTTGCCGGCCTGGGCTTCGCCAATCAGTGACGCCAGCTCGTCATCATGGAAGCCCTTCCACCAGTCGGCGTCAGGCCAGACCGGAGCACCATCGCTGGCCGGGCCGGTGAAAGTCTTTGGCAGCAGCGGGGGCGGCAGCGACTGCGGCACCGGCGTAGAACAGCCGGCGAGCAACACGCCGACGAGCGGCAGGGCGAGGAAGGCAAGTGTCTTATTCATAGCGCAGCGCTTGTATGGGGTTGGCGCCCGCCACACGGCGGGCATGGACGAAGACGGTGGCCCAGGCAATGACCAGGGCGCATCCGCCCGCGCCCAGAAAATAAAGTGGACTGAGCGTGATGCGGTAGGCGAAGCCTTGCAGCCAGCCGTGCAGATAGTACCAGGCCACCGGCCAGGCGACGGCATTGGCGATCAGCACGGGAATGGAGAACTGCCACAGCAGCAGGAAGACCACGTCCCGCACTCGGGCGCCGAACACCTTGCGGATGCCGATTTCCTTGGTGCGGCGCTGAGTCGAAAAGGCAGCAAGCCCGAACAACCCCAGGCAGGCGATGAAGATGGCGATGCCGACAAAGATGCCGAACAGCGTGCCCTGGCGCTCATCGGCAAGGAACTGCCGGTCGTAGTCGTCATCCAGGAAATGCCGCTGAATGGCGGCGCTGGGCGCAAAGGCATGCCAGGTCCTGTCGATGGCGGCGAGCCCTTCGGGGATGCGCCCATCGCGGATGCGCACCGAAAGATGACCCAGGGGAAACGACCGCCAGTACATGTACATGGTGCCATCAACGGGATTTTTGGGACCATCCTCCTTGATGTCGGCGACAACGCCCACAACGGTGACATTGGCGCCGCCCATCACATCCATGGTCAGGGCCTTGCCCACCACGGCGCGCGGCGAATACCCCATGCGGCGAGCGGCGGTGGCATTGATCAAAACATTGAGCGGCTGAACAGCCTTGCCCTGCAATTGGTCAGGCGTAACGCCATCGGCGCCATGCTGCTCCGACAACAGCCGGCCCGCCAGCAGCCTTACTCCATAAAGGTGCATAAAATCCGGACTGGTAGGGACCAGGGCGAAGTGCTCGCTGGATGTCGCGCCCGGCGCATGGGCAGAGATATTGTTGTGATCGTCACTGAACGGTACGGCGTCGGATGTGGCGACATCGGCGATGTCGGGGCTGGTGCGCAAGGCACGCGCCAGGCTCTCGACGGTACTGGGCGGAACGCCGTTGGTGTTCACATCCACGATGGCGTCTCTGCGGAAGCCAAGGTCCACGTTCCGGGTAAAGGCAATCTGGGCAAAGATCACGGCCGCGGCAATGCCAAGACCGATCGAGACCGCGAACTGCATCACCACCAGCGCGGTACGTGTCAGGCCGGCGCCCCGGCTGGTGCCGCTGTTCGCGCGCATGACAGAGGCTGGACGGAAAGCCGAGAGCACCAGCGCGGGATAGGCGCCGCTGAGCAGTCCGGCAATAGCGGCCACCGCCATAATAAAGAGCAGAAGCTGCCAGTCCCGCAGGTAACGGATTTCGATCGGCAAGCCCAGAACGCGGTCGAACAGGCGCAGCAATATCTCGGTCAGCGCCAGGGCGAAAATCAGGGCCACGCCAGCGGTCAACAAGGCTTCGCCCAAGAACTGAACGATCAGCTGTATGCGCTTGGCCCCGACAACCTTGCGCAGGGCGATCTCGCGGGCCCGTGTCATGGCACGCGCAGTGGCCAGGTTGGTGAAATTAAAGCAGCCCATCAGCAGGATCAGCGCACCGATGGCGGAAAAACCATAAACCATGGTCCAGCTGCCCGGCGGCATCATGCCGCCATGCTGATCGCTCGAAAGATGCACAGTAACGAAGGGCGTGAGATGCGGCACCAGAAAATCGCTGCCGCGCTCCCGGACGTTCGCCATCTTCATGGGGTTGACCGAGCGATCAATGACGGTCCTGAACTTCGCCAGGACAGCATCCGGATCGGCCCCGGGGGCCAGGCGGACGTACCCCCATCCGCTGGTGAAGCCCCAGTTCTCGCGCACTTCCTGGTTGACCGGAGACGCGGCGGACGTGTTGGGGATGATCACGTCGGCTTTCAGCTGGGTGTTGTGCGGCAGATCCTGTAACACGCCGGTGACAACCAGTGTCTGCAGCTGGACCTGGCAATTTTGGTAGCTGTCATCACACTTCTGTTTGCTCATCACGATGGTCTTGCCGACCGCAGATTCATTTCCGAAATATTTCCGCGCTGTGGTCTGGGAAAGTACAACGGCTTCCGGCTTGGCGAGGACCGAGGCCGGATCGCCCGCCACCAGGGGCAACCGGATCACCTGCAGGAAGTTCGGATCAACCGCATCAGCGCTCTGTGGAAATTGCCGGTCGCCGACCAGAATTGTCGTGGACCTGCGTATCAGCCGGGTCCGCGCCTGGACTTCGGGAATATTGTCCAGCATGGCCTGTGTGGCGGCGAAGGGGATCCTTGCAGAAAGCTCGGACGGCTTGCCAGGAAGATTGAGGGAAATTTCGAGCCGATAAAGGTTTTCGGTGCCGGGAATCCAGCGGTCATAGGAAAGCTGGTCACGCACAAACAGGATGATGAAAATCGCGCAGGTCAGCCCCACCGTAAGGCCGGCGATATTGATAAAGCTGTAGAGCCTGTGCCGGACGATATTGCGCAGGGCGATGGCGAGATAATTGCGGAACATAGCTCCCCCTACTCGTAGCGCAGCGCGTTGATAGGATTGGCGCCGGCCACGCGCCGGGCATGGGAAAACACGGTCGCCCAGGCAATCACCAGCGCCACGGCGCCGGCGCCGACGAAATAGAGCGGACTGAGCGGGATGCGATAGGCAAAGCCCTGCAGCCAGCCATGGAGGTAGTACCAGGCGACCGGCCAGGCGATCAGGTTGGCGACCAGCACCGGAATGGAGAATTGCCACACCAGCAGAAAGACGACATCGCGCACGCGCGCACCGAACACCTTGCGAATGCCGATTTCCTTGGTGCGGCGGCTGGCGGTGAAAGCGGCCAGGCCGAACAGGCCCATGCAGGCGATGATGATGGCGATGCCGACGAAGACCGCGAACATCGCACCCTGCTTGCTGTCGGTGCTGTAGAGCCGCTCATAACTGTCGTCGAGGAAACCAAGTGTCATAGGCACGTTGGGCACAAAGGCGCGGGAAATCCGCTCGATATAGGCTATCGCCTCCGGTGTGCGTCCAGCCTGGATACGGATGGAGATATTCTGCGGCCAGTCCGGCGCATAGACATAGACCAAGGGGATCGCGGCGACACGCGCGCCTTCTGTCAGCGTATCGGCGGTGACACCGACGACCTTCATGCGCGCCTTGCCGAATATAAAGGTCTTGTCCAAAATCTCTTGCGGCGCATAACCCAGAGCGCGCGCGAGATTGGCATTGACCACCACATTGTGGCCCTCATTCTTCGCCGGATCGCTCGAGCCCTCGCTCGGTCCACTCGTCAGATAGGAAAAGACATCCTCGCCCCGACCGGCCGAAAAACCGCGGCCCGCCAGGATCTTGATGCCATAGAGTTGGAAATAATCCGGCGTGATCGCGAAATGGGTGGGAAAAAAGGTCTGCGGGTCGCCGGGCTTCTGGACCGGCAGCACATCGCCGTCCGCGCCGCTGAAAGCGGTATGGCTGGAGCGCGCCACACTGATCACGCCCGGTCCCTTGGCCAGTGCATCGGCATAGGATTTCATGGCCGCCGCGGTCAGGCGGTTGGTGCTGGTGATCACGACATTGTCGCGGCGGAAGCCCAGGTCCAGATGCCGCGCGAAATTGATCTGCAGGAACACCACCGTGGCCGCGATCCCAAGACCGATCGAGACCGCGAACTGCAGCACAACCAAAGTGGTGCGCAGGGTGCCTGAGCCGGAACTTCCGCTTGTGTTGGAGCGAAGCACCGCGGCAGGCCGAAACCCCGAAATCACCAGCGCGGGATAGAGACCGCCCAGCAACCCGGCCAGAATGGCAATGCCGACGAAGGCCAGCATCAGGGGCCAATCCGCCAGGTAATGGAGTGTGAGCGGCACCTGCAGGAAGCTGCCATAGAACGGCAGCAGAATCTCGGCCAGCGCCAGCGCCAGGATCAGCGCGATCAGGGCGATGACCACGGATTCGCCCAGGAACTGAATCATCAGCTGGCCGCGGGTGGCGCCGACACACTTGCGCAAGCTGATCTCGCGAGCGCGCAGGGTGGCGCGCGCCGTGGCCAGATTCATGAAGTTGAAGCAGGCGACCAGCAGGATCAAAAGCCCGATCGCGCTGATGCCATAGATCGTGGTCCAGCTCCCGGCCGGTTTCATCCCGTGATACTGGTCGGTCGTCAGATGCGCATCGCGGAACGGCACCAGCCGCGCCTGCATGATCTGGCTGCCGGCTATTTTGATATTGACGTACCGCGACAGGTCGGCGGAACGGTCGATGATGGGCTTGAACTTGGCCAGCACCGTGGCGGGATCAGTGCCCGGCGCCAGGATCACATAGCCAAAGGTGTTGTTGTTGGAAAGCCAGTTGTGCTTGGCCTCCTGGTCCATGCGGTCCACGATGGAGGTGTTGGGAACCATCATGTCAATATAGAGATGCGTGTTATGCGGAAGGTCGCGCATCACGCCCGTCACGGTCAGCGGCACGGTGGAATTGTCGCAATTGGCCGCGCCCGGCGTGCATGCCGGCCGCAAGGGCGCGATGGTCTTTCCGATCGGGTCGGCGTCACCGAAATATTTCCGCGCCGTGCTTTGCGACAGAACCACCGATTCCGGATGCGCCAGCACGGCACGCGGATCACCCGAGATCAGCGGCAGTGCAATGACCTGCAGGAAGTTCGGATCCACCACTGTGACGCGTTCCGAGAAATGACGGTCGCCCACGGTGATCGCCATGTTCTCTTCGGCCAGCCGGGTGGCGGCGCGCACCTCCGGGATATTGTCGCGCATGGCGACGGGCAATGGCATCGCGGTTTGGGCCAGCGGCACGGCGGGACGGCCAGGCGGGAAATAAGTGACCTCGACGCGGTAGAGCTTGTCGCTGCCGGGGATCCATTTGTCATAGGACAGCTCATCCTGGACAAAAAGCGCGATCAGGATCACGCAGGTCAGGCCCACCGCCAGGCCCGCGATATTGATGAAGCTGTACAGCTTGTGCCGGACGATATTGCGCAGCGCGATGGTGAGGTAGTTGCGGAACATGGTTTTGCCTACTCGTAACGAAGCGCGTGGATGGGATTGGCGCCGGCCACCCGCCGGGCATGGGTGAAGATCGTGGCCCAGGCGATCACCAGCGCGGCGCCGCCGACGATCAGGAAATAAAGAGGATTGAGAGATATGCGGTAGGCATAGCCCTCCAGCCAGTTGTGCAGATAGAACCAGGCCAGCGGCCAGGCGATGGCGTTGGCCACCAGAACCGGAATCGAGAACTGCCACAACAGCAGGAAGATCACGTCGCGGGTGCGCGCGCCGAACACCTTGCGCACGCCGATCTCTTTGGTGCGGCGGCCGGCCGTGAAGGCGGCGAGGCCAAACAGACCCAGGCAGGCGATGAAGATGGCGATGCCGACAAACAGGCCAAAGATGGCGCCCTGGCGGTCGTCATTGCGGAACTGCTTGTCGAAATCGGCGCTGAGCAGGCGGTGTTGCATCACGATCGTGGGTGCGAACCGGTGCCAGAGGCGGTCGATTGTGGCCAGCACATCGGGTGCATCCTGACTGCGCAGCCGGATTGAAATGACCGCGTTTTGAACGGCGTCGTTGTAGAACATCGCCGGCTTGATCGGCTCGTTCATTCCCGCCCATTTGAAATCCGCCAGCACACCGGCCACGGTAACCTCGGTGTTGTGCAGGAAGACGTGCTTGCCGATCGCGTTTTGCGGCGTGAAGCCGAAATCCTTCGCCCCCGTCTCATTGAGCAGGACATTGAACGACGCACCACTGTAGGCGGGTATGAAGGGGCCAGATGTCGCGTCCGAACCGCGTTTTCGGTCCAGCAACCGCCCGGCCAGCAGCTTAATGCCATAAGTTTGCGGGAAATCCGGATCTTCCTGAACCACGCGCATAGTCAGAGCGGAAGTACTGCCCGGAACATGCACATCCGTATTGCTGTTGTTCCCGTCGAACGGGACATAGCTGGACGACGTGACCGCCAGAATGCCGGGCACATTGCGCAAGGCGCGCTCGAAGGTGTCGCGCGTCTGCGGTGCCATGCTTCGCGCGCCAATGATCACCAGGTTATCCTTGCGGAAACCCAGGTCCATAGTCCGGGCAAAGGATATCTGGGCGAAGATCACCAACGCGGCGATGCCAAGCCCGATGGATACGGCGAATTGCAGCACCACCAACACGGTGCGCAAGACGCCCGAGCCGCCCTGCCGGGCCTGGTTGGCGCGCAGGATGGCCGCAGGGCGAAAGCCTGAGAGCACAAAGGCCGGATACGCGCCACCCAACAGGCCGGAGACCAAGGCGATGGTGGCCGCAGCCGCAAGCACCGGCCAATCCGACAGATAGTTGAATGTGATCGGCCGCTGGAGGAACTGGTCGAAGCTCGGCAGCAGGACTTCCACCACCGCCAGCGCCAGCAGCAGGGCCAGCAGGCTCATCAGCAATGACTCGCCCAGGAACTGGATGATCAGCTGATGCCGGGTCGCCCCCATCACCTTGCGCAGGCTGACCTCGCGCGCGCGCATGGTGGCCCGCGCGGTCGCCAGGTTGGTGAAATTGAAACAGGCGACCAGCTGGATCAGGATTCCGATGATGGCGAAACCATAAACTGTCGCCCAGCTTCCGGGCGGCTTCATACTGCCATAGCGATCAGTGGTCAGATGCAGATCCTGGAACGGAGCCAGGCGGGTTAGGAGCAGATCGCTGCCGCGCAGATGGAGGCCGGACATGACGCTGGGATCAGCCGAACGATCGGTGATGGACTTCATCTTCTCGATCACTGCATTCGGATCGGCGCCCGGGGCAAGCCGGGCATAGGCCCAGCCGTGGGAGTTGAACCACCTGCCCTTTTCAAGCTGCGAGATGGGGTCGGCATTGGAGGTGGTCGGGAAAAAAGCTTCCACATCCATATGAGTGTTATGCGGCAGGTCCCGCATTACACCTGTGACCTTCAAGGCATATTGCTTGACTTGGCAGTTTGCGCCCAGATCGTCGCAGCGGTTCTCGCTGAGAGTGATGGTCTTGCCCAGCGCTTCGGCATCGCCAAAATATTTGCGCGCCCTGGTCTGCGACAGCACGACGGAATCGGCCTGGGAGAACACGGTTGCCGGGCTGCCTTCCACCAGGGGCAACTTGATGAGCTGGAAGAAATTCGGATCCACGACATGAAATTGATCCAGGAGCAGGCGGTTGCCCAGCATCACCGTCAGCCGCTGGCCGGTGAGATGGGTGATGCCGGTCACTTCCGGGATCTGCTGCCCCATGGCCACCGCCGTGGGATAAGACGATCCCGATATGGGCATCGGCGCCAGGCCCGGGTCGTTGATCGTGGTTTCAACCCTGTAGAGGTTTTCGCTGCCGGGAATCCACTTGTCGTAGGATGTCTCGTCCCGGATGAACAGGATGATGAAGACCGCGCACGCCAGCCCCACGGCCAGGCCGGCAATATTGATCAGGCTGTAAAGCCGGTGGCGGGCGAGATTGCGCAGCGCGGTGACGAGATAGTTGCGGAACATGACGGCTCCTTACAGAACCTGGCGGATGCTTTCGGTGACGACCGAACCGTCCAGCAGATTGACGATGCGGTGGGCATATTCGGCATGGGAATGGGAGTGGGTGACCATCACGATGGTGGTGCCCTCGTCATTCAGCTGGGTGAGCAGCTGCATCACTTCCTCGCCGTTGACGGTATCCAGGTTGCCCGTCGGTTCGTCGGCGAGGATCAGCTTGGGGCGGGCAACCACCGCGCGGGCGACGGCGACACGCTGCTGCTGGCCGCCGGAAAGCTGTGACGGCATGTGGCGGGCGCGATGGCCGATCTTCATCCGCTCCAGCGCCTCTTCGGCGCGCTTCCTGCGCGCGCCAGCGCTGACGTCACGGTGATAGAGCAGCGCCAATTCGACATTCTCGAGCACATTCAGCTCGTCGATCAGATTGAAGCTCTGGAAGACAAAACCGATCGCGTTCTTGCGCAGTTCCGACAGCTCGGACTCGCTGTGGCCGGCGATGTTGTGGCCGTCGAACCAGAATTCGCCCGACGACGGGCTGTCGAGCATGCCCACGATGTTGAGGAAGGTGGATTTGCCGCAGCCCGACGGACCCATCACCGCGACGAACTCGCCTTCGCGAATCTCCAGATTCATGTCGCGAATGGCGGTGGTTTCGACCTCGGTGGTGCGATAGACCTTGGCAAGGTGCTTGAGCGTGATCATCTGATCCTCTGATTTATTGGTTGTCCGAACTGTCGGCGCTTTCGAATTCAATGCGGTCCATTTTCTGGAAGGCCTCATAGCCCGAGATGATGGCTTTCTCGCCCGGCTTCAGCCCGTCCACGACTTCGACAAAGTCGGGATTGCGCCGGCCCAGCCGCACCGTGCGGCGCTCGGCATGGCCGCCGCCCGGCGCCACCACAAAGACCCAGTTGCCGCCGGTGTCCTGATAGAAGGGACCGTTGGGCAGCATCACCGCCTGTGACGCGCCGCCCAGTTCGACCCGCAGGTCAACGGCCTGGCCGACATGGATGCCGCCAGGTGCGGCGCCGTCGAAATACAGATCGACCTTGAAGGTGCCATTGGTGACCTGGGGATAGACCTTGGCGACCTTGGCGCGATAGTCGTGGCCATCAATGGAGAACAAGGCCTGCTGGCCCAGGATCACGTGGCCCAGATAGAACTCGTCGACATCGGCCGTCAGCTTGAAGTGATCGGCGGAATTGACCTGGCCGAGGCCAGCCCCTTGGGTCTTGGACTGGCCGACATAGGCATCCAGCGCAGTGAGCTGGCCGTCCATGGGCGCGCGGATGGTCAAGGCCTCGACGCCCGCATTGGCGACATCGGCATGCGCGCCGGCGCCCGCACCACCGATCAGCTGGGCCGCGCGCACCTTGGTTTCGGCATCGCGCGACGCGATGGTGGCAGCGCGCAGCTTGATATAATAGTCGTACTCTTCCTGCTCCTGTTTGTATTGGGCGGGCGCGACCGCGTTGCCGTCCAGCAGGATCTTGTCGATCGCCAGCTGGCCCTTCAGCTTGCTGATCTGGTGTTCGATATCCAGCAGGTCGTGGTCATACTTGAACCGGTTCTCTTCAAAGGTCAGCTGCTGGGCCGCGACCTGAAGCTGCAGCGCCGGATTGGACAGAATGATCAGCGGCTGGCCCGCTTTCACCATCGCGCCATCTTCGACCAGCACCTGTTTCACCGTGCCGCCCTGGTCGGTGGTGAGATAATCGGTGAGGAAAGGCGCCACCGCGCCGCGCACCGCGATGTAGTCCTCGAACGGGCCCTGGGTGACCGTGCCGATGGTCAGCCGGTTGACCGGCACGCGATAGACATTGCCGCCCGCGCCCCTCAGCGCCCACACGCCGGCACCACCGGCCAGGATCGCCAAGGCGGCGAAGATGGCGTAGCGGCGCCAGCGCGGCTTCTTGGCGATGGCACGGTCCATCCCGCCAGGCGAGGTGTCCGAAGTTTGCGGGACAGAGCTGTTGCCCAGGCCCAGCATGTGTTTGAAGTCGGAAAGGGATCGTGGCATAGTCATGTACCTTGCATGGCAAGGGACATGCCAAAATTAACTCAAGTGATTTCAATGCCTTGGTAAGTTATTCCGCCGCCGCCTGTCCGGTGGCGTACACAAAACCGGACACCTGTCCGCTGGTGAACATATGACCGAACCGGCCATTCCCCGCGACGCCCGCATCCTGGTGGTGGATGATAATGAAGACATTCTCCATGCCGCCCGGCTGCTTCTGAAGCGCCATTTCACCGCGGTGCAGACGCTGAACGATCCCGGCCAGCTGGCGGCCCTGGCCCGCCGGCATGTGTTTGACGTGGCTCTGCTGGACATGAATTTCAGCCCCGGCGCCGACGACGGCAGCGAGGGACTGGCACGTCTGGCGGAAGTCCTGGCCATCGACCCGCAGGCGGTGGTGGTGATGGTCACCGCCCATAGCGATGTGGATCTGGCGGTCGAGGCGATGAAAAAGGGCGCGGCCGACTTTGTCACCAAGCCCTGGGAGAATGAGCGCCTGCTGGCGACCCTGATGGCGGCGCTGAACCTGCGTCACTCGCGCCAGGAGACGGCCGAACTGCGCCAGCGCAATCAAGGCCTGGCCGCGGCCACCATCCACCAGGAATCCGGCATGATCGGCACGGCACCCGCCATGCGCAAAGTGTTCGAAGCCATCCGCCGTACCGCGCCCACCGGCGCCAATGTGCTGATTCTGGGCGAGAACGGCACCGGCAAGGAACTGGTGGCGCGCGAAATCCACCGCCTGTCGGGACGCGCCAGCGAAGTCTTTCTGCGGGTCGACATGGGTTCGCTGTCGCCGCAGCTGTTTGAAAGCGAACTTTTTGGGCACCGGCGCGGCGCCTTCACCGACGCCAAGCAGGACCGCACCGGCTTCTTCCGCGCTGCCACCGGCGGCACCTTGTTCCTGGATGAGATCGGCAATGTGCCGCTGCATCTGCAAAGCAAGCTGCTGACCGCGCTGGAACGGCGCGAAGTGGTGCCGGTGGGTGCGGAAAAGCCGGAACCAATCGATGTGCGGCTGATCTGCGCCACCAATCTGGACCAGGACAAGCTGGCCGACGAAAGCCTGTTCCGCCAGGATCTGCTCTATCGCATCAATACGGTGGAGATCACACTGCCACCCCTGCGCGAACGGCGCGAGGACATTGCCCTGCTTCTGGCGCATTACGCCACGCACTATTCCCAGAAATACAACCTTGCCGGCAAGCGGCTGAGCACAGCCCTGAGCGACCGGCTGAGCAACTGGTCCTGGCCCGGCAATGTACGCGCCCTGCGCCATGCGGTGGAACGCGCCGTCATCCTCAGTGAAGGCGACGTGCTGGGGCTGGCCGATTTCCCCTTTGTCGAAACCGAAATGCCGCAGGAACCCGCCGTCAACGTCTCCCGCCTGGACACGGTGGAACGGGCCGCGATCGTGCGGGCGCTGGAAAAGCACAAGAACAATGTCAGCCGCGCCGCCGACGCACTGGGCCTGACCCGGGCCTCGCTGTACCGGCGGATGGAGAAATATGGGCTATAGCCGCTTTCAGGCCGGCATTCTGATCAGGCTAGCCGGGCTGGTCGTGACCCTGACGGCGCTGGCCTGGATCATGCTCAACACCGGCTGGTACGTGACCATGGCGCTTTTCACCGCCGCCGTCGTGGGCCAGGTGATGGCACTGATGCATTTCGCCACCCGTTCGGGACGCGAAGTGGCGCGGTTTCTGGACGCGGTCGCCTTTGACGACAACACCGTCGCCTTCTCGGCCCTGTCACAGGACGGCGCTCTGGCCGAGCTGGGCGCCGCAATGACGCGGGTGCTGGATCAGCTTCGCACCGGCCGTGCCCAGCGCGAGGAACAGGCCCAGTATCTGCAAAGCGTCATCGCCCATATCCCCGTGGCGCTGATGTCGGTCGATGAACATGGCGCTGTCCAGCTGATGAATCTGGCGGCGCGGCGGCTGTTCGAGACGGGCTGCACCCATACGAGCCAGCTGGCGCAGTTCGGCGAAGCCTTTGCCACCACCTTGGGCAGCCTCAAGCCGGGTGAAGGCACGATTGTGCGCATGGAGCGGGACCATGGCGCATTGCAGCTCAAGGCCGCGGCCACCGGGCTGGTGCTGGGCGGGGTCCGCCAGCGCCTGATTTCGCTGCAGAATATCGAAACCGAGCTGACCGCCCACGAACTGGCGGCCTGGCAGACGGTCATCCGCGTGATGGCGCATGAAGTGATGAATTCGCTGACGCCGATCTCGTCCCTGGCCGCAACCGCCGGCGATATCGTCACGGACGTCATGGCCGAGCTTGCGGCCGATGATCCCTCGCGCGCCAAGCTGGCCGATGCCCAGGAAGCGCTGGAAACCATGGCCCGGCGCAGCGAAGGGCTGCTGCATTTCGTGCAGAACCACCGGCGCATCACCAAGCGCATGATCGTGCAGATCGATGTCGTGCCAGTGCGCCGCGTCTTTGCCCGGCTGCAGCGCCTGCTGGCCGCCGAGCTCGCGGCGCGCAACATCGAACTGACGACACAGGTCGTGCCCGAAACCCTGGAAGTGTCCGCCGATATCGAGCTGCTGGATCAGGCGCTGATCAATCTGTTGCGCAACGCCATGGAAGCCTTGCGCGACGGACAGCCGGGCAAGATCGCGCTCAGCGCTTTGCTGGAAGCGGGCGGCCATGTGGTGATCGCCGTGGCCGACAATGGCCCCGGCATAACGCCCGATCAAAGGGAAAAGATTTTCGTGCCTTTCTACACCACCAAGCGGCAGGGAAGCGGCGTCGGCCTCACACTGGTACGCCAGATCGCCACCGTGCATGGCGCGAGTGTCAACATCACCCAGACGCCGGGTGGCGGCGCGACCATCAGTCTGAGATTCTAATCGGTGATTCTAGTCAGCTCTGCGTGAGCGCGCGCACGGCGAGATAAAGAATGGAAGGCGCCAAGAGACAGCCGACGCCGGTGTGGAATGTCGCTGTCAGAGAGCCATAAGGGACAAGCCGCCGGTCGGTCGCCGCCAATCCGCCGGACACGCCGCTCACCGTGCCCATCAGTCCACCGAACACCATGGCGCTGCGCGGATTGTTCAGGCCGATCGCGCGCGCAACCAGCGGCGTTCCGATCATCACCAGGATCGCTTTCAAGACGCCGGTGGCGATGGAAAGCGCCATGATGGCGGAACTGGCGCCCAGCGCCGCGCCCGTCACCGGCCCTACGATATAGGTGATGGCGCCCGCGCCAATGGTGGTCAGCGACACCGCATCGCGATAGCCGAACGCAAACGCCGTGCATACCCCGACCAGGAACGGCAACAGGGTGCCAAGGCCGATGGCGACGACGCCGATCAAGCCAGCGCGGCGCGCTTGCACCACATCCACTTCAAAAGCCGTGGCGACAATGGCGAAATCCCGCAGCATGGCGCCGCCCATCAAGCCGATGCCGGCCAGCACCGGCACATCGGCAAGACCTTTCTGGCCGCCCGTGACAAGACCAGCCCAGAAGGCCAGCGCCAGCCCGATCAGGATGCCGATGGCCGAGCCATGGATGCGGCCGAACGTCAGATAGCGGGAGATCAGATTGGAAAGCCACAGGATCGCACCCACCAGCGCGAAGGCGGTGAGAAGACCATTGGCGGAGAGCGTGTGCGAAATGGTGGACATGACGCTCATCTGTCTGGCGGCAGGGCGCGGATCTCGCGCGCCTCGATCTCGTCCATGGTTTCGGTCACACCGCCCAGCCGGCTGATCAGCGCCACGGCCGCAAAACAGACAATCAACGTGCCGATGGCGGCCACAAGGACGAGCGGCCCGCTTTTCAGCGCCGAAACCACATTCTGCTGTGCCGCCATGGCGATAACGATGGGGATATAAAGCGCGCCCCAGAAACCGACGCCCAGCTTTATGCCGTCGCTGAGCAACCCGCGGCGCGCGAGCCAGAGCCGGCCCCCGATCAGCAGCAGCATGGCGATGCCCACGCCCCCGACATTGGCCTTCACGCCCAGCGCCATGCCCAGCCAGTCGCCCAGAAGGCTGCCCAGCAAGGTGCAGATCGCCAGCAGCGCAACACCGGATATGGTCATGGCCCACGCCCTCCTTCGCAAACAGACTGTTCGGGTTGGGTGTGAATGACAAGGCCCGCGTCAGCTGTAGAGCTTGCTGAACGTCTCGCGGATCAGGTTTTTCTGCACCTTGCCCATAGTGTTGCGCGGCAGCTCCTCGACAAAGAGCACCCGCTTGGGATGTTTGAACTTGGCGAGTTTGTCGGCAAGGGCGTCCAGCACATCGCGTTCTGTCAGGGTGGAGTCCTTCGCAGCCACGATACAGGCGGTCACGCCTTCGCCAAAGTCGCGATGCGGCAGGCCAACCACCGCCGATTCCGTCACTCCCGGCAATTCGCCGATCAGGCTTTCAATTTCCTTGGGATAGACATTGAAGCCGCCACTGATGATCAGGTCCTTGTCCCGGCCCAGAATGTGAACATAACCGCTCTCATCGATGCGGCCGAGATCGCCAGTGATGAAGAAGCCGTCGGAGCGAAACTCGGCGGCGGTCTTGTCCGGCATCCGCCAATAGCCCTTGAAGACATTGGGGCCGCGCACCTCGATCAGGCCGATCTCGCCTTGCGGCAGAACCTCTCCCTCCTTGCTGGCAATGCGCAGTTCGACGCCAGGCAAGGGATAACCCACCGAACCCGGCAGGCGCAGACCGTCGTGGGGATTGGACGTGTTCATATTGGTTTCGGTCATGCCATAGCGTTCCAGGATGGCGTGGCCGGTGAGCGCCTGCCATTCGCGATGGGTTTCCGCCAGCAGCGGCGCCGACCCGGAAATGAACAGCCGCACATTGCGGGTGACTTCCGCATCAAGCCGCGGATCGGCCAAGAGGCGGGTGTAGAAGGTCGGAACCCCCATCATCACACTCGCCGACGGTAAGCTACGGAAAATACCGTCCAGATCGAATTTGGGCAGCAGGATCATGCTGGCGCCCGACACCAGGGTGACATTGGTGGCGACGAACAGGCCATGGATATGGAATATCGGAAGCGCGTGCAGCAGCACGTCATCCGCCGTAAAGCGCCATGTCTCTTTCAGGCTTTCGGCATTGGAATACAGGTTGGCGTGCGTGAGCATCGCGCCTTTGGACCGCCCGGTGGTGCCCGAGGTGTAGAGGATCGATGCCAGATCGGACATGGTGACCGCCGCATCGGAAAAATCGCCCGCCATCGCCGCCGCTTCCTGGATCAGCGAACCGCTCTCACCGTCATCGTCGAGGGTGAGAAAAACCATAGGTGGCAGGCTTGCGGAAATCTTTTCCAGATGGCGGGTGGCGCAGACGAACACTTTGGGCTCGGCATCAGCGGCGAAATAGGCCAGCTCGCTTGGCGTATAGCCGGTGTTGAGCGGCAGATAGACGGCGCCGGCACGCAGACAGGCCAGATAGAGACAAAGGGCGTTGGGGCTTTTTTCAACCTGCACCGCAACCCGGTCGCCGGGTTGCACGCCATGGCGCGCCAGAACATGGGCAAAGCGGGCCGCCATGCCGAAGCAATCGGCAAAGCTCAGCGCACGTCCGCCCGGCGGCTGAATGAAGGGCCTGGTTGTATCGGCGATGCCAGCCCTGACACGCTGAAACAGATTATCGGTCATGTGCGGTATTTGCCGCTGGCGATGGGCCAGCGATCCACCAGTTCGGAGCCGCGCACCACCAGATAATGGCCATAGAGATTCACGGTCGGGTCGCAATGCGGCACAATACAGGCGACGGCTTCCCCCGTCTGTATGGTGTCATCATTTACCAAGGTGACACGGCCATATTCGTCGCCAAAGAATGAGTAAATCGCATCGGGACCAAAAGCGATCACGGGCGCATCGGCGTCGGTGGCGAAGGCCTTGAGGCCGGCATCGGTCGTGGCCATCCCTGCGTGATTGGCGCTGACCACCCGGCTCAGCACAAACAAAGACGTCTCGAACGGCGCAGCACCGTCCCAGACATCGTTATATTGCCGGTCCATGAAGACATAGGATCCTGCCTGCAATTCGGTCAGCACCTGTTCGGCGGGATCGATGTCAAAGCTGCCCGTGCCGCCGCCAGTGACAATGCCGGGCGCAAGACCCAGGCGCGCGAGCATGTCACGGGTCAGCCGCAGCTGGCCCAGCGCGGCAACCGAACGCGTCTGACGCTCACTACGGTCGCCCACATGCATCAGATGACCGGCATAGCCCTGTATGCCGGCAAATTTCAGATTGGGGCTTTGCGATATCTGGGACGCCAGCGTGCAGGCCGGTTTTCCCGGCGCAATGCCGGTGCGGTGATGGCCGATATCGATATCCACCAAAAGCTTCAAGGTCTGGCCGGCGCCAAACGCGGCCTGCGACAGACGCTGGACGGCTTGCGCATTGTCGGCTACCGCCATCAGGCCAGGGCATAGAGCGTTCAGCGCCAGCAGACGCCGGATAGAGCTTTCCGCCACAAGTGGAGACGTGATCAGGATCGAAGCGACATCCGCACGCACCAGCATCTCGGCTTCATCCAGGCTGGCGCAGCATTGTCCGATGGCGCCGGCGGCGATCTGGGCCCTCGCGATCTCGGCACATTTGTGGGTCTTGGCGTGGGGCCGCAGCGAAATACCGTTTGCGCGGCAATGATCGGCCATCTTGCGGACGTTGCGCTCAAACGCCTCCAGATCGACGATCAGGGCGGGCGTCCCCAGATCGGCGGCATTGCGCTGCAAAAGAGACCGCCAGTCGATCATATGTCGGGACCCAGACGCGTTTGCGGCGCCTTCCATAGCTTACCCACAAGCTTCGCAAAAGCGCCTCCAAAGCAGGGTCACCCCGAAAGCGCCCGCTTCCATCGCAGGGCGGCGACAACGGCCCAGATCGCTTCCACCAGCCCGAACGGCCAGGCGCCCTGCAGAAAGCCGTAAGCCGATCCCATCAGGCAGGAAACGGCAAAGCCCAGGATGAACCAGGGGCTGCGCTTTTCCAGCGCATAGGTCACCAGCATAGCGCTGACGGCAAAAAGACCGAATAGGGTCAGCCTGTCCATTACAGCTGCGCCAGCCAGTTGCGCAGCACCTGCCGGCCATTTGCGATTGCGGCCGGCGCCAGCCGTGCCGTGTCGGCCCTGAGACCGGTGACCGTGACGCCGGGCGTGGCGGCGATTTCGCAGGCATGGCCAATCAGCCAGCGCTCAAATCCCGCGATCTGCGCTTCGGGGTGAAACTGGAAGGCAAGGCCGTGACGGCCGAGCGCATAAGCCTGATTGTGGCAGATGTCGGTCGAAGCCAGATGCGTGGCGCCGTCTGGCAGGTCAAAGGTATCGCCATGCCAGTGCAGCACGGGATGATCCGCCAGCGGGGCCAGCACTCCATCCCGCGCCACGCTCACGGCTTTCCAGCCAATCTCTTTGGCTGGCCCCGGATAGACCCGCGCGCCCAGCGCCCGCGCCATCAGTTGGGCGCCAAGGCAAATTCCCAGGGTCGGTTTTTGTGCCTTCAGCCGGGCCGCGATGGTGGCGATCTCGTCCTTCAGCCAGGGATAGAGATCGTCTTCGTAAACCCCGATCGGGCCGCCGAGCACTACCAGCAGGTCGGGATCGCCAAAATCCGCGACCGCGTCCACGCCCATGTCGGCATAGCGCACGGCATAGCCGGCATCCTTCAGCGGCGCTTCAAAGCCACCGAGATCCTCGAAAGCAACATGGCGGACGGCCAGAAGCGTCTTGGTCATTGTGCGTCCGGTCATCCGCCATCTGCGATTGCTTATGCAAAGTAGCTGTCGTCCAGCAGCATGTCTTCATAAAAAGCGCCGAACTTCATGTCAGGACTGCGGATGTGGATTTCCAGAACCCACAACAGCGGCGACGGCGTGAAGTCCACCGTGTTCATCGGCCCCTCATAGACCGCCGCATGGGGAAAGTCCGAGATGCGATGCCCCGACAGGTCGAGATTGAGCTCCCAGCCCATCTTGGCGGCTTCGGCGGTGGCGAAGTCGTACAGCACAATGCCGGTCGCCTTTTCCATCTCCCACTTCTTGCGGACGAGATGAAACAGGGTGCGGGCGTCGGCAGCGCATTTCGCATAGGAGGGATTAGAGCCAGTAACGAATGTGTCGCCGCCATCGCCTTCCCATTTCTCAAACACCGGACCGATATCGATCAGGAACAGGTCGTCGGCGCCCAGCACCACACCCGGCTCGGACGGCGCGCCGAAAGTCTTGGTCGTGTTGATGCCGAAGCGGACATAGACGTCATGCCATCCCTGCACCATGCCATGGCTGGCCAAGATGTCCTTGGCCATCTCGACTGCGTCTTCCTCGACCATGCCGGGCTTGCAGCGCGAGGCGATCTCATGGATGGCCGCGCGGGTAACGCCGCGCACCGCCAGCATCTTTTCGGTGGTGAAAGCAGCGCCGGTTTTTTCCAGGCCAGCCTGGATGTCATCAAATTTTTCAGCAACGGCAGACATCGTCATTTCTCCTTGGTTGATGGCTATTCACACGCGTCGACTTCCAGGCCGTTCAGCGCGGCCGAAAGCAAAATCTGGCAGGACAGACGCTCGTCCGGGCCAGCCTTGAGATGGGCGAGAAGGCGCAGCTCGCGCTTGCCGGGATCGGCCAGCTTTCCCGACCACTGCGGCGCCACCACCACCCGGCAGGTGCCGCAGGCGCCCTTGCCGCCACACACGGCCAGCAGTCCCAGCCCCGCCCGCTTCAGCGCCACCTTCAGGCTTTCGCCCGCATGGGCTTCGACGGCACGGCATTGGCCCGCTTCCCACAGGGTAACCGCAACGCGCGGTCCTGAAGGGACGGCGTCCGGCGACGGCTCGCCGGACGCCTGCTGGGCTGAGGTTCCCTCCACGGCTACTCGGCGGCGGCTGCGGTGAAGCGGTCGTGGGCGAGCTGGAGATCCTGGCGGACCGAGGCAGACGCAGACGGCTTGCTCCGGTAGAAAGCCAGGATCCAGAGGATCCCCACCGCAAGATAGGCAAGATAGAGGTATGGGAAGTACATCACCGGCGCCGGCGGCACGGGATAGACCGAACCCACCGCCGGGATCGCCAGCAGCACCAGGGATGCGATGCAGCCGGCAACATGGACGGGCTTGAGCTGGCCCAGCGATTTCAGATAGGCCGGGGCCGCGACCGTGATCAGCACATACGGAACCAGGAAGCCGAAGGCGGCGCAGGTGCCGACATAGTTGAACAGATCAAGTGTGGCGACATGGTTGAGGGTGGCCAGAACCGGCACACCGAAGGCCACCAGCGCCATCAATGTGACCGCGATATGCGGCGTTTCGTTGGTGGAATGCGCCGTGGCGGTTGAGGCATGGAAGATGCCGTGACGGCCCATGGCATAGATCACCCGCCCGCCGGCATTGATGCAGCTGAGGCAGAGCGCAAAGAAGCTGATCATCGCCCCCAGCGACAGCGGCGCCTGCAGGTAGGATACGTGCGCCAGCTGGGCCATGGTGTTGAGCGGCGCATCCAGCTTGTCCAGCGTGGTCGAGTAACCGCGCGTCGCCATCACCATGACGTAGGTGACGAAGACAAAGAACAGGCCGGAGATGATCAGGCTCATGCTGACCGCCTTGGGAATGGATTTGAGCGGATTCTTGGCCTCATCGCCGAAGGCGGTGGCGCACTCGAACCCGACCAGGCTGAAAATCGCCACAACCACGCCCAGGCCGACGCTGGACCAGGGCAGCTTGCCGACATCGAACTGCGCGGTATCGACCGTCAGATGATGCTGGCCCAGCACGATGAAGCACAGAACCCCGATCAGCGCCATGGAGGCGCCTTCGCAGATCAGCATCATGACCGCCGACAGCTGCACATTCTTCCAGGCGCAGAACCAGGCAGCGGCAACGCAGACCGCGAACAAGATATAGGGCGAGGCCGTGATTCCCATCATCGCCAGCAGCTTGCCGGCAAAGATGGTGAAGCCGGTAACACCCGCCATGGAAATGCCGAGATAGGCCCAGATCAGCGACCAGCCGCCGACCGCACCCGCGGTCAACCCCAGGCCGCGGCTGATATAGGCATACATCGAGCCCGACATGGTGGAGCGCTTGGCAAACTGGTTCAAATTGTAGGCCACGAACAGCAGCATGACCGTGCCCAGGGCATAGGACAGCCAGCTCCAGTCGCCGGTGTTGGAATACATCACGGGAATGATCAGGGCCGCGGTCATGGTGGGCGAGATCAGCGCCACCGCCTGGGCCAGAAGTTCGGTAAAGGAAAGACAGTTCGCTTTCAGCTGTGGCGAAGACACGGTGGCGCACTCCTTCGAAAAGGTTGGTCCTCTTGCGCCGTTGGTTCCTTCGAGCCTCCCAGGTCCGCTGTGCAGCAATTGCAGATACGCTATGCTCGCACTGGTCCAGTCAGAACCTCCAGTTCGTAAATGAGAGATGGTCCAGCATGCTTCGCCCCTGGGATTTGAAAATCGTCTTGCGCAAGGGCGCCAAGGCCGCGGTGTTTCTGCAGATCGCGCACGCCATCATCGACGAGATCAAAATGGGGCGGCTGGCGCCCGGCACTGCCCTTCCCGGCAGCCGTGAACTGGCGGAAAGCCTGGAGATCAATCGCAAGACGGTGATTCAAGCCTATGCCGAGCTGGAAGCGCAGGGCTGGGTCACCAGCGAGAAGACGCGCGGCACTTTTGTCTCGGCGCATCTTCCCGAAGTCAGCGGCAAAGAGACGCGGCGAGGCGGAAAAATCCCGGAACGCCCGGATTTCCGCCTGGTCGGCACGGCGCCCAACATTCCGCTGATCCTTCCCGCCAGGAATGTTTTGGTGTTCGATGATGGTGCGCCGGATACGCGGCAGATTCCGGTGGATGCGCTTGCGCGCGCCTATCGCAACGCGCTCAGCCAGCGCGTGGGCCGCGGACGGCTCGGTTACGGCGATCCGCGCGGCGGCGTGGAGTTGCGCGCCGCGATTTCCAACATGCTCAATATCGATCGCGGCCTGATCACCACACCCGACAATGTCTGCATAACCCGTGGCAGCCAGATGGCGATTTATCTCGCGGCGCGCATATTGGCCGGTGCGGGCGACACGGTAGTGATGGAAGACCTGTCCTATCCGCCGGCGCGCGAAGCCTTTCGCTATGCCGGCGCCGAGGTCGTGCCGGTACCGCTGGATGCGCAGGGCATGAAAGTGGACGAGCTGGAAAAGATCTGCCGCAAGAAACGGGTGCGCGCGGTCTATGTCACGCCGCATCACCAGTTCCCCACCACCGTGCTGATGAAGCCCGACCGGCGGATGCGCCTTCTGTCGCTGGCGGCGCAATTCGGCTTCGCCATCGTGGAAGACGACTACGATCACGAATTCCACTTCGCGCACCAGCCCATGCTGCCGCTGGCCAGCGCCGATGTGTCGGGCAAGGTGGTCTATATCGGTTCACTGTCCAAGATCCTCAGCCCCAGCCTGCGCCTGGGTTATCTGGTGGGGCCGAAGTCCTTTATCGACCGCGCCGCCAGCGAGATCATGATGATCGATCGCCAGGGCGATCCGGCCACCGAGGGCGCGGTCACCGAACTGATCGATGCCGGAGAATTGCATCGCCACACCCGCAAAGTGATGAAGCTGTATGGCGAGCGGCGAGACTTCTTTGCCGGATTGCTGAAAAGCCTGTTCGCGGGCCGGGTGGAATTCACGGTGCCGGATGGCGGGCTGGCTTTCTGGGTCCGCTTCAAGGACTGCGACCTGGACCAGTTGGCGGCAGCCGCCGCCCGCCATGGCGTCACCATCCTGCCCGCCAGCGCCTTCACCACATTGCCGCGGCCGGTTCATGCCGCGCGGCTGGGCTTTGCCAGCATGGATCTGCCGGAGCTGAAAAAGGCAACCCAGAGGCTGCGCGCGGCGCTGGACGACAGAAAAGCCTGAATGCTAGCGGCTGAAGGCCGTGGAAATCGAACCGGGGCGCGCGCCTATTGCCATGGCGGCGCTCTTGTCCTGCACCAGCGTCTGGCCATCGAAGCGGAACACTTCGATTTCGCGCTCGGCGGCGCATTGCAGCAGGATAATCTTGTTGTCCGCGGCTATGGTCGCGCCCTGCCCCCAGTGTCCGGTGTCGGCCTGGGCAACAAGTGTCAAAGTGCCATCGCCCACCGCGAAGACCTTCAGCAGCCCCAGCACCTTGTCGAATTTGGGATCGGAGCGGACCGACGCCGTGCCATTGGCCACGACCACCGCGATGTAGCGGCCATCCGCCGACAACACCACATGCTCGGGTGTCGGCCCCACCACCACCGACGCCACGGTCTTGCCCGTGGCGAAATCGGTCATCGCGACCGTGCCGCCCTGATGGGGCACCGGGACTTCGCCGGGTGCAAGATTGGCGCCGCCGATATTGGTGTTGATGACGTATTTCCCGTCATGGGTCACGACCGCGCCATAGGGCGTGCGGCCGGACGAAAACCAGCGGCCGCTGTCCTTTACTTCGGTGCCGTTCACCGAAAGCACCGCCAGGCGTGATGCCCCCTGCGTGACCGCGACGGCGCTCTTGCCATCGGGCATGAACACCACATCGGTGGGGCGGGACTTGGGCGCGAACTGAACCTGGCCCAGCCGGGTGAGACGCTCGTTGCTGAGCGAGAACACCGTGACGGTATCGTCTTCTGTGTTGGCGACCAGAGCGAGCTTGCCGTCCGGGCTGATGGATACACCGCTCGCGCCCGGTCCGGCATGCGCGGTCTGCACCACGCGCGGCTTTGCGGGATCGGCGAGATCGACCACCTCAACCAAATCGTCCGGTATCAGGTTCATGCCATCCAATTTCTGGCAGACCGTGACCAGGGCGAAGCGGCCATCCTTTGACATCGCAACCGCGGCCGGTGGGCCTATCATGGCCGCTGGCGCGGCAACCGAGCCGATCACCTTGACCTGATCACCGGAAATATTGAGCACCGAGATGCTGTCGGGCTGAGGTCCGGTGACGGTGTCACCGGCCTTCATCTGCTTTCCGTCATTGGCAGACACAGCGATCTCCGCACGGACGGCAATCGTCATGGCCAACAATGCGGCCAAGGCTGAGAGTCCCGTTTTCCATTCCCTTTTGCGCAATGGTTTCTCCATTGTTTTGTTTTGGTATGATCGCAGGGCGGCCAGGCTTGACCGCCACGCCAGCCAAGAGCCAGCGTCCGGACAGGCGATTAACGCACCTGGCGTCGTCCGCCTCAATACAATTCTTGTCCTTCTCGGCGGCTGGTTGAGCGGCCCGGTCTCGGAACGGAGCTGGGACGGCGGATGATCGTCTGCCCACACAGTATCGCAACTGCGAGAAGAATCCGCATGCCGCGCCGCCCCCGATCATGTGATCGTGGCGAACGTCAGGACGCTTTGACCAACGCCGCCGCGCAGGCGACAGCGTGTCAGTGCTTCGTCACCCGGGCGGCAAACATGTAGCCGCCATTGCGCACCGTACGGATGATGACCGGATTGCGCGGATCGTCCTGCAGTTTCTTGCGCAGGCGCCCGATGCAGACATCGATGCTGCGGTCGAACGCGGGCGAATTGTTGCCGTAGCAGGCGTCCATCAGCTGGTCGCGGGTCAACACCCGGTTGGCCCGCGTCACCATGGTTTCCAGCAGCTTGAACTCGCCACTGGTCAGCCCGATCGGCCGGCCATCGGCGTCCTGCAGCGACTGGGCGGTGGCATCCAGCATCCAGCTGCCGAAGCCATAGCGCTGATGCCGTTCGCCGCTTTCCGCTTCGCCTTCGGCCTGACGCCGGCCACGGCGCAGGACGCTGCGCACCCGGGCCTGGATTTCGCGGGGCTCGAACGGCTTGGTGATATAATCATCGGCGCCGATTTCCAGCCCGACCACCCGGTCGGCCAAGTCGCCGCGGCCGCTGACAATGATGATGGCGACATCGGAATAGCGGCGGATCTGCTGGGTGATGGTCAACCCGTCCACGTCGGGAAGGCCGACGTCCAGAATGACCAGATCGACCTGGCTCGATGACATCACATCTTCAATGCCGACACCGCTTTCCAGCGCGGTGACGCGATAACCTTCGGCACCCAGGCTGCGCGCCAGAACCGCGCGCACGTCCGGATCATCCTCAACGATGGTGACATGTTTGGTCATTTCAGCACCCAAATCCGGTTTGGTTAATGCATCATGAAATAGTCCCAATTCGTTACAAAAGACCTAAAAAGCCACCCCTCGCCCGGACGCCGACACATGCCGACACATTCCGACGCGGGCCCGAAAGACTGCAATCAAGGGCGGCCCCTATTGCTTCTCCACCAAGGCTGCATTGGAGGAGAAAATAATGAGCTGGTTCCAGAATTTGTCGATCCGTAGCAAGGTCATGACGGCCTTTACCGCCGTTCTTGCCGTCACCATCGTGCTGGGGGTCTTTTCGATCACCCGGCTGTCCATCGTGAATGACGGCGCCATGACGGTGTCGGACGACTATCTTGTCGCATCCAACGGCCTGTCCGACCTTGCGTCCAATGCCATGCGCTACCGCCAGCTGCAGGCGTCCTACCTTCTGGTGACCGATCCCGCCGCGAAGGCCACCAGCCTTCAGTCGATAACCTCCACCCTGAGCGGCACGGAAAGGGGTTGGGCCACTTATTCCCCCACCATCGATCCTGGCTATGAGCGCGGCATCGCCGAGAAGTTCCATGGCGAGCTGACCGACTATATCGCCATGGGCGACAAGTTCATGGCGCTGGCCAATGCCGGCAAGGGCGCGGAAGCTACCGCCTACTATACCGGCGAGATGCGTACGCTCTACAACAAGTTCTGGGCGGACCTGCAGACCGACGAAGCCTATCAGCTTCGCATGGGCCAGAAGGCAACCCAGGACGGCACCGAAGCCTATTCCAGCGCGCGCATCCTGATCATGACCGCGCTTGGCATTGCCGCCGCGCTGTGCGTGGCCATGGGCTGGCTGATCGTTTCGGGTGTCTCCACGCCGATCCGCGCCATGACCGGCGCAATGGGCCGGCTGGCGCAGCACGACCTCAACACCCAGATCGACGGCGCCGAACGCAAGGACGAAATCGGCCAGATGGCCAATGCGGTGCTGGTCTTCAAGAACAGCATGATCGAGACCGACCGCCTGAAGGCGCAGCAGGAAGAGGCCCAGCGCGTGGCGGCCAACCGCGCCGCCCTGGTCGACAAGCTGACCAGCGACTTCGACGAAAAGGTCCAGACCGTGGTTCAGGGCGTCGCCGGCCAGGCCAGCCAGATGGAATCCTCGGCCCAGGCGATGAGCGCCACTGCCGAAGAAGCCACCAAGCAGGCCAGCGCCGTTGCGGCAGCCTCCGAGCAGGGCGCGGCCAATGTTCAGACCGTCGCTTCGGCCGCGGAAGAACTGTCCTCCTCCATTGCCGAGATCGGCCGCCAGGTCAGCCATTCCAGCCAGATCGCCGCCACTGCGGTGACCGAAGCCGCCAAGGCGAATGAAATGGTGCAGGGTCTGCTCAACGCCTCGCAGAAGATCGGCGAGATCGTGGCGCTGATCAACGACATCGCGGACCAGACCAACCTGTTGGCGCTCAACGCCACCATCGAAGCGGCCCGCGCCGGCGAAGCCGGCAAGGGCTTCGCGGTGGTCGCCGCCGAAGTGAAGAACCTGGCCACCCAGACCTCCAAGGCCACCGAGGAGATCGGCACCCAGATCACCAGCGTGCAGGGTGCGACCCAGAACGCGGTCAACGCGATCGCCTCGATCGGCAAGACCATCGGCGAGATCGACCAGATCGCCACCACCATCGCCGCGGCTGTCGAGGAACAGGGTGCTGCCACCCAGGAAATCGCCCGCAATGTGGAAGAAGCGGCGAAGGGCACCCAGGAAGTGTCGGCCAATATCGGTGGCGTCACCGAAGCGGCCAACTCCACGGGCGCCGTCGCCAACCAGGTCCTGGCCTCCGCGCGCATGCTGTCCCAGCAGTCGGGCGACATGCGCAGCCTGGTCCAGAACTTCCTCACCCAGGTGAAGGCCGCCTAAGGGCGACTTCATCCGGGCGAGGTCCGGGGAAGGAACATTCCGGCGAAGCGTCTACCCAGCTTCCCCACCCCCGCCAGGCAGGACAGCTCCTGGTTTGTTCCTTCCCCACTTTCACATCAAGTGAGACAGTCATGAGCACCGAGACCCTTGCTTCTCCGACAAGCCGCTGCGAAGACGATGCGAATGCCTTTGTGACCTTCACTGTCGCCGGCCAGCTGTTCGGCGTGCCGGTGACCCGGGTCCAGGACATTCTGATCCCCGACGATATCGCCCCCGTGCCGGGCGGGCCGCCGGAAGTGCGCGGCCTGATCAACCTGCGTGGCCGCATCGTCACCGTGATCGACATGCGCACACATCTTTCCCTGCCCAAAGCCGAAGCCGGCAAGACGGGGATGTGCGTGACGGTGGAGAGCCATGGCGAGTCCTACACACTGTTTGTGGACTCGGTTGGCGATGTGGTGAACCTCCCGCGCAACCTGCGCGAGGGAAATCCGGCAACGCTGGACGCGGTGTGGCGCAACATGGCCGACGCCGTTTATCGCACCGACCAGGGCCTTCTGGTCGCGCTGCATGTGGATCGCCTGCTGGCGATCGAAACCGAAGCCTGACTCTGGGAGTACCACCATGGACGATCTGCTTCAGGAATTCCTGGCCGAAACGACCGAAAGCCTTGCCGTACTGGACGTGGAGCTGGTGCGTTTCGAGCGCGAAACCTCCGACGCCGCCATCCTGTCCAACATTTTCCGCCTGATGCATACCATCAAGGGCACCTGCGGCTTCCTGGGATTGCCCAGGCTGGGCGCCGTGGCTCATGCCGGGGAGAATATCCTGGGCAAATTCCGCGATGGCGAGCTAGACGTGACGCCACGCGCGGTGACCCTGATCCTCAAGGCCATCGACCAGATCCGCAGCCTGCTGTCGGAGATGGAAGTCACCGGCGCCGAACCGGCCGGCAGCGATGAAAGCCTGATCGGCGAGATCAATGCCTTGGCCGGCGACGCGCCGGCGCCGGTCGCACTGCCGCCCGCAGACCTCATCATGCCCAGCCTGGGCGAAGGCGGCTTTCCCGTCGCCGCGGAACTGCTGGCCGAAGTTGCCGAAGCCCTGAATCTCGAAAGTGTCATCGCGCCGCCCCAGGCAATTATTCCCGAGCCGCAGCCGGTCCCGGCCGCAGCCCCGGTGGTGGAACAGGTGCCCGCCGCCCAAGCTGCGCCACGCGAAAGCGAGACCAAGGAATCCGCCACGGCGGCGTCGTCGATCCGCGTCAATGTGGATGTCATCGAAAATCTGATGACCCTGATCAGCGAACTGGTGCTCACCCGCAACCAGCTGCTGCAGATGCAACGCGGCCAGAAGGACAATGAGTTCAAGGTGCCGTTGCAGCGTCTCAGCCACATCACCTCCGACCTGCAGGATGGGGTGACGCGCATGCGCATGCAGCCCATCGGCAATGCCTGGAACAAGCTGCCGCGCATCGTACGCGATCTGACGGTGGCCACCGGCAAGAAGATCGAACTGACCATGCAGGGCGCGGAGACCGAGCTCGACCGCCAGGTGCTGGAAATGATCAAGGACCCGCTCACCCACATGGTGCGCAATTCCGCCGATCACGGCATCGAGGATGGCGCGCAACGCCTGGCTGCCGGCAAACCGGAAACCGGCACCATCGCGCTCGATGCCTATCACGAGAGCGGCCATATCTTCATCCGCATTGCCGATGACGGCAAAGGCCTGGACCTGGAACGCATCCGCCAGAAGGCCGTCACCAACGGGCTGACCACCGAGGCGGCCATCGCCACCATGAGCGAGCAGCAGATTCTGCAGTTCATCTTCCGGCCCGGTTTCTCGACGGCGGAAAAGGTGACCAGCGTGTCGGGCCGCGGCGTCGGCATGGACGTGGTGCGCACCAATATCGAGCGCATCGGCGGCACCATCGAACTGTCGTCGGTGGCCGGACGCGGAACCACCTTCCTGATCAAGATCCCGCTGACCCTGGCGATCGTGTCCGCCCTGATCGTGGAGGCGGCGCAGCAGCGCTTCGCCATCCCGCAGCTGAATGTCGTGGAACTGGTGGGCGTCTCCGACCGCTCGGAAGCACGCATCGAGACCATCAACACCTCACCGGTGCTGCGTCTGCGCGACCGCCTGCTGCCGCTGGTATCATTGCGCGGCGTGCTGGGGATGACACCGGGCGGCTCAAGCAACGACCGCTTTGTGATCGTGGCCCAGGTTGGCGCCCAGACCTTCGGCATCATCGTGGACCGGGTGTTCGACACCGAGGAAATCGTGGTCAAGCCGGTCGCGCCCATTCTGCGTGGCACCCGCTTTTATGTCGGCAACACCATCCTGGGCGACGGCAGCGTCATCATGATCCTGGACCCCAACGGCCTTTCGGGCGCTGCCGGCCAGATCGCGGCAACGGATGCGGAAGCTGGCCAGAGCAAGGCGGGGCTGGCGGACGGCCAGAACGGAGACATGACGTCTTTCCTCCTGTTCCGCACCTGTGGCGGCGAACTCAAGGCCATTCCGCTGGAACTGGTTGCGCGCATCGAAAGCCTGGATGCAGCCAGCATCGAAAATGTCGGCGGCCGCCATGTCGTGCAGTACCGCCAGCATCTGGTGCCGCTGGTGCCTTTCAGCGAGGCGCATCACTGGAAGGAAAGCGGCAAGCAGGAAACCCTGGTGTTCAGCGACAATGGCCGCAGCATGGGCCTGGTCGTGGACGAAGTCGTCGACATCGTGCGCGATCGCATGGCGATCGAACTGTCTTCGGAACGCCCCGGTCTTCTGGGCAGTGCCATCATCTCCGGCAAGGCGGTCGATGTGGTCGACGTCAGCCATTTCCTCACCCAGGCCTTCACGGACTGGTTCGAGATCAGCGCGCTGCACAAACCCGCGCGCCAGGCGTTGCTGGTCGATGACAGCCCGTTCTTCCGCAACCTGGTCGCGCCGCTGCTGGCGTCCGCGAACTGGAAAGTCACCGTCGCGGCCGACGGCCTGGAGGCGCTGCAGCTGCGCGAACACGGCCATCAGTTCGACGTCATCATCAGCGACATCGAAATGCCCAACATGGACGGCCTGGCGCTTGCCGGTGCCATCCGCAACGATCCGCGCTGGAGCCAGGTGCCGCTGATCGCGCTCTCCTCCCATGCGGCGCAAGAAGATGTGCAGGCAGGCCACCAGGCGGGCTTTGACGAGTATGTCGCCAAGTCTGACCAGGCCCATCTGCCCGAAAACCTGACCCGCGCGGTGCGCCAGGCTTCGGCGCGCAACCAGGCGCATTACGAACTCCGGAGGGCCTCATGAGCACGCGTCCGCTTTGCCTGATTGTGGACGATTCCCGCGTCATCCGCCGCATGGCGAAAGACATTCTGGCGGGGCTTGGCCTTCGTACGGCGGAAGCCGAGCACGGCCTGGCGGCGGTGGAATTCTGCCGCACCACGGTGCCGGATTTCGTCCTGCTGGACTGGAACATGCCGGAGATGGACGGCATCAGCTGCCTGCGCGCGTTGCGCGCCATGGATCTGGCGCCGCGCCCGATCGTGGTGATGTGCACCACCGAAAGTGGCATGGGCAAGATTTGCGAGGCGCTGGAATCGGGCGCCGACGAATACATCATGAAGCCCTATGACCGCGACGTGCTGCTGGACAAGCTGGCCCAGGTCGGCCTGCTGGAACGCACATGAGCGAGACCGGCGCCACGCCCATCAGCGTCATGGTGGTGGATGATTCCGCCATCGTGCGCGGTCTGATCACCCGCACCCTCAATGCCGATCCCCGCATCGAGGTCGTGGCCTCCTGCAGCAATGGCGAGATGGCTGTGGTTCAGGCCGGCAAGCGCGCCCTGGATGTCATCATCCTGGACATCGAGATGCCGGTGATGGACGGGCTGACAGCCCTGCCCAAGCTGCAACGCGCCAATCCGGGCGCGCGCATCGTCATGGCATCCACCCTGACCCAGCGCAACGCCGCCATCAGCCTGCGCGCCATGGCGCTGGGCGCGGCCGACTATATCGCCAAGCCCACCACCGACCGGCTGAACGCCAATGAAACATTCCACCGCGACCTGATCCAGAAAGTGATCGCATTGGGCCAGCCCAAACGGCTCATGCGCGCACCGGACGCATCATCCCGCCCGCCTGTGCCCCCCCAAGTCGCCACGCGTGGCGGGATGATGCGCCAGCCCCGCATCATCGCCATTGGCAGTTCGACCGGCGGCCCACAGGCGCTTCTCACCCTGCTGGGTTCGCTTTCCCCTAGCGTGAGCTGCCCCATCGTGATCGCCCAGCACATGCCGGCGACCTTCACCACCGTTCTGGCCCAGCATATCGATCGCGCCAGCGGACGGCCCTGCACCGAAGCCGCCAACGGCATGGAGATAAAGCCGGGCCGCATCTATCTGGCGCCGGGCGACTATCATTTCGAGATCGTGCGCGCGGGCGCGGGCTTCGCCGCCAAGCTATCGCAGACACCAGCGCAGAATTTCTGCCGGCCCTCGGTCGACCCGCTGTTTCACAGCGTGGCCCAGCTGTTTGGCGCGGAAAGCTGTGCCGTCATGCTGACCGGAATGGGTGCCGATGGTTGCGGTGGCGCCAAAGCCATCGCCGCGACCGGCGCGCCCGTGATCGCCCAGGATGAAGCCACCAGCGTGGTCTGGGGCATGCCGGGCGCGGTGGCACAGGCGGGAATCTGCTCGGCCATTCTGCCGTTGCCCAAAATCGCAGGCCATCTGGTCTCGCTGTTCGAGAAGGTTGCGGCATGACAAGCGCGGAATTCGCCATCATCGCGGCCTTTCTCAAGGCCCGCTCGGGGCTGATCATCGGCCAGGACAAGACCTACCTGCTGGAAACCCGGCTGGCGGCGATCCTGCGCGATCACAAGATCGCGGGCCTGCCGGCCCTGGCCGAGCAGCTGCGCCAGCCCGGCGCCAGCGCCGTGAAGGACAAGGTGGTGGACGCCATGACCACCAACGAAACCTCGTTCTTCCGCGACAACAATCCCTTCGACACCCTGCGCCAGTCGATCATCCCCGGCCTCATCGATCGCCGTGCCGCCACGCGATCCTTGCGGATATGGAGTGCTGCCTGCTCCACCGGCCAGGAACCCTATTCGCTGGCCATGATGATGAAGGACCACTTCCCCATTCTGGCGGGCTGGCGGGTCGAGATCGTCGCCACCGACCTGTCGCCCACGGTGCTGGACCGCGCCCGCGAAGGAATCTATTCCACCTTCGAGGTCCAGCGTGGCCTGCCGATCCAGATGCTGATCCGGCATTTCGACCAGATCGAACCCAACTGGCAGATCAAGCGCGAGTTGCGCCAGACCGTGAACTTCCGGCCGCTGAACCTGCTGGAAGACTTCGCGGTGCTGGGCCAGTTCGACATCGTTCTGTGCCGCAATGTGCTGATCTATTTCGACCAGCCGACCAAGACACGCATTCTGAACGGCATCACCCGGCGCATCGTGCCCGATGGCGCCCTGATGCTGGGCGGCGCCGAAAGCGTCTTTGGCCTTTGCGACGGCCTGGCCGGCGTGCCCGGTCTCAAGGGCGTTTACAGCCACGCCAAACCGTCCAAATCCCCTTTTTCCCAAACTTTGCCGCTTTCGGCCGCTTCATAGGAGAGCAAGATGAACCTGAACAAGAACATGCGCGTCGTCATCGTGGACGACTACACCACCATGCTGCGCATCCTGCGCAACCTGCTGCGCCAGCTCGAGATCATGAACGTCGAAGAAGCCAATGACGGCGACACCGCCTTCCAGCTGATACAGAAGGCGCCGCCGGACCTGGTCATTTCCGACTGGAACATGGTGCCGGTGACAGGCCTGGACCTGCTGCGCCGGGTGCGCGCCGACGCGCGCCTCAAGCACATCCCCTTCATCATGGTGACGGCGGAGAGCAAGACCGAGAATGTCATCGCCGCCAAGCAGGCCGGTGTCTCGAACTATATCGTCAAGCCCTTCAATGCCGATACGCTGCGCGCCAAGATCGCCAGCGTCTGTGGCGTGATGGCGTGAGGGACGCCATGGAATCCAAAACCGACAATACGTCGCGCCTGCTGAACGCCCACGGCTTCCTGGATCGCGTGATCCACCAGCTGCAGACGCTTCAGTCCCCGCACAAGGACACGCTGCTCAGCGTGCTGCAATATCTGTCGGATCACATCCGCCTGACGCGCAGCGAAATCGGCGCGCTCAGGCAGGACGGCGGCAATCAGCAGCTTTTCGGCAATACCGCGGACGAGCTGGAAGAGATCGTCACCGAAACCGCGCGCGCCGCCAACGAGATCATGGATGCGGCGGAGATGGTGGAAAAAGTCGCCGCGACCGTGGACCCCGCCGCCGGCACCGCCCTGATGGACGCGGTGACCAAGATATACGAGGCGAGCTCTTTTCAGGACATTACCGGACAGCGCATCACCAAGGTGGTGCGTGTTCTCCAGTCGCTGGAGACCAAGCTTGCATCGCTTGCGGACGCCTTTGGCCCCGCCACGGGCGTCGGCACTGCCAAGGCGCCCGAGGGCGACCAGGCGCTGCTGAACGGGCCGCAGCTCAACAAGAATGCCAGCAGCCAGAGCGATATCGACGCGCTGTTCGAAACACTGAACTGAAGCCATGATACCTGCCGCAAAGCCGCAAGCCCCGCCGGTGGAGAGCGAAGAGCTCTCCGATCACGACCGGGACTCGCTTCATACCCTGCCGATCTCGATCCTGCCGGTGCAAACCCAGATCTTCCGGCGCGCGCGCATGGTGAAGAACTCGCGCATCGAATCGACGATCGAGTTCTTCAGCGGCGTGGGTTGCGGCCGCGGCCAGCTGGATGTGCGCGGTGTCGCCAAGTTCCTGGCGCTGGAGCAAACTCCACCCCATCCCGATGTCGTGCTCCTGCAGACGGTCGCCGATCTGCCCAGCTTTGATGTCTACAGCCTGCGCATCCTGCTCAGGGAAAAGCGGATCACCCTCACCGACAATTCCGCACTCACGCTGTCGCCGGCCAAGGTCGCGTCGCTCAGCAGCTACATGTCGCACTTCACCCGTCCGCTGGTGGCGGAAATCTTCGGCCGGGACACTGGAGCGACAAATTTCCGCGATATTCTCGGGCTGTTCAGGGCCGAAAATGCCGAAGCCGTGCGCACCCGGCTGTCGACCATGGCGGGCCGGCTGGGCATCCCGATCGAATCCATTCCCAAATTCCTGGAAGACTATGGCGACATCTTCATGTCGCTGTCCTACTACCGCCAGTGCCTGGACCAGATCCTGCCGCAGGTCCAGAGCTTCATGGACGGCGTTGCCATGATACGGACCAACCGCCAGCTATCGCAGGACAAGGGCTTGATAGCCATGATCGACATGATCGAAGCCACCATCAATGGCCGGCTGTCCAGCATCACCGGCAAGATCGAAAGCTTCGAACGCAGCACCAACGACATGTGGCGCGACCTCACCGCCGAGAAATTCCAGAAGATCGAAGCGCTGGTTTCGCACTATCACACCTCGATCGGCGGCGCTCTGTGCGCCATGAGCGTCAAGATGAGCGCCTGGACCGACCAGTTTCCCACCAGTTCGGGCGGCGTGGGCCGCCGGGCTGCTTTTATCATGTCCGACATGCGTCAAGGTATCGAGCATATGCAGGCAACCGCGGAGGATGACGCGCCGATGCTGTCGGTTCTCAACGGCTGATCATGCCCGACAGCCAATCAGGAAAATCCAGGCTTCGCGTCATCAAATCCGCGCCGGCCACCATATGCCGTCCGTCGGCTGCGAGATGCGACCTGCGGCTGATCTCCCCGGACAGCCGTGCCGATCACCGGCGCGTTATCCTGTTTGCCTGCTACCAGCGCGCGGTGCGCCAATCCCTGGTTGCGGCCCTGCTCCGGCAAGGCTGGCGTATCGTCTGGTGCGATGATGGCGACACGGCCATGCGGTATCTGGCCTCGGAACGCCCCGATCTGGTGATCACAGGCATGATGATGCCCAACCGCGACGGTCTGGAGCTGATACGCAGCGTGCTCGGTCTTTATCCGGCGCTGCCTATCATGGCGCTGGCCGAGGAGCGCGACCCGATGAGCCGGGCCTATCTGCGCTATGCCGTCCTGTCAGGCGCGGCGAGCGCCCATACCGCACCTGTCAACATCGCCACCTTCCTGTCGGACCTGGAGCACATCCTGGGTAACGGCGAGCGTGCCATCCAGACCGCGGTGTGATAGCTTCCGCAAAAAGGGTGGGACAATAAGGGGTGACATCCGGGACCGCGTCTACAAAACGGCGCTCCTACCTGACCATGCAGCGGCTGGGCGATGCGGCCATGGCCGCAGGCATCGGCCTTTCCGGCAGCGCGCTTTTCATCATCGACATTACAAACCCGCGCGGCGTTCTGGATGGCGTTGGCTATTCCGCCGTCGTCGCCCTGAGCAGCCGGTTCGGAACGCGCGCGCTGATCGCGTCGGCGGCGCTGACCACGGTCCTGACCTTGCTGGGCGCCGCCCTGGTGCCGGACGAAGGCATTTCGGTCGGCGGCATGTGGGCCAACCGCGCCTTCGCCATGACCTCGATCTGGGTCGTGGCACTGCTGATGAAAAGCCGCATGGAACTGGAAGGCCGGGTGCAGAGCCGGGAAGCCAGCCTGCATCGTCACAAGGCCGCGCTCGCCAACATGGTGCGCGAATGTCTTTTGACCGATATCAGCCTGGACGAACGGCTGGCGTTCATCTGCCGCACAGGCGCCGAGGCGCTGGATTGTACCTTTGCCGTCGTGGGCCTGCGCGACGAGGGCGAGCATACCGCGACGGTCGCACAGGCCTGGCACAAGACACCCAATCCGGATTTGCCGGGGCCAGGAACGGTAATAGACGCGGATCCCACCCACAGGGACAGGCTGCAACGCGAATTCACGGTCGCAATCACGGATGTCGAGGAGGTACAGCTCGCGAAGCAGGGCCGGCGCCTGACCCGCGCCTATGGCCTGCGGGCTACGCTTTCCGCGGAAATCTTCCTGGGTGCGCCCAGGCAAGGGACGATCGTTTTCGCCAAGAACCATCCTTATCGCTGGGACGAAGAGGAAATCGCGTTTGCCCGCGCCGTGGCCAATCTGGCGGCGCTGCTGCTTTCCGGGCAGAAGAATGCCGACACGCTGGCCGCGCTGGAGCTGACCGGCGATGGAATCTATACCGAGGATGCGGACGGGGTGGTTCAATATGCCAACCAGACCGCCCGCTTTCTCGCACGACAAACCGCGGCCGGGCTTGAATTTCCCAAACCGGATACCCCGCTCGACGACGACCAGGACCGGCACGCGATCCGGTTCGGGCTCCGAGATCTGGAAGTCTATCGCAACCAGCTGCCGGGCGGAGGATTGATCGCGCGCCTGATCGACGTCACCGACCGCAATATCGCCGAAGCCGAAAAGCTGCGGCTGGAGAACCGGCTGCAGCAGGCCGCCAAGACAGAAGCGATCGGGCAGTTGGCCAGCGGCATCGCGCACGACTTCAACAATATCCTGGGCGCCATCACGGGATTTGCCAGCTTCATCGCCCAGGACACGGCCATGGATTCGCAGAACCGCGAATTCGCCCAGCGCATCCTGATGGCCGCGAAACGGGGCGAGGAAATGGTCGACCAGATCATGGCCTTCGCCGAAACCCGCGCGGCCATTCAAGGTGTGGCCAATCTTGCCCGCGCGGTGGAGACCAGCCGCGAACTGGTCGCGCCCAGCATGTATCCCGGCGCCCTGCTGGAGGTCGAAGTGCCCGCGACCGCGCTTTGGGTCTGCGGCAATGAAGTGCAGATCGGCCAGATGATCACCAATCTGATCACCAACGGGCGCGACGCACTGGATGGCGGCAGCGGCGTGGTCGAGGTCGAAGCCGGCATTGCGCCACAGGAAGAGATCGAACGCTTCGGACGATTCTCCAGCACGCCTTCCGAGCTTCTGGTGGGCGAGCCGGTGGCGGGGCGGCGCTACGGCCGCCTGACCGTGCGTGACAGCGGCAGCGGCATCCCGCCCGGCGTGATGGACCGGATTTTTGAGCCTTTCTATTCCACCAAGGGGCGTGAGCGCGGCACCGGACTGGGGCTGGCGGTGGTGCATGGCGTGGTGCGTTCGCATGACGGCTTCTGCTACCTGCAGTCGGCCATCGGAAAAGGCACGGTGTTCCAGATCTATCTGCCGCTGGCCGACGAAGCTATGGACACGGCGCCGGTGCAGCCGGTTTGCGTGCAACTTGGCCGTGTGCTGATCGTCGACGACGAAGCCGACGTTGCCGACATGCTGTCCATCGGGCTGGAGCGGCTGGGTTACGCCACGGTGGCCGTGCAGGATCCCTTGAGCGCACTGGAGGCCATAGAGGAAGACCCGTCTGCCTTCGACACCTTGCTCACGGACCTGCACATGCCCCTGATGTCAGGATCGGAGCTTATCCGCAGAGCCCGGGAAGCAGCGCCGCATTTGCACATCATTTTGTGTACAGGCGATGCCAAGGATACAACCGAAGCAGAGGCCCGGTCGCTGGGCGCTGACCGCGTGCTTCGCAAACCCGTTGAGATTCAGTCGGTTGCCGAGGCCATGCCGCCGCAATTCACCAACTTCGCCCAAACATCACATAATGCAGAACAGACCTGACTTTTCTGATAACCTGTCATGTCTGCGCCGCTCGGGGAGGCTGGGCCAGGCATGCATGTCCTGATCGCTGACGATCATCCGCTCTATCGCGAGGCGGCCGCGCTGCAGATTCGCCGGCTGTACCACGAGGCGCACGTCCAGGAAGTCGCGTCGCTGGCCGAGTTGCGCGCGGCTGTCGACTTGACGCCGGTTTTCGACCTGATTCTGGTGGACTATTACATGCCGGGCATGTCCGCGGATGAGCTTGCCGGCCTGGTAATGGATTTCCCGTCCACGCCGCTGGCGGTCATATCGGGCATGGTTGGCAATGCCGATATCCTGGCCGCGGCCCGGGCCGGCGTGCGTGGCTATATTCCCAAGACCTCGAGCTCGGAACATTTCGCACGCGCGCTCCAGTTGCTGCTGGCGGGCGGTACAAGCATTCCCACCGAAGTGCTGATGGACACGCCCCCGTCCCACAAGACACCGGCCTGGCTGGCCAAAATGAGCCCCCGCGAGCAGGAAGTGCTGCGCGGTGTGGCGCAAGGTCAGTCCAACAAGGAAATTGCCCGCGTGCTGGGGCTGGCGGAAGTCACCATCAAGCTCCACCTGCGCAATGTCTTCCGCAAAATGGCGGTAAAAAGCCGTTCGGAAGCCGCGGTCAAGGCGGTCAAGGCGGACCTGGGCTAGCCCCCATACTTTCGTATAGCCCGCCTAGCCGGATGTGATCGCGCATTGCGTGGCCAAGTGGCCTATGGCCTGTGTGATTTCATGCGCGCGATAAAATGTCAGATACCGAAAAAGAAGAGGCATTGGTGCAACTTGCGGGCAGTGTCGCCCACGAGCTGAACAACATCTTCACGGCGGTGGCAGGCAATCTGTCGCTGCTGGAGGCAAGCCTGGATGACGACCACCAGAAAGTCGGCCTGGTGAATGACGTCATCCGCACCGCCAACCGCGGCATCGAACTATCCCAGAAGCTGCAGGCTTTCGCCGGCCGGCAGAAGCTCAACCGCACCCGTTTCGACATGAACCAGAACGTGGCAAGCGTGATCGCTGTGCTCAAGCGCTCGATCCTGCGCAGCATCGATGTCGAACTGGTGCTGCTGCCGGCCACCTGCATGGTGGCGGCCGATGAGCAGAAGTTTCAGCATGTGGTGGAGGAACTGCTCAAGAATGCCTCCGCCGCGATGGACCATAGAGGCTGGATCGTCATCAGCACCAATCAACTGGAGCTGCAGGACGGCCAGGCCGGCCGTTTGTCTGCCGGCAGCTATGTCCGGCTCAGCGTGCGCGATTCCGGCGGCGGCATGAGTCCCGATGTGATGCGCCGCGCGCTGGATCCGGTTTTCTCGACGCGCAATGGTCATCAGGGCTGGGGTCTGGCCAAGTGCGCCGGCTTCGTGCGCCAATGCGGCGGCGAAATCCTGCTTTCCAGCATCAAGGGACAGGGCACCGCCGCGGAGGTTTATTTCCCCCGCCAGAAGGTGTGATCGCTATCATCAGGCGGCGAGAAAAGCCGCCCGGATGAGGGACGCGGTGTTGCGCACGCCCATCTTGCGCATCAGGTTGGCGCGGTAGATCTCCACGGTGCGCGAGGAAATTTCCAGCTCATGGGCGATCAGCTTGCTGGAAAGGCCCGAGACCAGAAGATCGAGCACCTGCCATTCACGCGCGGTGAAAGACCGCGTTCCGGTTTTCGCGGGCGGCGCGGCGTCGCCCCGCTGAGACTGGGCGTTGCTTTGGGCGCCGAGCATGCCAACGGCAAAAAGCTGCTGAGTCTCACGCGTCAAGGGAAGCAGGCGCACGCGGCCGCGGCGATCGACATGTTCGAACATCAGCCGGCTACGGTCTGATGTTGTTTCGTGTGCTTTGCGTCCGGCAATGGCCATGAATTCCCCCAATGATTCGTTGGGGTGTCGTTAACCTATTGGGCAACTTCCAGCGAGGCGCCATCGGTATGGCGACCCCATACGCAAGTATGTACGCGGCAAAAACCGTCTCAAAACAAGGCTGCGCGGGGCTGGAACGGACATATTTGGACACAAAAGGACACCGCACGGCAAGCGCGCAGATAAGGGCAGGCACCATTATCCCCAAAAGAAACGCGCGATGAGACATGATGTGAGAAATTTCAACATCAGAACCAGTGCGATCCTTGTCGGGGTGACAATCTGCATCGGCTTTCTGGCCGTGATATTCACCGAGCAATGGGCGTTGACCCGGCTGAAGGTCGGCGGCCCGATCTATGACCGGCTGGCCATGGACAGCGCGCTGGTGGCCGACATCCTGCCGCCGCCGGAAGATATCCTGGAGCCCTATCTGGAAGCGACGCTGGCGCTGCAAAAGCCGGCGATGCTGGCCAAACATCGTGCCAGGCTGCTGGCCCTGCACAAGATCTATGGCGACCGCCACCGCTTCTGGGCGAGCCAGCCGATCAGCAACGAGATCAAGACGCTGATGATCCGGCGTTCCGATCCTGAAGCCGAAAACTTCTGGCGGTTGACCGAACAGCAGTTCCTGCCCGCCCTGGCGCGCGGCGACCGGCAAACGGCGATGACGGCCTATGCCGGCGTGAGCGATGCCTACAGAGCCCACCGCAAGACGATGCGTGAGATGATCGCGCTGGCGCTGGCCGAGAACCAGAAAACCCAGGTCAGCGCGAGCCAGGAAATCACCATCTTTACCTGGGTCGTCTGGGTCATGGGCGCCCTGCTGATGGCCGTCGTCGCTGCCCGCGTCGCCTGGCAGGAGTTCTTTATCGTGCGGCCGCTGGGACAGATCGCCCGTGCCCTGGCCAGGCCCGAGGCGGACACCAGGGCCGGACTGGATGGAATCCGGCGGGAGGGTGAAATCGGCGCACTCGCCGACGCGGCCGTGCGGTTTCGCGACAGCCTTGCCGAGACCGAAAGGCTGAAATCGGAGTTGATGGAACACCAGATCGCGATGCGCTCGGCGGAAGAGGCCAATCGCTCCAAGACCGCCTTTCTGGCCAATATGAGCCATGAATTGCGCACACCGCTGAATGCGATCATCGGCTTTTCCGACATCTTCATGATGAACCTGTTCGGGCCGCTGGGCGAGAAATATCAGGAATATGCCAGGCTGATAAACCGCTCGGGGCTGCATCTGCTCGACATCATTTCCGATGTCCTGGACATGGCCAAGATTGAAGCCGGCCGCTTCGAATTGCATCTGCAGGAGCTGGATATCGACAAGACGGTTGCCGATTGCGTGGCCATGGTCCTGCACAAGTCGCCCACCCGCAACCCGAATATCCAGATCACGGGCATGAAGAATGTCTCGCTGGTCGCAGACCAGCGCGCGGTAAAACAGATTCTCCTGAACCTGCTCTCAAACGCAGTGAAGTTCTGCAGCGACGATGGGCATATCGAAGTCGGCATCACCCAGACGGCGCAAAGCCTCTCAATGGAAGTGCGCGACGACGGCGCGGGCATTCCCGCCGAAGACCTCAAGCGGCTGGGCCAGCCATTCGAGCAGGTCACTCAGGATTCCCGGCTGGCGCGCGGCGGCACCGGGCTGGGGCTGGCGCTGGTTCACGGGCTCGCGGCCAAGCATGGCGGCGCGGTCAAGATCGACAGCATTCTGGGCGAAGGAACCACGGTGCGCGTGACCCTGCCCCGGCATACAGCTGTGGCCGAGGCGGTGAAATGCCTGGCCTGATTGCCCTGTTGCCGCCCGCGCCATGAATCCGATCCTGAACGGCAGCCGGGTGCCGGCAATGCACAAGGCCGCAGAATGTACTGTGCCCCACGGCGCTGGGCTGACCGGCGCAGCCGTCACCTCAAACCCGGATAGCGCCCGGGCGGCAATCGTCTTACCATCAGAAAAAAACGGGAGACGCAGATGGGAAGACTCAAACCGGGCTTGCTTGCACTGACCCTCATGGCGGGCGCGATGCCTGCCTTGGCGCAGGACGGCGCGCAGGCGCCCCAGACCAACTGGTGGTCGCTGGCGGCCGGCGAGCGCGGTCCCACCCGCATCGTCTGGGCGGCGCAGAAAACACCGGAAACGCGCTATGGCGCCATCAACAAGCCGATCTGGCATATCGCCGATGTGCTGAAGGCGCATATGGGAAAGCCGCGCTGGGAACAGAAAGTGCTGTTGAACCGCGACTTCGATGGCCGCTATGTCCAGATGGCGCCGGGCGACAAGACCAAGTGCCTGTTCTGGGCCGATGACCGCGCCTGGGGCTGGGTCTATAGCGGCCAGCTCAAGGTCACCATCGATGGTCAGGAGCCCAAGGTTCTGCCCAAGGGCTGGGTGTTCAATGTGGCGCCGCGCCTGTCCTATTGCCTGGAGACGGTGGGCACCGAGCCGGTGGTGTTTTACATCACCACGCCCGCAGGCCAGGCGCCGTCCTATCCGGAGAATGAAACGCCCACGCCCATGCCCGGCTACCGCTATGTCAAAGCCAAGATCAACTCGACCGGCGGCTATGACTCATTCAACGTGCCGTTCTTCAATGTCGACGAATACGGCGCGTCAGACCGCAAGGGCGAGCGCTTCCTCTATGACGGCCACACCTCATCGAACCTGAACATCGGACCGCCGCTGACCCAGCTGCCGCCCGCCACCAGCTGGGGCCATTTCCACGAGAACATGCAGGAGGTCTGGCTGAACGTCTGGGGCAATGTCTGCGCGCTGATTTCCGGCGTCGGGGTCGTGCACGGTGAATACGGCGACCTGATCAACGCCAATGAAGAACGCTGGCACCGCGCCACCAGCTGCCCCAACACCGGCAGAAGCATCCGCATGGCGATCACGCCGCGCAGCAAGGAAGGCCAGGTCCATTATTTCCAGACCGACCAGCCGCCCGGAAACTAACCGTCTTCAGGGCGCAGGCGTCAGCAGAGGCTTGTCCTTATCCACGGTCCAGGTGCTGATCAGGGTCACGGGTTCATCGCCCACCGGCACGGAACGGTGAACCGCGCCACGCGGCGCAAGAAAGCTGTCGCCCGGTCCCAGATCCCGCGGCGCCTCACCCCTGATCTCGAACCGGATGTGACCGGCTACGACATAGCCCATCTCGGTGCCAAAATGGGTGTGGAAGGGATTTCCCGAGCCGGGCGCGATTTCGACTTTGCCGAAAATCGTCTGCTGCAGCGGTGAACTGGCCACGTCCGCCAGCTGCAGGATCGTGCGCTTGGCGGGTGGCGTTTGCGCGAAGGAGGCGCCGGCCAAAGCCAGCCCCAACAGTATCGAACCGGACAGGATGTGCAAGCGCGCCATGACGTACTCCTTGCTGTTGATCAGTTCGCCTTTTTGGGCAGGGCGAAGACATAGACGGCATGGCCGGAATAGGGACGATTGCGCTCGAACGCGAGCAAGGTCACAGGGCGCACTTCCGGGCTGCCCCCATTATAGCCGGTGGGAACGGCGACAAATTGCTCGCCATCGACCATGTAGGTGGTGGGAAAACCCTGTGCGGTGGTGCCAAGCCGCGTCGTCCAAAGCGTCTTGCCGGTTTTGATGTCGAAGGCCCGGAAGGTGCGGTCCCAATCGCCCACAAAACCCACGCCGCCAGCGGTGGTCATGGCGCTGGTCAGGAACGGCGCGCGCTGCTGGAAGCTCCAGACCGGCTTGAGATCCTTCGCCCGGTAGGCGCTCATGCGCGCGATATAGCCGTCCGAGGCCGGCGCCTCGTAATTGCCCGCCATGCTGCCGGAAGACACACAGATCTGGTCCAGCGGCAGGATGATCAGATCGTCTTCGGCGTCATAGCTCGAAGCCGGCCAGTTCTTGCCGCCCGCGGGGCTGGGACAGGACGGACGGGTATCGCCCGGCTTCGAGGATTCAATGTCCGGCCGGTAGGTGCCGCGGCCTGTGTTGCGGTCGATCTTGGTGAAGACGTTCTGAAAGACGGCCGGCACATAGTCGATGAATTTGCCGGTGACGCGGTCGAGCTTCCACAGAATGCCCTTCTTGCCGGCGGAAAGTTCCAGCTTCTGCGGCCCCTCATCCACCAGCACCTTCTCGAACACTTCATCCAGATCCAGATTCTCGTCCGGCGCGGGCTGGTGGTACCATTTCAGCTTGCCGGTCTCGACATCCAGCGCCAGGGTCGCATTGCTGAAAAGCTGATCGCCGATGCCGCGCGCGCCCGATTTGGCCTGGCCGGTACCCCAATAGGTGAGTTTGAGTTTGGGATCGTAAGTGCCCGGTATCCAGGCGTCCGCCCCGGCGCGCTGGTCGTTGGTCAAGGTGCCCCAGCTGTCACCGCCCGGCTCGCCGCTATAGGCGACGGTGGAGAATTTCCATGTCTGGTGGCCGTCATTGACGTCGTAAGCGGCGATGAAGCAGCGGTCCTGGGTGGTGCGCTCATCACAGCGCCCAAGGCCGGCGATAATCTTGCCGTCGGCCACCATCATGCCGCCGATCTTGTCGTTGCCGAAACTGGAAAACTTGATCTGCCAGTCGATCTTGCCGGTGCGCGCATCCAGCGCATACAAATTGGCATCCGTCGCGGGATAGAACAGCTTGTCGCCATACAGCGCCATGGTGCGCGTGGCGTTCTCCTGGCCGTTAAGCCGGGGCCCCAGGGTGTTTTCCCAGATCAGGTCGCCCGTCTTGGCGTTCAGCGCCTGCACCCGGTTGGTGAAGTTGTTGGAAACAAACATCACACCGTCGTGCACCAGGGGGGTGATCTGCTGGCGCTCGCCTTCGTCCATCGACCAGACCCAGCGAAGCTGCAGATTGCCCACATTCTTCGCGGTGATCTGTTTGAGCGGCGAATGGCTCCAGCCCGCATAATTGCCGTAATGCATCAGCCAGTCGGCCGCGGGGGGATGGACCATCATCTCTTCGGTGATGGGCGTATATTTTGCGGCCGTGCCCGCGACGGTAATTCCGGTCTTGAACGGTATGACGCCGCGGCGCATTTGCGCGTCTTCGCTCAACGGAGCGCCACCCGCGCCATTCCCGGCCGCGCGCGCCGGACGGCCCTGCGGTGCGGTGCCGCCCGTTATGGCGCCGATGGCGACCGCCGTCGTGGGCGTGAAAGCCGCCGCGCCCGGCGCAGCGCCGTTGTTCTTCAAAAGATAGGCGACGATCGCCACGGCCGTGCCGCTGTCGAGCGAGCCGGGATTGTCCACCGGCATCGTATCCTTGACCCGGGCATAGAGATCTTTGGTGGTGCGACTTGCCCAGACATTCAGAAATCCCGAACCCGAAAGCGGCGGCGCTTCGCCGGCCTCATGGCATCTGGCGCAATTCTGGGCGTAGGCCGCCTGGCCGGCTTGGGCCTGCGCGTCCGTGAAAGGGGCCGCACCGGGCGCGCTCTGCGCAGCGGCATGGGCCATCCACACGCCCGCGACCGCCACCGATGCAAGTGCAGCGGCAGAGAAGCGCGCGAGATTGTTCTTAGTATGTTTCATCATGCACCTGAAATCGCCGCTCTAACTCTGGGTGTTCTTGTGCGTGTCCTGGAGAATGTTCGGGATGTACCAATGCCCATGCTCCGGAACGTCGGGACCGACGGTCTTGTGTGCAGGCTGGAACCAGCCCCACAGATTGCCCTTCGGCGCTTTCTGGCTGTCGATCAGCAGATAGATCTTGCCGGCCTTCAACGCCGCCATCTGGTCGGGCGCCAATGTCACCGCGCCGGAAATTTCGCCATTTGCCGCCTGCGTGACGGTGATGTCATAGATCGCCGGCCCCGTGCCGCCCATCACATTGCCCATGCAAAGATGCGCATCGGTGGCCGGTGTCGCCAGGCCGGCAAAACTGCCGCGCAGCGTAAACTTTGTTCCATCAAGCGTCGCCAGCACGGCGCCGCGACCCAGCACATTGGCCCGGTTCGATCCGTCCAGCGGCGTGGGTCCCATATTGGTCTGGTATCCTTCCGCGGCGAACGCCGCGCCGGCAGACACTATCCACAAGGCCCCCAGTATCACGGCCCCCAAAGCAAGCTTCGCAACCACGATTGCACCCTTTTTCCGCGCCATTCCGTTTCGACCGGATTCGCTACGGCGCTCTTTGTACGACTTTTTCAGGTTCCTGCACGCGGCAAAGCCGAAAAATCGTTTCCCGCGGCCGGCTGCTCCCTATTTCGGCAAGGCGAAGGCGACCAGCTGATCGCCGACCCTGGGCGCCATGATGCTGTTGCCACCGGCCGCGAACACCACGTACTGCCGCCCCTTATAGGTGTAGACCGCCGGCGTGGAGACCGCGGGCGCTTCCACCTGATGCTTCCACAGCACATCGCCCGTGCGCAGATCCACCGCCCGCACCCGGCTGTCCATCGACGCCCCGATGAAGATCAGCCCGGACTTGGTGATCGCCGGACCACCGAAGGTCGGCGAGCCCCAGCTTTCGGGCATGTAGAAGCCCCATTGCTGCACTTGGCCGAACGGCTTCTTCCACAACAGCTGGCCTGTCTTGAGATCATAGGACGACAGCGTACCGTAAGGCGGCGCCCAGCACGGCATGCCCCACTTGTTCAGGAAGGTATAAATATGCGCCGCATAAGGAGAGCCATATTCCGGTGAGCCCGGCGGCACCGCATCCTTGCCCGCCTTGCGGTCGGCCTGGAACTGTTTGAAGGCCGCGTCGAATTCTGCTCGCTTGATCAGCCTGTAGACCTGCACGACATCGGAACTGTTCACGACATAGGTCTGGCTGACCGGATCCACGGCACCGCCCGACCATTCCACACCACCGATGGTGGCGGGAAATTCGATCGAACCGCGCAGCGACGGCGGCGTGAATGAGCCATCATCCCGATAACTGGCATAGTCGCGGCTGCATTGACCAAAGCTGGCCAGATCGGCGATGGCCGAAATGCCGGGTGCATGATCGGGAACCGTGCGTTCAGGCACCGGCACGAAGGGCTGGGTCGGCGACGCCTTCTCGCCCGGGACGTCGGAGGCCGGCACCGGTTTTTCCACCATGGGATAGACCGGCTCGCCGGTCAGCCGGTTCAGCACATAAAGGAAGCCCTGCTTGGTTGATTGCACCAGCGCCGGAATGGTCTGGCCGTCCTTCTGGATATCGACCAGCGTGGGCGCGGAATTGGTGTCGATATCCCAGATGTCGTGATGCACCAGCTGTTTGGACCAGGCCACCTGCCCGCCGTCAGCATGCAGCGCCGTCACCGACGTGGCGTAGGGAATGTCTTCAAGCCGGTCGCCGCCGTAATAATTGTTCTCGGGCGAAGATACCGGCAGATAGACAAGTCCGTTCTTCTCGTCCACCGACATGGAAGCCCACACATTGGCGGTGCCGATACGGCTTCTCATGTTTTCGGGAATGATCTGGAAATCCCACTTCCTGGCGCCGGTACGGGCATCGATTCCGAATACCGAGCCGGGCGGGGAATTCTCCCAGGTCCAATCGACGCCCGCCCAGCCCACAATCAGCGTGTCTTTATAGATGGCAACCGACTGGTTCAGCTCGAACGGAAATTGGGGATTGATCGTGTTCCATTGATTGATGTTGACGATGCCGTGATCGCCAAAGCCTTCGCAGCGTTTGCCGGTGTCGGCGTCGACACCATGTAACAACCCGTCGACGGTGCCGATAAAGACCATCTTCTGGCAGGGCTGGCCCGGCACCGGATTGGCCGCGGCCCAATAGGATATGCCGCGATTCTTGCCATGGAATTTGGACGGATGCTGCGGGAAGGCGTCATAGATCCACTTCACCTTGCCCGTATCGGGCTCGACCGCGAATATCCGGTAGAAAGGCGTGGAGACATAGACCGTGTTGTTGACGAACAGCGGGGTGGATTGCCACGAAGTCCGGCCCGCGATTGGGCCGCGCCCCGGCACCGCATAGGGGCTGTTGGCAGGCTTGCCTGCGGGACCGCGATAGACGTCACCGGTGTTGAGGCTCCAGGCAACGGCAAGGTCCTTCACATTGTCCGGCGTGATCTGGGTGGCGCCGGAATATTTCTGCGCCATCCGGTTGCCGTTGAAATCGACCCAATCCTGCGCCTGTACCTGCGACACAAACAGCGCGCCAAGCAGACCTGCAGCCGACAAAAATCCAACAGCCCTCATGCCACCCTCCCGCGCGTGTTCATGTGCATAATCCAGCCCAGCGCCGCCAGCGCCATCGCCGCCATGATCAATCCGCTTTCCAGGAAATAGCCGGCCACGCCCGTGCCGATAACATCCAGCAGAAGCAAAAGAAGAAAGACACCGGCGAGCAACCCGCGTCCCAGCAGCACGACCATCAAGGCGCCAAAGATCATCAGAAGACAGGAGGCGATGACCAGCTCGACGCCCCCGGTACCGTCTATTCCCGTGGTGGCAGTATAGAAGTCATGGATACCGGCTGCGGCGCCCAAGGCTCCCGCCAGCAACATAAGGCCTGTGCCCTGCCACGATCTTGATGCCATCCCGTCCTCCCGCCTGAGCCCGCCGCATGAAGCCGATTCATGTGCGCAATTGCATCGTCAAGTCAAACGCACACACATCGTCTTCATCTGCGAAAATTGCTGCAGTGCATTCTTTCAATTTGAACCGGGGCTGGACAGGCTCCGGCTGCCCGCAGCGACAATCACAGCCACGATGATGATGCCGGTCGCCACCAGGCGTACACCGGCGCTGACACCAAAGGTGTTGAGCATGGTCAGCAACAAGACAAGGAACAGTGACGCGCCCCAGATGCCGGGAACGCTGGCTTTCCCGCCGGCGACCGATGTGCCGCCTATGACGACGACCGCGATGGACGACAGAAGATACTCGTTGCCGATATCGACATTGGCGCCCTGGAAATAGCCGGCGAGCAGGGCGCCATCCAGGCCGCCCAACATCCCGCACAGGCCGTAGGTCATGGCGCGGGTGCGTTCCACGGCGAGGCCGGCAAACAAGGCGGCGCGCGCATTCTGCCCAACCGCCAGCACTGAGCGGCCATACACCGTGCGCCGCAACGCAATCGCAATGACGGCGGACAGCAGCAGGACGAAAATGGCGGAAACCGGTACGCCAAGAATTTGCAGGTTGATGAAATCCCCGAACCCCGGCGGCGGCTTGATCTGAAGCCCGCGGCCATAGGCAATGTCCACCGACTGGACGATGAAGCTGGATGAGAGGGTTGCAACAATGGGAGGAATGCCCAGCGTGCGGATCATCAGATAATTGGCAATCCCGATGGCCAGACCACAGCCCAATGCCGCCAGCAGTCCGGCCGCGACCAGGGAATCGCTGCCGTTCATCACCGTCATGGACACTGCACTGGCAAGTCCGATGTTTGCCGGCAGCGACAGATCGACATTTCCCGGTCCAAGGGTAATGACGATCATCTGCCCCAGTCCGACGACGATCGTGAACACGGCCAGCGCAAGCGCGGTCGTGATCATGCCGCCCGCGCCGACCCCGCCGGTGAAGGAAACGGCCAGGATGAAAACAACAGCCGCGCCCAGAAACGACCATATCCACGGCCGGGACAGGAGTGTGGTCACACTCATGTGCCCACTGCCTTGCGCCCGATCTGGGCGCGCGCCGCAAGGACGACAATGAGAATGACGCCGTTGGCGCCGACCTGCCAATCCGGCGGAATGTCCAGGAAGGTCAGCAACGGCGAGGCCGCCAGCGCCAATGTCAGGGCGCCGATGACGGCGCCGATGGGCGAGACGATGCCGCCCACAAATTCCCCGCCGCCCAGGATCACGCCCGCGATCGACAACAGGGTATATCCGCTGCCGATATTGGCATCGGCCGATGTGGTGACGCCGAGAAGCGCCAGCCCCGACAGCACCCCAAACAGACCGGCAAGCGCGAAAAGCACAGCCTTGATTTTCAGCAGCGACCAGCCGGCCCGCCCGATGGCCGCGGCGTTGCCGCCAGAGCCGCGCAGAATGGCGCCGTAGGACGTGCGCATCAGTCCGAACCAGGCAGCCGCCGCGATGACCAGGCCGGCGACAATGGGAAACGGCAGAAAAGGCGGCTGGATATTCATCAGCGTCTGAAGCCAGACGGGCGCACTGCCCCCGGGCTTTGGCAGGATCAGGATCGCCAGCCCCTGCCAGACAAAGCTCATTCCCAGCGTCACGACAATCGAGGGCAATTTTCGCCACTGAATGATCGCGCCAAGCGCCGCATAAACGCCAACCGCCGCGACGAGCAGTAAGACGCCCACCACTGGCTGGTCCATCAGCCAGGTCGCGCCGACGCAGGCGACAAAACTCACAAAGGGACCAATGGACAGATCCAGATCATTGCCGGCAATGACGAACATCTGCGCCACGGTCGCCAGCGCGATGGGAACCGCCAGGTTCAGCATCAGGGTGAAGCCGAGATAGCTGATGGCCCGGGGATTGAGCCAGGCGATGGCCGCCAGGACCAGCGCCAGCGACAGCGCCGGCAGAAGATCGCGCAAATAGCGCGCGGGCGGCAGACGCAGCATGTCAGCCGGCCTCCCCGAACGATGCGTGAATCACCTTTTCCTCGCTCAAGTCGCGGCGCGCCAGGTCGGCGACAATGGCGTCATTGCGGAACACATAGACGTGATCGCAATGGGTCAGTTCCTCGGTCTCGGTCGTGTACCAAAGAAAGGTGCGCCCACCTCGCGCCTCATTGCGGATCAGTGCGTAGACTTCCTGGCGGGTGGTGATGTCCACGCCACGTGTGGAATCGTCCAGCAATATGATCCGCGCATCTGAAGCAAGGGCACGCGCGAACAGGGCTTTCTGCTGATTGCCGCCCGACAGCGAAAGAATGTTGTTGCCCATGTCGGGCGTGCGGATGGTAATGCGGTTTTGCCAGGATTGGGCCAAGGCAGCCTCGCGGCGCGGCGACACCAGCAATCCTTCGCGCAGGCCCGCCAGCGATCCGACACTGATATTTTCGGCGATCGACATCAGCGGAAAGACGCCGTCGTTCTGGCGGTCGCCGGCAACCAGCGCGACCGAACCCTGAACATCAATGCCGCCGCGGCCGCGGTGACCGGCCATGAATATCTGGCGCAGCAGGGCCGTCTGGCCATGACCGGCCAGGCCGGCAAGCCCGATGACTTCGCCCTCACGCGCGACAAGCTCAGTGCCGCTATCTCCCCGGGCCGGGCGCGCCCGAACACGAAAAACGGCATTGTCCTGCGCCGCGGAAGGCATCGCCGCTTCGGCGCTCCCTTTCGTGCCACCCATGGCCATCACAAGTCTGTCGCGGTCGAAAGCCGCGGCGAGGTCCCCGGCAACGGCTTTGCCGTCCCGCATCACTACAATCCGGTCGCAGCAATCTAGAATTTCACCCAGCAGATGGGAAATGAACACGAAACTCGTGCCCAGCCCCACCGCGCGGCGGATATGGGCGAGCAATTGCCGCGACGCGTGTGCGTCGAGCGACGATGTCGGCTCGTCCAGAATGATGAGACGCGCAGGCGCCACGGTCTGGGTGAAGGCACGCGCAACCTCGACCATCTGGCGGCGGCCGATGGACAGATCCTGCACCAGATCGGCCGGCCGGATGTCATGGCCCGGGAAAATCTCGTCCAGTTTCGCCGCGATCAGCTTTGCCGCCTTGCGGCGCCAGCCGAACCCCCTGAGCGCTGTGTGATAGGCGCGGGTATTTTCCGCCACAGTGAGATTTGGGCAGAGCGACAGTTCCTGGAACACGCAGCGGATGCCCAGCTGCGCCGCGCGCGCCGGGGAATAGCCCTGTTGCTCCACGCCCGCGGCCGCAACACGGCCGCCGCTCGCCATGAGCGTGCCGGCCAGTATGTGCATGAGGGTGGATTTGCCGGCGCCATTGTGGCCGACCAGGCCGATGCATTCGCCCTCGGCGACATCCAGATCGACGCCGTCCAGCGCGCGGACAACGCCGAAACGCTTTTCGACCTCGGTCAGCTTGACGATGGGGACCATCACTTCATGCTGGCTTTGATCGCCGCCAGTGCGTCGGTCTGGGTATATTCCTTGCTCGCGACGCCACCCTTGGGAATGGTTTTCAGCGCGGCCTCAAAATTGTCCTGGGTGAAAGCAAGGTAGGGAACCACCACGTCGTGGGGAATTTTCTTGTTGCCGTCTAGAACCTGCTGCGCCACCCAGAAGGCCAACGTCGAAATGCCGGGCGCGATGGATGCGGACCAGGTGGCATAGCCATCCTTGGCTTTCTGCTCCTGCCACCAGGAAAGCTCGTCCTGGCGATTGCCCATGATGATGGTGGGGCGCGGCTTGTGGGCTGCGGCAAAGGCCTGCGCCGCGCCATAGCCGTCGCCGCCCTGATCGACGACACCGGCAATCGGGGGCAGAGACGGCAGAACCGTGGCCACGGCCTTTTGAGTCGTTGTCTGGTCCCAGTCACCGGCAACCGAGCTGACGATCTTGAAGTTGGGATGGGCCTTTACGCCCGCCACGATGCCCGCGTGAATCGTGTCATCGATAGAGGTGCCCGCCAGCCCGCGGATTTCCAGCAGATTGCCGCCTTTGGGCTGGAACTTGGCCATTTGCGCGACCTCATCGGCGCCCATCGCCTTGTAGTCGATGACGACACGGTATGCGCAAGGCGCAGTTACAGTACCGTCAAATGACACCACCACGATGCCGGCCGCGCAGGCCTGGGCAATCGCCCCGTTCAGCGCCGTGGGCGAGGCCGCATTGATGACAATCGCATCATAGCCCTTCAGGATCAGATTCTGAATCTGCGCCGCCTGGGTGGGCACTTCCTTGTCTGCCGTGGTGAAGATGTCGGCGGCGGCGATGACATGGTCAGCGACGGCCTTTTTCGCGACGGCGCCGTAGCTCTTCAGCATGGCCTGACGCCAGCTGTTGCCGGCATAGTTATTGGAAAAGGCAACTTTTTTGGTGTGGGTGTCGGCCTGGGCCGGAACGGCAGCACACAGGACGCTGACGGCAAGCAACGGAACGGCGAATTTCATCGGGAATTCCAGTTCTAGATCGTTTCGTATGTCTTGACCGCATAGCCTTCGAAATTGGCTTCCATTTGCGACCAGACCTGGGTGTGAAGATCCGTCGCCACCCATTTCTGCTGCAGCGTCTGGTTTTCGAAGGCGATGGCGAGCACATACTCGCCGCCCTCCAGAGGCTTCAGAAACCGCACGTCCTTGAAGCCCGGCTGCGTTGTAATCGCCGCCTTGAACGGCCCGGCGAAAACGCCTTGCGCCGCGTCTTCCTGTCCCGGTTTTACCTTGATGGTGACATGCAAAACGAACACGGCTCTCTCCTAACGCGGCCCGGTGCGGACCCGGTTTTCCTCGGTTAGCATATAGGCCTTCTTGCTCTCGAAATCCTTGGCAATGCCGATGATCATCAATTCCAGCGGCGCGTTGCCGGTGGCGGCGAAAGCCCGGGATTCGCCCAGCGCCGCGGGCACGCCATCCCCCGGATGGATTTGGACGGTTTCCCCGTCAATCGTGGCGGTGCCATCGCCGCTCATCACATAATAGACTTCCGCCATGTCAGGCTTGGTGCTGGGACCGGCGGTGACACCGGGCGGCAGCAGCAGGTGATCGACATAGGACCAGGTCGTATAGAAAGTGGTGGGATCCAGCGCGCGGTGATACATCGCCGTGCCCTTGCCACCCTCAAAATTCGGCATCGGCTTGTCCAGCGACTTGTCCAGGTTCATGTGAATGAACTGCGGTATCGCATCCTTGGGGGCGCCGACCCGCCCGTCATCCAGATTCCAGGCATCATAGAAATGCGGCAGCAGGCCGACATTGATGTTCATCCACTGCACCGGCTTGCTGGTCTGGTTGGTGATGGCATGGCTGTGGCCGAGCCGCGCCACCGCGCCGGCCGGACCCTTCAGCACCGAGGTGCGGCCATCAATGGTGTATTCCGCCTCGCCACCGAAAATGACGAACATCTCTTCGCAGTAATTGTGGAAATGCTCGCCGATACCGCCACCGGGCAGCAGCACCCCGTGATGCAGGAAGAACAGATTGACGCCCAGATTGAACTTGGCGGTTTTGCCGCTGCCGTCGAACATCGCCATGTAGTCCAGCGGGCCCGACCCGTTGTGGCTGGACTCATGATGCTGCCATTTGGAGGTATCGCCGCCATGGGCAATGCGCTCAGCCAGCGGAACATGGGTCCGCGACAGCGGGCTCGACGCCGTATAGGGATCGGCCGGGAAGGTCATGCCCGGCACCTGGGCCATTGCCAGGCCGGGCGCCAACATCATGGCCGCGGCCAGAAGTCCGTGTCTGAATTTCAGCATCGCCCGCTTCCCCTCTGTTATTCTTGGCTCAGATGAACCCACGCATGAAACTTTCCGTGTGCGGTCCGACTTTCGTCTCCAACGCATAAAGAGAAGTCGAGGCTGTAATGAACAGCGTGCGCCATCCCGCCTCGCCCCAATGCATGTTGGCGACCATTTCGGGAACCGCGACCTTGCCCAGCAACCGGCCGTCCGGCGCATAGACCCACAGACCATCCGGGCCCGTGCACCAGATATTGCCCTGCGCATCGCACTTCATGCCGTCGGGCCGGCGGCCCGGCTGCGCCTCATCCGCGATGCCGCTGGCGAACACGCGCATGTTCTTGAGCTTGCCGCCTTCGACATCAAAGACGCGGATATTCGCCTGATCGGTATCGTTGATATAGAGCAGCTTCTCATCGGGCGAGAAACACAACCCATTGGGCTGGGTGAACATCGCTTTTTCCACTACCAGCTCCAGTGCGCCGCCGCCGGGCGGAATGCGATAGACCCCGCGGAAATCGAGCTGGCAGGGGCGCTCAACGCCAAAGACCGGCATACGGCCATAGGTGGGATCGCTGAACCAGATCGCGCCATCCGCCGCAATCACGATGTCGTTCGGCGAGTTGAGTTCCTTGCCCTCGAAGTGGCTGGCGATAACCTCGCGGCGGCCATCTGAAAACCGCGCCACGCTGGAGGTCGTATGCTCGCAGACCAGCAGATTCAGCGCATGGTCATAGGTCATGCCATTGCCCTTGTTGGAAGGGTTCAGCACTTCGCGGACTCCGCTTTTGTCCCAGCGCCGCCGGATGGCCGCAGGAATGTCCGAGAACAGCAGATATTGACCCTTGGGATGCCAGATCGGCCCTTCGGTAAAGACAAAGTCCGTCGCCAGCTTGCGCACGGCAACATTCTCGTCCAGCAGCGAGCGGAAGCCCGGATCGAGCACCTGATGAGCCATATGCCTGCTTCCTGTCACCCCGGCGGCAATGCCGCATCTTTTATGAAAGCGCGGTTCTCTTGACCGCGCGAAAGAGCATAGGAGGCACTATTATGTCTGACAAGCCAACGCGATGCTTGCGAAACAGGCAACTCTGTGCAGTGCAGCATTGCCTTCATCACCAACATTACGGTCGGACCGGGATGTGGTATTTCCACACGGCGCAGGCGCAGGCGATGAAGGGACGCTTTTATGACGGAAACATTCCAGATTCTGGACGAGCGCTTTGAGCGTCTTTTCAGCCCGACCGCCCATTTGCACCGTCTCTATACGGGCTGCCACTGGGCCGAAGGGCCGGCTTACTTCCCGGCGGGACGCTACCTCGTCTGGTCCGACATCCCCAACAACCGCATGTTGCGTTATGACGAATGCAACAATGAGGTTTCGGTTTTCCGAAAGCCCTCGAACCACACCAACGGCAATACCGTCGATCGCCAGGGCCGGCTGGTGAGCTGCGAGCATAGTGGCCGCCGGGTCAGCCGCACGGAGCATGACGGAAGCATCACGTCCATCGCGGATCGCTATCAGGGCAAGCGGCTCAACAGTCCCAACGATGTGGTGGTGAAATCGGACGGCGCCATCTGGTTCACCGATCCGACTTATGGGATCGATTCCGACTATGAGGGCGACCGGGCGGAAAGCGAGATCGGCGCCTCTTATGTGTACCGGGTAGACGCGCAGAACGGCGAGATCCGCGTCATGGCCGATGACTTCCACAAACCCAACGGGCTGGCCTTCTCGCCGGACGAAAGAAAGCTCTATATCGCCGACACGGGCCGCAGCCACGGAAAGGACCTGCCGGCGCATATCCGGGTGTTTGACGTCCGGGATGACGGCACGCTCAGCGGTGGCAAGGTTTTCGCCGATTGCACCGCCGGCCTGTTCGACGGCTTCCGCATCGATACAGCCGGCCGTCTTTGGAGCAGTAGTGCGGAAGGCGTGCACTGCTTTGATCCCGATGGCACACTGATCGGGAAACTGCTGGTGCCGGAAGTCGTTTCCAATGTCTGCTTCGGCGGCCCCAAGCGCAACCGGCTTTTCATCTGCGGTACGACATCGCTCTATTCCATGCATCTGCATGTCAATGGTGTGCGGACATTCTGATATGCGGTCCATGCCCCAGAACCGCCGCGATCTCCTTGCCAGCGTAGCCCAACTGAGCGCTGCGACAGCGCCGGCGAGCCTGTTTCCCCACAGCATCCAGCGCGCCCTGTCCTTGCCCGCCAACCGGCGCGCAGGAACCGTCCAGGACGTGCGCCATGTGGTCATCCTGATGATGGAGAACCGGGGCTTCGATCATTACTTCGGAACCCTCAGAGGCGTGCGCGGCTTTGGCGATCGCCATCCTGTCCCGCTTGAGAGCGGCAAACCGGTCTGGTTTCAATCCGACGGCACGCGCGAGCTGGCGCCGTACCATCTGGATATAGAGCAGACGTTCGCCAACCATGGCGACCAGCCTGAAAGCTTTGCCCTGGAATCGGAGGTTTACGCACCCTTGGGCAAAAGAACGGTCAAAGTTTCCGCCCATGGCGCCGCGTCCCTGCAATGGGACGTGTCGAAAAGCGGCAACTGGTACGATCTCACGCTGAAAAGCGGGCAAGGATTTACCCGCCGCTTCGCCGGCTGGCTGGAAACAGGCAAAAACACCGTCAGCGATCCAGCGACGGGAGCAGCCTGACTTTATCCCACAGCTACGCTGGGCAGCTCGTTCGCGACCGGTTGCCCGCCAAGCATTCTTTTCAGCGCCGTTGACAGCTCTTCTTCCAAAATGGGCTTTTGCAGCATCGGAACGGCGGCAAAGCGCGCATCCACGCTGTTTGGCGCATACCCGGTCACAAACAGGAATGGCACGCGTTGCGCGGTCAAAAGCTCCGCCAGGGGATAGACGATTTCTCCGTGCAGGTTCATGTCGAGCACGGCAGCCTGGAAATGTTCGGCCTTCGCGGCCGCTATGGCGTCCGCCAGGCGTCCGATTGGATCGGTCGGCCGGTAACCGATGGTTTCCAGCACTTCATGCATGAACATGCCCACGACCGATTCGTCCTCGACCAGCAAAAGACGCGAACCGTTGGCGCCATCATGCTTGTGAAGGGCGCCCGCGCTTTGCGTCACATGATCCTGCAACCGCGTTTCCAGGCTGAACGTCAACCCGCCAGGCTCCCAATTGAATTCGGTCCGCCTACCGCCGCCGCTGCCCAGGCTGGAGATGATCCGGGTGCCAAAACCCGCCTTTTTGGGCGGGACGACTTTGGGCCCAGCCGTTTCGCGCCAGGTGAAAGAGAGGACATTTTCAGAGACCGACCAGCTGACGTCCACCCTGCCGGCTGCAACCGACAGCGAACCATACTTGGCTGCATTAGTCGCCAACTCATGGACAGCCATGGCGACCAGTTGCGCCTGCGCCGGCACAAGCACAAGCGATGGCCCGATGGCAGTAATCCGCTGCTGGTTTTCGTTGTGATAGGGAGCCAGTTCGTCCAGAACAAGACGCAGAATGTCCGCCCCTTCCCATTTTGACTGCGAAAGCAGTTCATGGGTCTGGGCAAGCGCGCCAATCCGGCCCTCAACCGCTTTGACATATTCCTCGACACTGTCACGCTTGGCCATGCGAACGATCGCCTGCACCACGGCCAGGGTGTTCTTGGCCCGATGGTCGACCTCGCGCGCCAGAAGCCCCTGGCGGTTTTCTGCTTCCTTGCGATCGGTGATGTCGGTGGTCACGCCGCTATAGCGTAGCAGCAAACCCGATGGATCGAAGGACGCAACCGCCGCAACGGTGCACCAGCGCACTTCGCCATTCGGCCGGATGATGCGAAATTCGGTGTCGCAGGTCGGCTTTTGGGGAACCAGTCCCAGGAATGCGCCACGGATCGTTTCCAGGTCGTCAGGATGAATGCCGCGCCGGATCGTCTCGATCGCCGGAACAAAGCTCGCATGATCGACGCCGAATATCCGGCTTTGGCCTTCGTCCCAGAAGACGTTCTTGGACACCAGATCGAAATCCCAGGAGCCCATGTTGCCGGCGACCAGCGCCAGCCCCCGGCCCTGTTCGCTTTCGCGCAACCGGCCGGTGGAAAGCTCCAACGCCTCGGTGCGTTCGGCAACCCGGCGCTCCAGGTCCTCGTTGAGCTTCTGCAAGTCGCGGGTCTTGCGGAACAGCTCGGCAAACACCCGGACCTTCGCACGCAGCAGTTCAGGAACAACCGGAACCGAAATATAGTCAACCGCGCCCGCCTCATAACCTTTGAGATAATCGCTTTCGGCGAGATGAATGGCGGAAATGAAGATGATGGCGATCTTCTGGAAACGCGGATGCTCGCGGATCATCTGGGCCAGCTCGAAGCCGTCCAGCTCCGGCATGCACACGTCGACCAGGATGACGGCAACGTCCGACTTCAAAAGATAGGCCAGGGCTTCCCGAGCGGATGACACCGAAACGAGATTCTCGTCCAGCTCGGCCAGCATGACTTCATAACTCAGGAGCTTGCCCGGCTGGTCGTCAACCAGCAGCACATTGACCCGCTCCCGCTGTTCCAAAGGCGCGCTCAACGGTGCAACCACATGCGCAGCGCCGACAGTAGTTGCTCGGTATTGACCGGCTTGGCCAGATAATCGGACGCACCCGCCTCCAGGCATTTCTCACGGTCGCCCTTCATCGCCTTGGCGGTCAGCGCGATGATGGGAAGACGGCGGTATTCGGGCTCTTCCCGGATGCGGCCGATAGTCTGATACCCGTCCATCTCGGGCATCATGATGTCCATCAGCACGATGGCCAGCTCCGGCGTGGAATGCACCAGGTTGATGGCTTCCATGCCCGTCGTGGCCGTCAGCACCCGCATGCCGCGGCGCTCCAGCGCGCTGGAAAGCGCAAAGATGTTGCGGGCATCGTCATCCACCAGCAGCACCGTCTTGCCGACCAGGTCTTCATCCGAGTTGGTCAACTTCTCCAGCATCTGCTGCTTTTCGCGCGGCAGGTCGGTGACATTGCGGTGCAGGAACAGTGCGGTTTCGTCCAGCAGCCGTTCGGGCGATTCCACGCCCTTGACGACAATACTGCGCGCCACGGAATGGAGTTTTGCTTCCTCTTCCGCGGAAAGTTCACGGCCGGTGAAGACAATCACGGGAAGATCGGCCAATGCCGGATCGGCATTCAGCCTCTCCAGCAACTCGAAGCCGGAGATGTCGGGCAGCCTGAGGTCCAGCACCACACAGTCGGCTGATTTTTCCCGCAGCAGGTCCAGTGCCGATGCGCCGGTGCCGGCCGATACGATCTCAATGTCGTTATGCTCAAGCAGCGCCGAAATGCTGAGCTGTTCCGCCGGATTGTCCTCGACCACCAACAGGCGTTTGCGCCTGGGTTGCACATAGGCCTTGATCTTGGAGAGCGCCAGCCGAACACCCTCCGCCGAGGTCGGCTTGGGCACAAAGGAAAACGCGCCGCGCGCCAGTGCGTGCTGCTTGTCCTCGTCCAGGGTGATGATCTGAACCGGGATGTGACGCGTCTTGGGATTCTGCTTGAGCTGGCTCATCACCGTCCAGCCCAGCATGTCGGGCAGGAAGATATCGAGCGACACCGCGGCCGGCGAATATTCCTCCGCCAGTTCCAGCGCGTCTTCGCCCCGGCTGGCGGTGATCACCTTGAACCCTTCCTCATGGGCGATGTCCATCAGGATACGGGCGTAATGCGGATCGTCCTCCACGATCAGCAGCACCGTATCCTCCGGCGCCAGGTCGGCGCGGTCATCCGGTATCTGCTCCGGAATGCGTTCTGACAGCACCGGGCTGGTCGAAGGCTGCGCCGGCCGCACCACCGTCGCGGCGCCCACATAGCGCACCGGCAGATACAGGGTGAAAGTGCTGCCCGCGTCCGGCGTGCTGCGCAGCTGGATTTCGCCGCCCAGAAGATTGGACAGTTCGCGGCTGATGGCCAGACCCAGCCCCGTACCGCCGTATTTGCGGCTGGTCGAGGCGTCCGCCTGCTGGAAAGCCTCGAAGATCAGCTTCTGCTTCTCCGCCGGGATGCCGATGCCGGTGTCCGACACTTCGAACGCCACGACATTGGCGGCCTGCCCCAGCACGGGATGAGCACCGTTCCAGCCTTCCCGTACCGCGCTGACCTTGAGGCTCACCTGCCCCTGGGCGGTGAATTTGAACGCGTTGGACAGCAGGTTCTTGAGCACCTGCTGCAACCGCTTGGAATCGGTCAGCATGCTGCGGCCGAGCGCCGGATCCAGGCTAACCGAAAAGTTGAGCAGCCGCGCATCCGCCTCATGGCGGAAGGGCCGCGCCACCGCTTCTATCACATTGGCAAAGCCGATTTCTTCCGCTTCGACCGTAACGGTGCCCGATTCAATCTTGGAAAGGTCCAGGATGTCGCTGATCAGGTTCAACAGGTCCGTGCCGGCGCCATGGATGGTGCGGGCGAAGTCCACCTGCTTGAGGGTCAGGTTCTGGTCGGGATTGTCCGCCAGCTGCTGGCCCAGGATCAGGATGGAATTCAGCGGCGTGCGCAACTCATGGCTCATGTTGGCCAGAAATTCCGACTTGTATTTGGACGTCAGCGCCAGTTCGCTGGCCTTTTCTTCCAGGGCGCGGCGGGCCTGTTCGATTTCCTGGTTCTTGCGTTCCACCTCGACATTCTGTTCCGCAAGCTCATGCGCCTTCTGCTCCAGCTGATCATTGGTCTGCTGCAGTTCTTTCTGCTGGGTCTGAAGTTCGCCCGCCAGCTGCTGGGACTGTTTGAGCAGGCCTTCCGTTTGCATCGTCGCCTCGATCGAGTTCAGCACGATGCCGATGTTGGCCGTGAGCTGTTCCAGGAAGGCGATTTCCAGCGGTGTGAAGTCCGACAGTGACGACAGTTCGATCACCGCCTTGACCTGGCTTTCAAACAGAACCGGCAGCACGATGATGCTCTTGGGCGTGACCTTGAGCAGCGCCGAATTGATCGGCGCGGCACTGCGCACGCTGGTGATCAGCTTGGCCCGCCCGTCCGCAGCGCATTGCCCGACCAGCCCCTCGCCCACCGTGAAGGATGTGGGATAGCCATCGCCCTGCTGGCCGGCATAAGAAGACAGCAGCCGCAATGTGGTCTGCTCGCCTTCCTCCATCTGATAGATCACGCCCATCTGGGCATTGACCAGCGGAGTCAGTTCGTCCAGCAGCATCTTGCCCACCGCGCTCAATTCGCGCTGGCCCTGCAGCATGTTGGTGAACTTGGCGAGATTGGTCTTGAGCCAGTCCTGCTCGGTGTTGCGCTCGGTGGTCAGGCGCAGATTGCCGATCATGGTATTGATATTGTCCTTGAGCTCGGCGACCTCGCCGCGCGCTTCCACCTGGATCGACCGCGTCAGGTCGCCCTTGGTCACCGCCGTCGCCACTTCGGCGATGGCGCGCACCTGGGTGGTGAGGTTGGCTGCCAGCAGGTTGACGTTGCCGGTCAAATCCTTCCAGGTGCCCGATGCGCCGGGCACGTTGGCCTGGCCGCCCAGGCGCCCTTCGACACCCACTTCGCGCGCCACGCTGGTCACCTGATCCGCGAAAGTGGCGAGCGTGGCCGTCATATTGTTGATGGTTTCAGCAAGGGCTGCGACCTCGCCCTTGGATTTCACGGTGAGGTTCTGCTTCAGCTCGCCATCCGCCACCGCGGTCACCACCTTGACGATGCCACGCACCTGTTCGGTCAGGTTGGCCGCCATCACGTTGACGGTATCGGTCAGGTCCTTCCAGGTGCCTGCCACGCCGGGCACCTGGGCCTGGCCGCCCAGCCTGCCTTCGGTGCCCACCTCGCGGGCCACGCGCGTCACTTCCGAAGCAAAGGAGTTGAGCTGGTCCACCATGGTGTTGATGGTGTTCTTCAGCTCCAGGATTTCGCCCTTCACGTCCACCGTGATCTTGCGCGACAGGTCGCCACGCGCGACAGCGGTGGTGACTTCGGCGATGTTGCGCACCTGTCCGGTGAGGTTGGAGGCCATGGAGTTGACCGAGTCGGTCAAATCCTTCCAGGTGCCGTCCACGCCCGGCACCACGGCCTGGCCGCCCAGGCGGCCGTCGGTGCCCACTTCGCGGGCCACGCGCGTCACTTCCGCCGCAAAGGAGCGCAGCTGCTCCACCATGGTGTTGAGCGTATCCTTCAACAGCAGGATTTCGCCGCGCACGTCGACGGTGATCTTCTTGGACAGGTCGCCGCCGGCGATGGCCGTGGCCACTTCGGCGATGTTGCGGACCTGCGCCGTCAGATTCGAGGCCATGAAGTTGACGTTGTCGGTCAGGTCCTTCCAGGTGCCGGCGACGCCGGGCACCTGGGCCTGGCCGCCCAGCTTGCCTTCCGTACCCACTTCGCGCGCCACGCGCG